>Ga0209092_10000011_pt1 | contig 153883 bp, 204 predicted proteins | sample FraStrMetagenome_FD_187446 | JGI IMG/M metagenome (GOLD analysis project Ga0209092, IMG submission 187446) | Marine eukaryotic phytoplankton communities from Arctic Ocean - Fram Strait ARC3M Metagenome (SPAdes) (version 2) | ecosystem: Environmental > Aquatic > Marine > Oceanic | place: Fram... | reverse complement strand
CCGACTATGCGCCACTATGCGCCACTATGCGCCACTACTCTACCTCCACTCATTCCGAAACGTAATTATGAAAAAATTTCTCGCTCGTAAAAATGCGATCAGGATAACCTTACACCTAAATACAGTTGTAGTTGCAGACTAATGGTGTTGGTTATAACCGATACCACCATACAGACAGGAGATTGCTCATGGAGCAGAAACCAAGACAGACTAAGACCACTCCACCGACAAAAGGTTATCGAGACATCGAAGTCCTGTTTACGAGTGGTGACGTTGTTACCTACAGAATGTATTCTGAGATGTATGAACATACAGTGAATCACTTCATTGGTCATCCCTCTAATGCAATGTACACATTCGTCGTAGCATATGCTCTTGATTGGAGAACACCTGACCATGCCGTTCCCGAAGAAGGCAAGTCATACATCAACCTGAACCAAGTTTGTGCTATTGACATCATAGGATATGATAATGAAAAAACCGAGTGACTCGGATACACCCAACGTAGTATCCATTATAGACTTTCGTAATAAAAGAATACGACACCCATTCAAGGATCTTATAGAGGACGACTCTATCTCCATCTTTGGCGATGACTTCGAACCATCCTTCTCTGAAACACCTATGGACTTTGTTGAACATATGAAGGCATTGGTCGATGAGTTGCGAGGAGATGAGACGAACTATGATCACCTTGATGTATACATCCCTCCTGCCGAGGTTGCGCGACTCCAGACTATCCTCGGTGTGTTAGAGGACGCTATGCAGTCGTTGTATCATTGCCACGCAGTTGTTGCGAGTGATGATATGTGGACAAGAGCAGACGCAATCAAGAACCAGATAGCAGCAATGGCACTCTGGGCAGACAAACACCAAAAGTAAGGAAGTACAGTATGACACCACGCGAAGCATTATACCATCTGTCCATGGCACTCGGTCCAGTGACAACCAAACGCAATGACAACTTATCAGAACCTGAGTCGGTTGTGCGAGATTCCATGACCACTCTTCAAGCATGGGTGGATGCAGAAGTGGATGAGGGAGTTCGTAGAACTCTCACCCATCCGAGTGGGCGTCTCTTCGAGATAACAGAACGCAATCCCGACACCATCGCAGAGGCATGGCGCGAATCATACAACCCTGCTCACCACACAGCAGAACACCAAGAACAGACGGGTGTGAAGATATGGGACTGGGGCACAGGAGAGATCACCGATGAGACTGTCCTATCTCAATATCGTTACCCGACAGATGCACCATCGTCTGCGACTCCATCCTATTATGACATGAAGGCACAGAGACCATTCAACAGCATCGAACCGAGTGCCTCAGAGGTTAGAGCAGATGGTTTTTCTACCGAGACCGAGACTGCGGGAGAGATGGACGGCACGGCAGGGAGCGACTCGTACACTGATGGACTGATAAATGATATCATCGAATGGCACTATGACAGAAACCTCATCCATGGATCAACAGACAAAGACCAGTTCTGCAAACTTATACAGGAGTGTGGGGAACTGAGCGACAACCTGTGCAAAGGTAATGATATCAAAGACGACATAGGTGACATCATGGTGGTGCTCATCAATATCGCAGAGAGAAACGAAGTGTGTATCTCTGAATGTCTGAACGTAGCATATGAAGATATCAAAGACCGCAAGGGTCGAATGGTAGATGGCGTCTTTGTCAAGGAAGACTAACACCCTATGCTCGGAGAGGATCCCCTCTCCGACACCCCACTCGTAAGTTCCTGATTCTATTCAGTTTTTTAGACTTTGTCTTTGTCCCCTCATAGTGCTATAATGGTTGCAGTTGAGAGAATAGAGAGAAGGAAGGAAAATGAAACAGTCTAAAGTCTACATTGTCATGGGTCGTGATGAATATGGTCAGTACCAGTCCTCTGTTGGGGAGTGGAGCATCATCAAGGTGGCAGACAACGAAGCAGCAGGACTTGCTTTGGTTGAAGAATTGAAGAGAGATGACCCATACAGTGGTTATAAACTGGTGGCGAAATGAAGATATCCAACGTGCAAAGCATCAAAGAACTGAAGTGTATGAAAGCAAACGCACTTGCAGCATACCATGCATATGCTCGTCAGTGTGATGAGCGTGTTGAAGAAATTCGAAATGATCGAGGACAGAAACTCAAAGCACCTGAATACAGTCCGTATTATGAAGAGGGTCGGAGTCGCGCACGAAGCAACCCCCATGCACTCGAAGGAGATATGCAATGAACATTGAATGGAACGACATCAGAGACAGCATCCCACCCGAAGGACAGAAGGTGGTGTTCTATTACAAGGAGAGCGAATATTCTCGCAATTGGGTCTCATTCCTTGGTGTGTATGGAGGAAACAAATGGCAGCGCGAGATCTGCAACCACGATGGTTGTTTCTGGGTGATGCCCCCAAGTCATTGATTCTATTCAGGTTTTTACCTCTTGTCTTTGCCTCCTGATTGTGCGATAATATAGTCTGAGTTGAGTGAAACAAGAAGGAAGTAGATATGTTAACAGTAGTAGAAAACACACTTACAGCAATCAAAGGCAAGATCAGGGAACTCAGAGCATTAGGTTATACGGTCACCGAAGTAGACATTTTGTTTGGCGTTATAGAATACGAGGAAAGGTAGAGATGAATATAGCAAGTGAAATGACCAAGCAAGGACTCAGAACAGAAGTCCGCGACTTCTATAAGATGCTGGACGCACTGCCTGAGCACAAGACGGTCAGTCTTGCTGACTGCAATCGCCTTGACGAAGTCAAGAAAGAACTGAACAGGAGAGTATAATGACTGCTATATGCGCATTGCTGATCAATCAGGTTCTCTTTGGACCACTCTCCCACCTGCCACTCGAGACTATCTCGACGTGCTCGGGTGAGGTGTGCGTGGTGTACTGGGTGGACGAAGATAAATGTGAACAAGTTGATACGAAGATGGGAGAAGTAAAATGAAACGATATGCACTGGAAGTAGACTACGAAGCAGACCGCGCACGACTCGTGGAGAGCGATTATGGCGAGGTCATCCGATACTCGGAAGCACTCCGCATGTTGGAACTGCTCGAAGACCAGCAGTTTGAATTAGTGAAGTTGCGCAAGGCAGTCGAGGAGAATCAGGAATGGTTCGCTGAGCGACTGAGCGAGTTCCAGTAATGTCAACGAGTCATGTAGATACTGACAAACGTGGACTGGACTGGTATGTCAAGTGGGTGGCAACTGCTATGGTGCTGACGAGCGTGTTGTTTCGCGCTGCTGGACCAGAGTTTCGTGAGTATGATATTATGCTCGGATTCGCTGCCTGTGTAGGTTGGTTGTGGGTATCCATCATGTGGAAAGATCGCGCACTGATACTACTCAATGCTGTCATGGGAAGCATACTCGCATCGACCATGCTCGAGATGATCTAAGTTGTTGATTTGTATAGGGATTTTAGACTTTGTCTTTGTCCCTCGATTGTAGGATAATAGTTGTTCGTTGAGAAGAGAGGAAGTAAAAATGAAAGATATGGCAACAAGGAATAAGAAAGTGAAGGGTATGACCGATTGGAAAAACGAGTTATTTGGGTTTGTATTACTGGCAATTGTCGGTGTAGCATTAGGAACAATCATAGGAATGGGAATATAATCATGGCAGCATTATCACAAGTGGCAACACCATTAGCAGAGCGCATTGAGCGTTGGGCGAAATCAGGCAAGGCGAATAGCATTCCCCTGCACCCACAGGACTACTATGTTCTGGAGAAGAAGCAAGGGTTGATTGAGAAGATTGAGGCACAGTATAACCTCGACATCTCCTGCCTTGGTGGACTTGAGGGCATGAAGTCATACCTCAAGGACAAGAAAGAATTGAATGAGGAGGATGGAGAATAATGGCGAATAAGATCACACTGTTCAAGAATCACGGCAAGTCCGTTGGTTCGTGGGAGGGTTGGACTGAAGGTGCAGTTGTCTTCAGTTCCTCCGTCACTAAACTTGGTGGAAGTTGGGTCACGACTCAGTACACTGCCAAGGGGAAGAACGTCGGACGGTCGAATGAGACCACTCCCGAAGAACAGGCAGTGCTCGAGAACGTCAGCAAGTCGAAGCGTAAGATTGACAAAGGGTATGTCAAGACAAAGAAGGCAGCAGTTGCACCAGCAACCAATGCGCTTGGTCTGAAGAAACCCATGCTGGCGACATCGCTGGATAAGGTCAAACCAGAGAGCATTGAGTGGAACACCGCATACGTTCAACCCAAGTTGGACGGTCATCGTGCATTGTTTGTCGATGGTGTTCTATACTCTCGCTCGGGCAAGGTGATCAATCTGCCTCACATCGTTGATGCTATCAATGCATCAGACCGTCAGGGTCTACACCTCGACGGTGAGTTGTATCTGCATGGCAAGACGCTACAGGAATTGGGATCCCTCATCAAGAAGTTGACTCCCGAGTCCGAGCAGGTCGAGTACCACATCTATGATGTTGTGGACGAGAATGCATCTTTCTCTGAGAGGACTAAGGACTTTGAGGAAGGATACCATGAGTTCCATCCGAAGATTGTTGTCAACCCCACATACGATGTATACGATATGGAAGAGGTGACGATGCTTCACAAGAAATGGCGTGAGGCAGGATACGAGGGCACGATGTTGCGCTTTGGCACTGACGGATACGGGACAGACAAACGGTCTCGCAAACTACTCAAGGTCAAAGAGTTTCATGACGCTGAGTTCAAGGTCGTCGGATATGAAGAGGGCAAACCCTACATCCGAGGCGATGAGATGTTTCAGGTTCCCGTGTGGATATGCGAGACCGAAGATGGCGCGAAGTTCAACGTCACAGCAAATGGAACCATGCAACAGAAAGATGACCAGTGGATTGAGAGAGACCTGTTGGTTGGCAATATGCTGACTGTCAAGTTTCACAATATGTCCAAGGATAACATACCGCAATTGCCGATAGCATTGCAGTGGAGAGACGATCTATGAGCGAGAACAAACGCAGCGATTCCCACAGGTTGACAACGCATGACAGGAATGACCCTGCTGTGTTGGAACTGAGAGAACGGATCAAGTGGACAAACAAGCAGCACAAACAGATGGGCATACCAACCCGACTGCGCGTACTGCTACGAGGAAGAGTTCCTGCTGACGGGTCAAAGTATGACTGGTGCGGGAACATAGAGGGTGGACTAAATAATGCCACTCGGTATGATGTATATGTGTATGAGAGGCACTCATGAAGACAAGAATTGAGCGAGTTGTACGAGAAAGAATCGTGCAGGTCATTAATGAACACATGGAAGAGAATTCCCAGCAGGAGTTCAACGAGATTGACTCGCTGTCTATGATGGATCTCATCATGGACATAGAAGACGAACTCGACATATCCATCCCACTCAACGACATTGAGTCTGTGAAAGGAATGGATGAGTTTATCGAGATGATCATCAACCCATAGATGTATCCCTCTGTATTATCTGATAGTTGGTTGTGCCCCGAAGAGATAGAAGAAATCTTGGAGTCACTACACCGACTGGAAGAGTATTGGGAACCAATGTATGCGGGAAAGAGGGAGATGTGTATGCTCCCCATGAGTGCCGCCATTGCCACCACTCGGGGCGTCCAAGTCCTCCAGAGCACGAAACCATTTATGATGGAGGAGTTCTCATGGTTATATGCCAAACTCTTCGAAACTCTTGGAGAGCGATACTCCAGACCAATACGATTCAGTCCCAATCTAAATTATCCTGGATTCCATATATTCAATGGTCCACTCTACACAGGTGGATACATGGACGATGCTAATCTTGATGAACGTGAGCGGAGTTCTGATTCGCTTGACGCGCATCAGGCGAGGAAGAACGTATACCACCGCGACATATACAAGATAGAAGAGTTGCGTGGCATTGAAATAGATTCGTATGTTGTTCCGATTGTATTACCATCCACCCCCACTGGTCTGAAATGGCAGGACGATCAGGGAGTTGACCGCCATCTGGACTACACCGTGGGCATGCTGGGACACTGGGGTGGTATGACTCAGCATGCCATTGGCAATGTTGTCTGCCTCGATGGAGAGTCACGGATAACCTTCCAGATACATTGCGCTGTACACGCGCACGAGATAGTAACCTTCTGGTGATACTATGAAGTTTTTTATATGCAAAGACAAATCCAAGTTCACTAAACAACAACACGTTGAGAACTATGGCGACTGGTATTTTATTCGAGACGACAAAGTTGAGATATGGAAATTCGCAGACCACATTGTCCTCTATTGCGGATATTTGATTGAAGGAGACATAGAAGAAGTTTGTTCGAACTTTAGTTTCAGGGAAGCGAATGGAAACTTCTTTGCAGTTAAACTGACAAAAAATAATTATGATCTGTCAGTCGACTATTTCCAAAACCACAAACTGTTTATATCTGAAAAATATGGGATAGAAATCACCAACCATCTCCCCTATATGACAATTGAAGAGACAGACCTTGTTAGGACAGATCTCTATGGCGATCGACACGACCAAGAACATTCTAATGCCGAGTGCACAACTTTCTACGATCACGTCGTCATATTCAATCCTCTCTACAATTATCATCAAGACGCCAAAGATGCCCTCGCACAAGAGGTCTGGCAAGACGTTGAAGGACTGACCGAATACATACACCAATGCATGAAGGATCACTCAGAAGTGATCAAAGAGAAGTATCCACTACGGTACTGCTCGCTCAGTGACGGGTTGGACTCTGCATTGCAGTCATTGTTTTTTCGCGAAGACCTTCAACTGCTCTATGGTCTCGACACGTGCAAATCAAAAAACCAGCATGAGTATCTGAAGCGAGCACAAAGCAACTTTCCTAATACGCACCACTACACATACCATTCAAAAGATGATTATCAGGAATGTCTAAACCATTTGGTTGACTCTTCTTGCCGACAGCAAGCATGCATACCCACATACAAACATCTTAAGATGCAAGAAAGGTTGCCCGATATTCTTATGTATGGTTCAAATGGTAATGAGATGTTCGTGAGAGACCTACTCCACCATGTGCTTGTATTGATTTTAAAATACTATTCCGACAACACTCAGCACATGGAGAATATGGTTAAGATGGATATCTGCTCCAAGAGTGGCATGTATGGTTCTGCATATCGGAACGATGAGGAGAATGCCGAGGAAGTGTTCCACAAATACATTGACAAGGTTATGTGTCGCCTGCACGAAGTTCCTCACAAGTGGATCGTAGATACTCTGGCGAGGGTTTGTTCACCAAGGTTATACAATCGTGCCATCTCTGCCAACATGGATATTATGTCTTCCTCGATATACAATGACAGGAGAATATTCCACGAGTTTATGAAAGGTCGGAATGATTGGTTGCAGACTAATGCGATGGAAGCACCAGTACAAATGGCGATATTGGATATGTATGGATATAACTTCACCACCCCAAGACGTTGCAACAGTTTGGGCGAAGACAAACTTCTATACACGACCTCACAAGAAGCAACCGTTGAGTCCGACCTGAGACAAAACATATAGATAACACCACGGGGATTAGCACAGTTTGGTAGTGCGCATGCTTTGGGAGCATGAGGTCGGAGGTTCAAATCCTCCATCCCCGACCACCCTCCATACATGTATCCATGTATCACCCCTCGTAAGTCATTGATTCTATTCACTTTTTTAGACTTTGCCTTTGTGCCTCCCTCGCGCTATAATGGTTGCAAGTTGAGAGAGAAACCAAGAGGAAGTGAGTATGAAAAGTGAAGCATTTTTGGAACAATGTCGTGCGGAATCAGAAGAGCGAATCCGTCAGTCTCGAATCAAGTGCGCGACACGCCACGATCGAGTGATGTCCATAGTGGTCGTTGTAGGCGTCCTGCTGCTTCTGGCGAGTGCTTGTAACATAACCCATTGATTCTATTCAGGTTTTTAGACTTTGTCTTTGTACCCTGAATACGCGATAATAGTTCCATAGTCGAGAGAAACGGAAGGAAGTAAAATGAAAAATGACCAACTGATTCAAAGTATTCTTCGGAACACTATAGAATTGAACGAAGATCGCCTTGCCATCAAGGACAGGGAGATCGCCCGATTGATGCAGCAGGTTGCAGAACTGAAAGCAAAAGTCTTTGAGAAGGTGGACGCATAATGACAATTCAAGAAGAAATCAAAGCACTGGAATCATTGATCCAGCATGGTAAACAAACTGGCCAAGAGCAGGGTGTTTGGATGGAGAGACTGGAAGCAGACCTCGTCCAACTGAAGACTCAGTTGAGTGAGTCGGTTGTATATTTGACAGAAGAAGGAGACACGTTCTAATGGAAACCCCATTGAGTTTGTTTCAGTGAGTGGGTGGTTGGTAGCGTTGACAGGAGTGATATACTTCTACATATGCGCGGAGCAATCATTCAAAGGCAACGTCCCCATGGCACTGTGCTATGCGGGATATGCCTTTGCGAATATCGGTTTGTATTTGGCAGTAGATAAGTGAGGAATGTGATGAACGAACGTGAAGTAATCATCGATGGTATCGATGCGGTAAAAGATAATTGTGATGATTATCTTCAGTGGGGAGAGATGAAGTCAATGATCGACCGTCTTTCTCATATGACAATAGAACAACCACATGTGGTGATTGCACTTCTGGAGTCAGCATTCACAGCAGGATATAAACTTGCTTGTGGTCGCTGCGAAGGTGTCGCCCGAGCGGTTGTGTATGAAGCAAACGAGAAGGATTCAGCAAAGAACGAATACGATTTGTTCGAGCAAGAATTTCAAAACAACTAAACAATCAATCGGCATCAGACAAGGAGACAGTCCTGTGGCGTTATTTAATTTCAACTATTACAAGGAAGCAATTCCTCAGAAAGAACTCGAGGGTGTGACCCCAAGTCACACTGTAACATACGAAACTCTGGTCGAGGCAGTTACAGATGGCACTGCTATCATCGATGCGGACAACTATATGACTGGTCAGGTAGAACTCGAAGGCAACCCAAAGTTGTACTATTTCTACAAGAAGCAGATCAATCGTTGTGTAGGTGCGTCAATATGCAAATGATTCGCGAAGTGACTGAGTGGACCGAATGTCCGCACAAAGTCACCAACATGGATTACCTCATCAATGATGAAGGAATGCTTGTAGCGATACGAACACCAGACTGCGCAGACTGGCAGAAGTTCAGCAAACCAATTGTAAACTTCTCCAAGTCCCGCAGAAAGTTTAAGAAATTGAGGGAAGAACTTCCCACCACTTTTATCAAACCATTCACGCCTGATCCATGGGACAGCGTGTCGTATAATTCACTCGAAGGATTCATGTAATGAGCAAAGCAAAGAAAGTAATACCAGCATCAGTAGACGTTCCAGGACGCAGAGTATGTTGGAAACCATCAATCTCATCAGATATTTTGTATGGCGAAGTTGTCTCAGTACACCTGAGAATGGAACAATGTCCTAAATATTCCCATGCTCGAGTATACAAGAAGGTGCTCAAAGTTATCATCGGAGACGGTAGAATATTCACATTGTCGGGCGAGCACGAAAACTTAAAGAAGATCGGAATGGCAGTGGTGACTGCTGAGGATTAACAATGCGCTGGTTAGCACTACTCACATCAATCTCTATTGCTGGTGTCGCAGCATGGTATAGCATCGCAGGACTCATGGCAATATTCGCAGGTGCGACAATTGCTATCGCAATCATGGGTGCTGTACTCGAAGTCGGCAAGTTGGTGACTGCTGCATGGTTACATGCTAACTGGAAGGCAGCACCGTGGTTGATGAAGTCGTACCTGACAGTCGCTGTGTTGGTACTGATGGTGATAACTTCCCTCGGCATCTTTGGGTTTCTATCCAAAGCACATCTGGAGCATACCATATCCACAGGTGGTATCAATGATCTCCAGATAACAAACCTCGAGCGACAGATACAAAACGAGGAACGAACGATCAGCGACTCCACGGTTGTCATAGAACAACTCGACCGAACAGTCGCCACCCTCTTGGAGTATGACAGGGTGCGTGGTCCAGACGGTGCAGTAGCAACGAGGAAGTCGCAGGGCGACGAACGTGACGCTATGAACGCTGCCATTAATGACGGGTATGCGAAGATCGAGGAACTACAGGGACGACTGACACCACTACAGCAGGAGAAACTTGCCATAGAAGTAGAGGTTGGACCACTCAAGTACATCGCAGAGATGGTGTATGGCGAGGAGAATGCGAAGGACTACTTTGACGAAGCAGTGCGCGGAGTCATCATACTGATCATTGTATGCTTTGACCCACTGGCAGTTGTACTGCTACTTGCTGCATCCATGGGTTTCAGACAGAAGCGGATGTCAAAGATATTCTACGAAGACGGCAACCACAAAGTGGCACCTGACAATGTTGTGAGTATTGATATAGAAACACCTCAGGAAGTGGTCGAGGAAGTAGAACTCGACATACCCGATGACGAAGATCTGCAAGAATACGAAGTGTTTGTTGAAGAAGATGAACACATCATTCCAGGTGCTGATATTGATATGAAAAAACGAACATGGGAGTGAAGAGTGAATAGATTTATTATTGAGGACAACCCAGTTGGATGCGCGCAGTCACTATGTGACTCGCATGTAATCAAGATGATACTGGAAGAAGGTCAGATGCTTTCTACAGTACACCGACTGGTAGATGGTGCCGAGTATACTGGCAAGACAAAGACGGGCAGGAACAAGAAGGCATGGAAGATTGTCTATGGCGTTGCCCAAAGTCAACGAGAAGATACGCTGTACAAAGCATGTCACTACAACCACCCATGCACTATCTGGTCCAGAGAGACTCGTGGCAACTACGAGTGGTCATTCAAACTCTTCGAGGCGATCGCCAGAGAGTACACGCACCGATACTCCAAGACACACAAGACATACCAAGCACTGGCAAAGTATCTGTACTGGCCACCAGCAAACATCGACCCGAGCGCAGAGGTCACTCCGTTTCCCCTTGCTATGGGTGCTGCACCTGAGTGTATAAATACTGACGACCCGATTCAATCATACCGCGACTTCTACCACACGAAGCAGCAGAGATTCAAGATGGTTTGGTCACACAGAGATCCACCATCATGGTGGAAAGCAACAGGATCCTCCGATGTCTGAATACAAGAAAGGTAACACACGACTGTTCAACATCCGTGTGCCTGAGTATCTCCATGCTCAGTTCAAGGAGAAGGCGAAGGAGCGAGGCGTGTCAATGGCAAACCTCCTGTTGGGTTATATGGAGCGTGTCGTGAACGGTGAAGAGGAAGCAGCAGAGAAGACCAAAGAGAACGCTGACTTTGATCCATTGGCAGACATCCGCAACCAGTATCGTCGGGGCGAAGACTTTTGAGTTTATCTGAAACGAAGAACCTGTCACTATTCGCCACGCCTATGCAGTTCAGTGTCGCAGACCTGCCTCACATGGCAATCGAAGATTATGTTCGAGACAGACTGGACGACTACAACCACTACACCTCATTTCATGACCAGAGATTTAATGACTCTATGGCACAGGGTCAACCGTTTTGCAAAGAAATGGAAGAATGTATGCTCATGGCATCAAAACAGTTTCTTGAGTCGCGCAATGCTCCTAGTGAAATGATGTTTGGCAGAGTCAAGTATTGGTATTCTGTATACAATGAAAACGATGACCATGGACTTCACTGTCATCCTCATTCCATGGTAGCAGGTACATATTATCCATATGCAGATGAAGACTCTGCTGTGATAATGTACAGACACCCTGCATTTGTTCATGTTCAATTGGGTGAACCATGGGTGCCGACGGACAAGGTGCAGTTTCCGCATCAACCCGAGACTGGTCAGATGAACGTTTGGCCACCATGGTTAGAACACATGGTACGAAGACAAGAGCGTGTGCCACCCGAGAGAAGCAGAATCGCAATATCGTGGAATTACCTATGAACGAAACAAAAAGGATAGTCATCGCAGCAGCGATAATGATACCACTGAGTCTCACCATCATGGCATGGGCGACAAATGGTGTGCCCAAACCCACCAGTCTCCAAAGACACAGTATAGAAATCCCGTAACCGTAAGTCATTGATTCTATTCAGGTTTTCAGAACTTGTTCTTGTATATGCGACACGCTATAATGGTTGCAATTGAGAGGAATATGTATGTACGATAGATTCAGAATAAACTCCGCACTGAGGTTCGCCACTCGAGCGCACCTTGGTCAGAAGCGGAAATATAATAACAAACCATATATCTCCCACCCCATAGAGGTCGCGAGAGTCGTCTCCACGGTCGAGCACTCCGAGGAGATGCTGATGGCGGCACTCCTCCATGACGTTGTGGAGGACACTCCTGTCACGCTGGAGGAGGTCGTGAGGAGGTTCGGAGAGGTCGTTGGAGAGTATGTTCGCTTCCTGACCGATGTCAGCGTCCCCGAGGACGGGAATCGCGCTCTGAGGAAGCGTATGGATGCTGAGCACTATGCTCGTGGTCCAGCGGAGTCACAGACCATCAAGGTTGCCGACCTGATACACAACACCGCTGACATCAAGGTTCAAGACCCTGCGTTCTGGAAGTTGTATCGGGTGGAGAAGCAGTATTCCCTGAGTCTGTTGACCAAAGCAGATCCACTCCTGATACAGCAAGCGATGAGTCAGTTATCGTAAGTTGTTGATTCTATTCACTTTTTTAGAACTTGTCCTTGTACCTTGATAACGATATAATGGTTGCAAGTTGAGAGAGAAATCAAAGGGAATACAGAAATGAACAAGAACGAACAGTTAGTCCTCCAAGCGTGTATCGATAACCAAAACGAAAACGGTGGAGACTTCGGTTTCGGTAATGAAGTTGCACCGATGGTCGAGTCGCTGTCAGTGAACCAAGTCGCTGGGTATCTCTCAGCACTCCAGTCAAAGTCTTACATCTATGTTGACGGTGTTGTTGTTGAGGGAAAACTCTGTGGACAGTTTGTCGTGATGCGTGCTGCTGTCGATGCACTAGCATTCGCAAGTGCTTGATTCTATTCACTTTTTTAGAACTTGTCCTTGTACCTTGATAATGATATAATGGTTGCAAGTTGAGAGAGAAACCAAGAGGAATATGAAAATGAAAGAACGTATGAGCGACTTGAAATACCACGCTGTTATTCTCGGTGTACTTGCCAGCGTGCTTGTACCACTATACCTCGTCGCTGCTACTTTGGGGTTTTAGAGATGAATGAATATAAGGTTACATATCATGACGAATTTTGCATCAAGTTGTCAACTATAGTGGATGCCGTCACTGTCGATGCCGCAATCGCCCGTGTTCGTTATATGTATGACGACCTCCGCATGATCTTGGATGTAGAAGAAGTCACTTCTATGACATTGGGTTCAAACGGAGAGGCACTCGTAAATGGAAAAATGTAGCATCACCAAGACTGGGCGATTAGGCAAAACAAATATGAGCAGAATCGATCGGGATGAAGGCATTTCCCGAATCGCCAAAGTGGGTAAGATTGAATTGTTTGCATGTCACATTGGTCGTGAGATGTTTGTGTCGGGATATATCCGAGACGACAGCGGCAACAAAGGCGATATGGTTCTGTCATTGACCCTCGAAGAAGAGTATGGCGACTATGAGCGTAGACAGTTCTACTCAGTCACCATGGTTGAGATTGGTGGATTGTACAACGGATATGGACTGGCACCGAAATTGTACCGCGCAGTGATGCGAGCAACAGGCATTAATATTATTTCTGGGTCAGTCCAGTCCCGTGGTGGTCAGTCTATATGGAACAGGATGTTTGATACCAAAGGTATTCGACTGATGGCATATCGCCACACCTCGAGAAAACCACGCTGTTTGCGTGATGTTACATTCGACGAGTTCCAAGAAGAACTCAACGCAGATGACAATCTAGTCAACATCTGGAGCGATTCAGAATACAACAACTGGCGACTCGTCGCTGAATACACAGGAGCGTAGCATGGCAGGAATAACGCGATACAAGATCACGAAGACCACCACATCGATCCAGTTTGTGGATGTCGATACAGACAACGATGATGTCAACGTGTTCTCAAGTTCGGATGACCACTGGGTGGTCATGGAAGAAAAGAAGCAGACTGAATTCTATCAGCAGTACGATAGCGTTGAGGAAGCACGTGGACTACTGATGCACACGGACAATGCAAAGAACAAAGCAGAATATGGAGGCACCATATGAAAGATGAGGTGATATATCTGATGCAAGAGCGAGTTGGAGATGCTCAATGCCATACCGCACTAGATGCTCAATGGCAGACCCTTGTCTATGCGACTGGAAAGGATTGGCAGGAAGCAGACGAGTGGGCAAAGGTTTGTCCGAGGTCTATCGCAGTCAATGGGTTTCCCGTCTATCGTCGACTGGTCTCTCTTGGACCATGGATTGACTAATGATTGAATCAGATTGCTTTGTGCAGGTCAACAGTGACCTACAAGATTGGGTTGCTAACAGGGCACCAAACGCTGCCCTGCGGAAGATGGCACTTCGTGCTATCAAGCACTCAACTCCTGAGCAGTGGTTCAAATACTACTGGTGGGAAGCACTGCATATTGACATAGAAACTTGTCTGAATATATCTCAAACACTGAGAAACATCGACGCAGATTTCCCGATACTGACAATTGGGGTCGCGAAGATGCAACCCAACACATATTACCCAAAGCACAAAGATACCAACAGAGGGTGTGGAATAAACCTGATGTTGTCTGAATGCAACCTACACTCAACAGAAAGTTTCTGTGCGTGGGTTTCGAGCAGCAACGAATCATACCAATTGAAGTATGATCAGGACACCCTGTATCTACTCAATACTAGGGTGGAACATACAGTCTTCAATTTCGGGTCTGAGCGATTGATGTTAATAGTAGAACTCGAGACAACAAATATCGAACAGCGCGACTATTTCCCCGACTATGCGCAAGTCAAAAAAGCATTGGAGCAGTCATGATTAAGAAGCAGTTGGTGCGAGTGTTCGGTGGATTCTCTGACGAGATTGAGACCGAAGGTCATCTGGTTGATAATGGACCAACTGACACGTGGGTGTTTTGGTCATACAACGGGACTGCTGTATACACGTTCGTGGAAGCAGTGCCTGACACAGTGGGCAAGTATACATCATTCTTCTTTGATCTAGACTTCTTGCAGTTTGAAGCAGTGGAGAATGATAATGGTTGTTCGTTAATTGAGAGAGAAGGTTGTTTATGAAATGTTTAGTGGGTGCAATATTTCTAATTGGGGGATTGATAATTCTCGCTCCTCTCATCGGTTGGGGCATTCTACTTCTGTCAATCGCGCTGGGGATTGGTTGATGAAATATTATTCGACATCCCACGACTTCAACGGTCGGAAGGTCAAGAAGAAGAAGATGCTCGGAGGCGAGCGATTCCAGAAGCACCCGACTCAAGAATTCAAACCCATGCCTGATGCTCCTGTGCGTCCACTGAGAGGTGACACGTCACAGTACAAGTCCGCTGATTCAGATCAGCGTGGGGTGTGTAGTGCTCCAGAGAAACATGCGTACACAGGTACACTGATCAAAGGTATCAGTTGCATGCACAAGAGCAATGCGGTTCCAGTCTTAAATAATCAAGAAATAATAGAAATAGCAAGGATGCGACGATGAAGATGAAGAAGGAAGTGTGCCGAGCGTACATGGATACAGCGCGGAACTTTGCGCAATGCTCCACCGCCAAACGGTTGAAGGTTGGAGCGATCATTGTCGACCCGAGCACAGGAGCAATCGTTTCTGTCGGGTACAATGGGATGCCTGCTGGTCTGTCAAACGTCTGCGAACGCAAAGTGGACGGTGAGACGAAGACCAAGGAGGAAGTCCTGCACGCTGAGGAGAATGCCATCTGTAAGATGTCGAGGAGTGGTTCGTCCAGTGAAGGAACTTGGATGTTCGTGACTCACTCTCCCTGCATCAAGTGTGCCAGACTGATTGCTGCCAGCGGTATTGCTCGAGTGTTTTACTCCGAACAATTCAGAGGGCATCAGGGTTGTGGGTTGGATCTGCTGAGCAAATGTAGCGTCAGGGCGATATATGTCAAACCGTATCCAGAAGATACTGCATGTCGCAGAACTAAATAGATCAAACAACAGGAGCACACCAATGAAAGAACGAGTTGAAGACTTACACCCATGCACGTTGCAGTGCGTCGAGGACATATCTAATTTCCTCGAACAAGATGCAATGGCAGGGTTCGACCCACTTGATCAGATGTTATTCATCTGGACATTCGAGCAGGGAGGCGACCCAGTTCAACTGCACATGCTGAAGACTGCCAATGGGCGATATGCTCTTGCTGTTGCTGACTTTGGTCAGGGTGGTGTGCTTGCAAAAGAGTGGAAGAAGGCAAACAAACCAGTGTACAAGAAAGTGAAGACCATTATCTGTCAAACCGACAACATGAAGAGTATCTATGTTGGCGAAGGTGCAGTTGACGAACTAATCTAGTTGAGTATAATATATAGCATGAGTAAATTAAACAAGCAGTTCAAACTCGACCTCGTGGGTCTCCCCAAGGTCAAGCAAGTCAACGTTGGTGGAACACGTTGTTATGTCCGTGAAGATGGTGCCATTGCGTGTCCGTATCCCTCGGTGACAACCATCACATCCTCCTGTAAGAAGTTGCAGGCAGGACTCCACGCATGGCGTCGACGAGTCGGAGCAGAAGAGGCACAGCGTGTCTCCACCGCTGCGTCTACACGTGGCACCTCTGTACACAAACTGATCGAGGACTATTGCTCCAACGATGGCATCGTTGTCGAGGAATCCTCCTTGGGTATGAAACTGCCCGAAGGTGTTATGCCTCACGCCTATGACATGTACAAGAGACTGCGCGACGTTGCGGATAAGTCTATCGACAACATCCGTGTCAACGAAGGTCGAATGTACTCTGACCATCTGCGTACAGCAGGAACGGTTGACATGATCGCTGAGTTCGACGGTGAGTTGGCAGTCATTGACTGGAAGACATCCAACAAGCGCAAGACGCGCTCGCAGATATATAACTACTTTAAGCAGGAGTCAGCATACGCTGTTATGTTTGAAGAGATGACAGGTCAACCCATCACGAAGTTGGTCACTGTTATCACATCTTCAGAAGGAGACTCGCAGGTGTTCGTTGAGCACCGTGACGAATGGATTGGTGGTTTTGTAGAGTTAAGGGATGCATATGAGGAAAAGCACGGGAGCGCAGAGAATGTCTTGGAACTATAGAGTAACATTCAGACCCACAAGCGCGGATAGAGGATATGAGATCCGTGAGGTTTATTATAACGAGGACGGAGACATCACCTTGTATAGTGTAGACCCTGCTACTGCATTTGGCGATTCAATTGACGAACTCGAAGTGAACATGAACCTCATGGTTGATGCATTCAACTCCGATGTGGTCAACCTTGACAATGTCGACTATCAGCATCGAAAAATAAACTTGGAATAAAAAAAGCACCCCGAAGGGTGCTCTGCACGTATTGAAGATTGTGTTAATCGATATGACCGTTTTGATCTTGATCATGCTCGGTAACATCTCCCTCAATTGTCGACTGACGCTCTTCCAAGCGTCCCAACCTATCCAATACAACTTCAGTCAGATCTTTGATGTGCTCAGAGTTTTGCATAACCCTGACTTCCATCCCTCTCTTCTTATCCTGCACATGTACAAGTTGGAGATCGACATAGTTCATGATACCGAAGACTGCTGTACCCATGACCCCCAAGAGACCAACAACACCACTGATGATTGGCATGTAGTTGATTGATTTTGTAGCACCTCTGAGCATATGCTCTTCGATTCTATCAATGTTCCCAACAATGTGCCTGACATCTGCTTCTGCATGATTGATTCTCCCCTCGTGAGTGTACAGTTTCGTTTCGACTTCAGATATTCTTTCGTCGTTCATGAATAACCTCCTTTGTGCCTGTGTTGCATATACAAAGGAATTATAAAGTTGATACATCAACTCACATTAGTATTTAGATGAAAATATGCTGTGAAAGTGTAATTTTATACTCTTATGATGTATATAAATATGTGTTCAAAGTCTCATAAAAGATGATGAAACGATTAACAGATGGACCTGTATATGTTGGACAAAGACAAAAAACCCTTGATCAATAGCATCGAACTCGATCTCTCAGAGATGCTCGGGAATATGGAAAGTGCATTTGAAGAAACACAACCTGTGATAGTTGAAGAAATAAAACCTATCCAGAAGAAAGCGGAGATAGTCCAGAAGAAACCATTAGTCGACATTGATATCAATTGCGGTGGTTTGATTGCAGATCTCTTGGAAGGTGCTGCTGAGGAGTTGTTGGATGATGGTCTTCCTGTCATAATAGAAAAGGAGAAGACTATTGCCGAGGTCGCCATGTCTGGCGATTACAAAGATCATATCTTCAGCATGATCTCCGACATGACAAAGGAATTGGGAGAGATTGTAGATGAACCGATTCCCACCGACAACCCTGTTATCTTCAGGGATGTAATCAGCGCAAGTCAGAATGAAGCATTCATCAAGAAGAATGAAGAGATCCAAGCGTATCTCGATGAAGCGATCGGTAAATTAGAGGAGATTGAAGAAACACCAGATGTCGTCGACGATGTTGACGATGAAACTGAGGCAGACATGCCCAAAGACAATATGTCTGAGTACACCGCAGCATTGAAGGAATTGTCAGATCTCAATGAGAAGACAATGAACTACAATATTGAGAACCATGATTTCAATACGTTCCCCGAGATGCGAGACCACTATAAAGAATTCATCAAGATGGTGGATGTAAGACTGCGCAGGTTGTCGAGTCTTGGTGGTGGTGGTAGCAACTATTCGCCAAATAGTGGTGGTGGTGGTTCTGGTTCTGGTGAGATGTATGTTTCTAGTGATGCGGATAATTCTGCGACACTGGGTTCAGATGGTGGGATATATGTGTTCGATCATCATCTTCAAGCAGACCCAATAAATCCAGTGAACACATACGACGACGATGGCGTCTTGATACGGATAGATTATGATGGTGTGAGTTTCAAAACTTTTACATATAATGATGATGGACAATTATATCAACAATATAGTAACAGGTATGGCGTGATAGAGACTAAGACTTTTATATATAATAACGATGGAAATTTAATCAACGTAATTTACACTTAGAAATAATAACAGAGGCATAAAGCGATGGCACTAATAGTAGATCCAGATGACATTTCACAGGGAGTTGAAATAACAATTGACTCTTCTTCTTTGACATTCACATTGAATGTTACGGGAAACCTGAGTGATGATGGTATAACAGGACAGGCATTATATTCTTTCTTCAAAGAAGAATGGAAAACAGATGCATCTTTAATCCCATATGAATTCCCAATGGAATCATTGACCCCCGAGCAGTTCGAATTCCGTAAAGGATGGAAACCTGCTAACGACACCACGCGCAACTTGTTGCGTTCTTGTGGTTGGAGAGAACTGGACGCGAGCAATGCTGTATTGCGAGAGTATGTTGGTATTGTATCTCTGGGTGCCATTGATCCTTCCGACACTGCCTATTATGCTTTTGCCAACCAGTCTGCAAAAACTTCTTTCGATTTTCCTGGAGTAATCAATCAGGGTATTCAAACCTTTGGTGATGGAAGCAACGGTGCTTTTGATAACCGCTCACAGGTATTGACACTGTATATTCGTATTCAGGGCAAGTTGTACGGTATTTCAACGTCGACCTCCATTGGTCTGACGAACATTAGTTACATTGCATATCGATTCCCACTATCTGAAGCAGCGGATTTAAAGATCACTGTTGCGGATTCTGCTATTGATTCTGCTCTACCTTACACTGGCATGTCCATCGTTTATGGTTCTGCTGAAAGAGATATCGGTGGAGTCAACTACGAATTTGATGTTGTCATCGATGGCAACAGTGGTACAGCAGAACAGATATATGCATTCATTCAGAGACAACTACGTCTGTCTGGTGATATTGATGACGGTGATGGTAGTGAAGTTGGCGAACTGGCAGATGCCCTCTTGGGTTTTGTTGGTGATACACTTAAAACATCCCAGGGTGTTTACATTGATAACTTCCAAGCAAACGATACCAACAGAATCATCTTCACCGATGAATCTGGTAATGAAATCCAGTTCCCATTCGTTGCTGCTGGTTCTTTGAACTTTAACAGCAACTTGTCGGATGATCCTGCTGCGATCTATCGCGTGTTCTTCACAAGCACCTTTGGTTCTGCTAGTGCCCTTCTGGTTAATGATAACAGCGGCAATCCTATAAGCGGAGACGTTTCTGGGAATTCTTCTATTGGATTTGACTTTGACTACGACGGAAACGTCCAAGGCGGTCGTTCCTCAGGAACCGACGCTGATGTTACGGTAGTTGCGATTGGCGAAGGAACTGCGCAGTATGTACTTGCTACAGGTACTATTGGTCGTTCTGTTGGTCAGAACATATCGCTTGTATCTACGCTGGAAAGAAACTATAGTAATGCTGGTGTAGAATAATCCTTAATGGCATATCTTGATGATATTGTTGCATTGTCGCCCCAGCATATATGGAGAATGTCTGGGGCGACATTCACCGATGAAGTTGGCACTAATTTAGGGATAGGAACTTCTATCTCTGCAAACTCAGAAATCTGTGAGGGTGTTACTGAATCTGCTTTTATGAATAGTGTGGATGATAGTATTGCCCTTCTACAAGAAGACAATATCGATGGAGCGATGTCTAGAAAGATCATTTGTGGTTGGTTGCGCGTTGGTGCTATCCAACTTCCACCTAAAAATATCTATCGGGAAGGATTGACAGGGAATCAATTTAATCTCACCATGTGGGCAGGAAATAAACTCATGCTCGATATCCATGAAAACGATGTAACATATCAGGCATATTCTGACAGGGCGTTAAAACCAGAAAGGATATATCATTTATGCGCAGTCTTTAGTGGTAGTGCATTTGAAAATATTTTTGCGTTGTATATCGATGGTGTGCGACAGTCAGTATCTAATCCAGCAAGTGGGACTCCATCAATCGCTTCACTATCTGCAAGAAGTGCAGGATTTTTCGGTCAAACACCTGATGGTTCCACTACGCAGGTGGGTGGTGCGAACACTGTTTTGAATGCCACTGAGGGTCTTAGACATAATTACTGGGTTTCATTCTCTGATGTAACTTTGAGCGAAAGTGTTATCCGAACAGAACTCTTCGAAAAAGGAGTGTTGCCAAGAGTCACTGTTGCAGATCAAGAAGATTTAGATGCGTTATCAGGTACAGTCAGACCAGACGAACCATTGAATATTCGTGTACGAGATAATGGTGGCGACCTTTCTCTCGTGGCAGATAATATAACCCACGACCCACTTGCATCAGTACACTTACAGTGGATGGGTACTGGGACGCTAACATATGTTAATACAAATGGTTCCAATGCTTCTATTTTTTCTACCCCCAATGGCGGCACAGTCACAATCGTGAACCCAGCAGTTTTGACAATATCCCCTCTCGTGCCCAACACAGAAGTGAGGGTTTATGATGCAGGAACAATGGCAGAATTGGGAGGCGTGGAAGATTCAGGTACAAGTTTTTCTCTTTCCATTCAGTCTTCGAGTGTCGACGTTGTGTTACATAATATTGGTTATGAGTATATACGGGTCGACTCCATTGATATGACATCTGGTGATGTGGACCTGCCTGTTACCCAGATATTTGACAGAAATTACGAGAATCCATAATGGCAATCGGTGACATCTACATTAGAAGTAACTTCTCAGATAATACTACCGTACTTCCAAATGGGGGAGTACCTGTTGATCTTGAGTGGGACAATGAATCTGTCATTCAAGGTTCTGCTGCAACTTACAACAGTGGAGTCTTTACCCTCTCATCAGGAAAATACTTGGTCTTATATTCTGAGTCATTCTTGACCAATGACATAACCAATAATGACAGGTTTGAAATACAGGGAGAGTTGATTGTAACTGGCGCACAAGGAAATGGTGGATTCTGTCAAGACTACATCCGAAAGACAACTGGACAACAAGAAGTTTATATGGGCAGTTCAATGCTCATCGATGTTGCTAGCACAGCAACATTCACGACAAGGTTTTATAGAAGTGATGACAGTACCGTAAGTCCTTGCAACCGTGTTTCGGGTTTTGGTTCTGTTATCGTTTTACAGATAGATGATTTGGATAACTTGGGTTTATACAAAGCAACCGCATCACAAAACTTGAATCTAACAGAAAGTACGATTGCTTTTAACTCAAACCTTCTAGAAGATGCTGCGTTTTCTAGAGTGGGAAATGCTATTACAATAGCAGACGCAGGAAGATATTATATAACCTATTCTCTTCAGTGTTCGCAAACAGGAACGGGTCGCGAAGACGTTGTGGGCAGACTTACAAATAATGGAACCGAGATTGCTGCATCACAAAGTTATTCTTATGTTCGTGGTGCTGATGGAACGCAGAGTGCCGCTTTGACATGGCAAGGGATAGTAGACCTTCCTGCGAACTCTTCAATAGAATTAAAATGTGCAATCCCGTGGACTGCCACTTTCGTCATACCTGCAGATAACGCGACTATACATTTTTGGAAAATACCCAGCGCAGGAGATGTTGCAATGTTGGGGGCGACTTCTGGTGACTATAATAAAAGTGGCAATTTTACATTTGACACTGTCGATTATATAGATTCTTCTAGGTTTTCTGCGACCAATAATAGTAGTGATATAACTCTTTTGGGTGAAACTGATTTCTGTCTGGTTTTTTCCACCTTCCACCAAGATGCCCCAGATAGTCCACAAAGGGCATATCCACTGATAAAAGTGAGGTCGAACAACGTTGCATCGACTACTGCATGTGCTGGTGTCTATCATAGAGCAGCAGGGTCTGGAGTTTGTGCGGTGACGGTCGGAGACATTGTTCCAATCGAACAAAATAATTCAATGCAAATATTAACAAACCCATCAGCAGTTGCTGGGGCACTCAACGCAGATCAATCTCAGTTTTCAGTCTTATCATTAACGAGTCTTTATGGATCATATTCATTTCCACCATCAGTCAATAGTATAAATGACGAAACCATTTCGCTTACACAAACTGGTCTTACTATTCAAGGGGCGAGGTTTGGTCCTAATCAAGGTAGTGGAGGTGTTTATATATCAAACTCTTCAGATCGTTCATCTAGTGTTACACAGACTGTCACCAGTTGGTCTGACACACAGATTACGTTTGATGGTACTGATCTTATATCCCTTATACAAGGACAAGCGTACCTGTGGGTCACAAGTTTTGGTAGATCTAGTAATCTGTTACCGATAAGCGTTGGACTAGCATCTTATGCTTTCGTTATCGAACAGAGTGAACCAGATCACCTTTGGAAATTAGATGGTGACTATGACGATTCTATCAGTACTAATAATATGACAGTAACCCCAACAGGAGTAAATGGGTTTGCTTCCGTTCCTCTAGTGGATGGAACTACACTTTCTTGGCGCAATCAAAATGGAAAAAGAGAAGTCCCAAACTCTGACTTTATGAATAACCAAGCAGAAACGACAAGGACAATGGGTGGTTGGATTCGATTGGGTGGAATACAGAAACAATTGTCTTGTGCTTATGAGGAAGGTGGTTCGATAAACAACCTTGCTTTTTTTGTGGGGGTGGGTAATGTCCTCATTGCTCAGTTGGCAGATACTGGCGATGATAATATACAAGCGTTTAGTGATTTTTCCTTAGAACCCAATAGGTCTTACCATATTGCATTTAAGTTTGACTACAACACATCGACCGACCGAAATTTTATGCTTTATATTGATGGTGTCCGTCAAACCGCATCACAAGGAAACCCAATGGCAGCAACCGACCTTGATGGTCACTCTGGAGATATTGTGTTCGGGGCAGCACAAGGTAACTTAGAGGTGGGTGGCACTGACGTAGCATTTGCTTATCAAGAGGATACATACTTTGCATATTGGGCATCATGGACGAAGTTTTTGTCCGATGATAAAATGGAAGAAGTGTTTAACAGAGGTGCGTCACCGACACACGTTATAACAAACGGTACAGAAGAAAATATGCAAGCGCAGTTAGATACTCTGGCAAATTCTACATTTGCCAATGACTCTCTTACCATCCGTATCGCAAATGCATCTGGCACATTAAACTTATCTGGAGATAATCTAACATTCAATCCTTTGAGTAGTTTACATCTTGAATGGCGCGGAACAGGCACTTTAAACTGGACAAACTCAAATGGCACAAACTTAGTCATTGACAAATGCTTTGCAACCGAGGATGGCATAATCAATATTTTAAACCCAGTTGTGTTAACACTCAACACTCTACAGGTCAACACAGAAGTCAGGGTCTATGATAGTTCCACTGGTGTTGAGGTTGGTGCGGTTGAAAATTCTACAACTTCAGAATCTTTTGACCTGCTTGGTATATCTTCTGTTGATATTGTACTGGTTAGCATCGATTATAAATACTTAAAACTATCGAATGTTGATACCACATCAAACGTAAGTCTGCCAATACAGCAGCGGTTTGATCGTAACTACACAAACCCATAAGGGATAACCGTGCCTTCAGCAATATTTAATGGTACAGAACTGACAATACAATTTCCGAGCGTTGGTACTTTTAACGCAAGAGAAGACCTGTATAGTGCGTGGAAGACGTGGGTAAGAGATGGCGACAATGCCAAGTATCCTGCTGCCTTCGACACCACTGGGGGCGATAACATCGGTCCAGGTCAGTCCATTGCTTCATACTTCTTCTGTCGCAACGATCTTGGTTGGCGAATAAAGATGCCTGATGCCAACGGGGAAATTGTTCTCCTCGGAAACCTGTTTCCTCGAGTAACAGGCACTTCATTATATACTCAGTCAGAAGGGTTCGACGCATTTCTAAGATTACAGGTATCTTCCAGTGCTGTGGTCATCGAGACAGGAATCAGTGGTCTCACAAAGCAGGAATCTGGTCTCTTGAAACTGATGCCCGCACTCCTGTAAACACCACTTTCCGTAAGTTATTGATTCTATTCACTTTTTCAGACTTTGTCTTTGTCTCTTGGTCGCGCTATAATGGTTGCAAGTTGAGAGAGAAACCAAAGGAAAATAAAGATGAAAATTATAGCAGCGATTTTACTTTTGAGCACGATAGCAGCGTCTGCTGGTGCACAAGCAAAGCAGGACTTTGATAAATCAGAGCAGGAAATGCAGATCACCGTGATTAAATACGATGACCGCCAAGAATTGCTTGAGTCCTATAACGCACGACAGACTCCAAGAAATCAGTATCCCAAAGGTGAGACAATCGACGGGTATGCCTTATTCTCTATGAAGGGTACTGTTTGTGAAATCCACGTTTATCGTGACTCACACTCTAACACTTATATGAATAGTCTCGGTCACGAGATGCGACACTGTCTAGAGGGCAACTTTCACTAAGTTGTTGATTCCACAGGGTATTTGAGACTTTGTCTTTGTACCCTGATTATGCGATAATATAGTCTGAGTTGAGTGAAACGAGAAGGAAGTAGATATGTGTGATATAGAAGCAGGCAAGGCAAGAGTCAAAGAAATACTAGAAAGTGACTATGCGCGGTGGACTGAGCAGACGTCAGAGAAGATGCGTGACTCGCTGCTGGTAGAGGTGAGCGACTATGCGCTGACGTCTGAACAGTCGGAGAGCAAGGCAGATGAAGACTGCCACGACAGGTACACTATTATCTTCAAAGATGGTCGAAACTACATCAAGGTCATTCGGAGCGAGGGAATTCGCCAGTCAGTGGTTGGGTTCATCGTGAGGAAAGAGACCAAAGGATTCAAGGTCGGTGACATCCTCAAGGCAGCGTCTTGGCATGCTCCAGCACTGAACTTTGCTCGGGGTCACGTTGATGACGAGGAACTGAGTTTATGCTGGGCAGGGATCTAATTATGACATACAAAACAGTCCTATACAACAACGAGTCCTTCCCCGATTATGTTATGTGCGAGGAAGGTAATGTCTACAACAAGAAGACGGGGAGGATGTTGAAACCCAACTATCGTCCCAAAGATGGTCCGAATCACTCTTATCCGACCCTCGGTTTGATGCAAACTATAATCAACCCCCACTCGAGGATAGGTGGCACAATGAGGAAAAGTCGCACAGTCTTGTTGCATATCGCAGTTTGTGACACATACAACCGAAAATCGATGCCCGTACCAGATGGTGTAACTGAGAAAGAATGGAAGCGGACGCCTGTCTCGGTCAAAAAACAAATGAGATTCTCGTTTCAGGTGAATCACAAAGATCACGACCAGCACAACCACCACCCAAGCAACCTAGAATACACGACTGCGAAACAGAATCAGGCAGCATACCAAGCACACAAGAAGAAGAAAACTGTGTAGGTTGTTGATTCTATTCAGGTTCTACGAACTTGTCCTTGTACCTCGATTGCGCGATAATATAGTCTGAATTGAGTGAAACCAGAAGGAAGTAGATATGAGCATTACAATCGAACAGTTGCAAGACCGTAGTGAAGCACGCAATCCCGCTCAGTGGGACTGGCGTCTGCTGGACGCTTCATGCCAGTACGCTGGGAACTCACCAGTTCTCAACACAAAATTCGAGCGCACTGTTATAAGTAATAACAGAAGTTTCGCCAACCTGCGTAGGAATATCCTGCGCAGAAAAATCAAGCAGCGTCGCGCTGCACAACGCACGTGGAGTGGTGCCTTTGCACTACCCACTCACCTTAAATACCTAAAATTAGGAGGATTGTAATATGAGTCCAACAAGATACATACCCGTTGCTGTTTGTGGTGCACTACTGCTGGCAATGTTTGTTAGTAGTGATGCAGACGCAGAGCAGACACGCACCATCACCATCCCAGCGGACACGAAGGTGGTCGAGGTTGAGTCGTCCTATTGTGAACCCATCATGCAGGGTGACACGTTGTACGTTCCCCGATGCTGGAGATTGAAGCAAGGTCCAGCGGCACCAAACATGATAGAGAGATTGGTCTCACGTGCAGGCAACGATGCTGCGACCACGGTAGAGAATCAACTCGGCAATGCCATAGACTATCAGGCGTGGAAACTGGGTCAGAGCATGCAAGACTGGTTGAGATCTGGTCAACAATGAACATTGACTTCTGCAACCGAACACCTCTCTATTTGGAGAGGTTTACTTTCTTTGCTGCCCAACGGTTAGGAATTGACAAACTCCGTGGTGAGATCCACTTGTCATATTATCAAACCCTCGAGAATGATAGTTATGGATTGTGTTGGGGTGATGGCAAGGAAGCAGAAATTCATATTGCCTCGAAGATGTCAGACCGCAAGGTCAGCAAGATTGATAAGATGAAGACCGTGGCGCACGAACTCGTCCACGCAAGGCAGTTTCTACGAAGAGAATTGTCCTTGGGTGGAGAGGACGATGAGTGCAACTGGCATGGCAGGTTGTTCAGGTATGACCCACAAAACGAATCAGAAGCACCATGGGAAGTCGAAGCAGCATCAGTAGAGCAACCCATATATGACGCATGGTTGACATATGTTTGGGAGCAGCGCATGGGTATTGTATAAATAGATGTGAATCAACCAAAGGGGAATGATGATGTACGATAAAATACTAATATTAGGCATATTGCTTGCCATTTCGGGAAACACTTTCGGGTCAACTCTGTGTATCACTACACCGACCATGTTTGATGATCCAACACAAACGACTCTGTCTCAATCGCAAAATCAAACGGTTGACGGACAACATTTCAATTTCGACTTCAACACTGGTGATCATAAAGTTGGCAGCACCAGCAATTTTACGCTCACCCTTCAAGGCGACTTCGACCACACAGAAACAGAATTCGCCTCCATCAATATCGGTGGTGGCGACAGCATTGACTTCAATCGTATAACACCTATGGGTGCATACGACATTCAAATGAAAGGGTTTAACAATACTAATGCATACAGGTACAAGATAGATTTTGCCCTTGACGCACTACAAACATCGCTCTTTATGGAGAACAGCACTGTGTTCATTGACTTTTCAGATGGTGTAGACGCTCAGTGTGGGTGGTGGAACTATAGCAACTGTGTTGAATCAGATAGTTTATTCACTGGGTGTTCATCGGGGAGCGACTGTATGGCATTCGGTGACTCACCATATGTCCAAGTGGATTATTCTTATGTCAGCGCAGTTCCTATTCCCGCAGCAGTATGGATGTTTGGTTCTGCATTGTTTGGATTGATCGTGATCGCAAGACGCAAGAAGTGAGGTTATAGATAAGATTTCCTATGACGAGGAGCATTCTGCTCAATCGACGGGTATTATGAGGAGTATAACATGGCAGAATTGAAATCAGGAGATATGACAAAAATCGCATCTGGTGGTCCGTATGCTGGAACCAAGAGACCTGATATTTTTCAGAGAAAGATAGATGATAAACGACCATTTATTATAGGTAAGAATAAGTCTGGAAAGGTTGTCAATGGTGTTAGATATGACAAGAAAGCAAAGACCCTATCCTATTATGTTGGCAAGAAAAAATCAGTCATCACTACTGTTTCATACAATAAAGTTTTCAAAGATAAAGATTTTGGTGGTGGTGCAGGTTCTGGTGGTGGTGCAGAAGACACCCAATATACGGAGTCTCTTCAATGTTACTATTGCTCATATGTCTTCAACGTCGCAAAAAAGCAAGTCGATTGTGTGTCCGATGCCAACTTAAAGAAGGGTGAACAGTATGTTAAAGCATCCGCATCCCTTAAAGATTGTCAAAAGAATGGTCCATCAGATTGGATAGAGACTGATGTTTATCTGAAGTCGGCAAACGAACTGTTTAAAAAATTCGGCAAGAAGATGACATCACCAGTATACTTTCATCGTGACTCTACCTTCATGAAGAATCTCTATGAGGCAAAAAAGACAACACATAAGATAGATAAAAAATCTGAAGACCAGCAGGCACCTGGAAGTTTCTCAAACGACAAGTGGAATCCTGGAGACATATGGGCATCAACAGAACCACCCACAAGCAAACCTCTTGATGGATGCACAAGCAGTTGGGGCGAACTCAATGCTAAAGTTTGGAATTTGGGATCTGGCACCAAAGTTTCGCTGCTGGGTATCTCTCTAAAGAAGGTTGGAAAAAATTCAAAGGCAATGGTCAAAGAATATGGCACTCCGAAGTCGCGTGCTGGACAGAAGTCTTACAAGTACGAGGGATTCACTTTCGGGCAGACGGGCGAGTTCTTCAACTCTCAAGATATCTACATACACACCAATGTTGGTGATGTGCAGTTTCGTACATTTAGTGGTGAGACTTCTTGGCAAGGGGAAGTCAAAGGTGGTGATGCTGCTGGTGGAAAGATTGGCGGTGGTAATATTGACTTCTATTGTCGTGAAGTGTTTGGAAGTAGTAAAGGCATCTACAATGGTTATGATACTGAGTCGGGACTTGTGTCATGGATAAAGTCTAATGAAAAGAATGGTGCATACCAAGAGTTGCTGTGGGACTTATATAAAAAACACAACTCCAAATCAAAATTATCAAAGAAGATTCTGAAAGAAGAAGACTTCTATGCCGAACTTGCTGCAAAGGATTACAAATTCAAAAATAGTAAATTGATATGTATGCTATTCATTGATCGTGTACAGGCAGGCAGTGCTACAAAGAGAGACGATGTCGCCACCAAGTTATTTCGCTATGCACAGTCGGACGTTGACCAGTCCAGTTATTTTGTCAAAGTATTCTGAGCATAAACATAACCTGTTGATTCCATTCAAGTTTCCCTATTTCTCCTCATTTCTCCTCTCGGGAGGCGCGAGGAGGACGCGAGAGAGCGTTTCGAGGGTCACGGATACGCTGGGGAAGGGACTCGAAGGAGTCCTCTCGAGGGCGCGAGAGGGCGTCTCTCGCCTCCTACCGTAAGTCATTGATTCTATTAGGTTTATCGGAACTTGCTTTTGTACTCAATTTGCGAGATAATATAGTCTGAATTGAGGAGAAATGAATATGTTGAACCTGAAAGAAATTAGCAACCAAGAACTGGCCACTATGCGTGATAACGCATATGAAGCAGAAATGCGAACGCGGAATATGCGGTGGATGCACGACACTAAAGCATCCGTGTCTAGGCGAACCACAGCAGTCTCGCAAGAGGTATGTCGCAGACTGGTTGAAGGTACGATGGAATTTGATGATAATGGAGAATTGAAATGAAAATGAGTTTAGAAGAAGCAGAAGCACTCGGAGTCGATCTGGATGTAGGATACGAGTCACGTGCCCACAATGAAGCGGCACTGGCGCGATGGAACGCAGTCAAGTATCGTGAGAAAACAGAAGCAACAATCCGTGACACCAAGGTGGTCGATGAGATCGCTGCAATCATAGAGCGTATGTAGATGGCAGGTGACAAGAATACTCACATGACCCACATCGAGGACAAAGTCCTCTATGGTGGAGTTGACGGGACTCGACAAGCAATCGCTGGTCTGGTCTCATTGCGCAACATGCTTCACGGGAAACACAAAGGTGACGTCTCAGTGAAGTGGGATGGCGCACCAGCAATATTCGCTGGAACAGATCCATCGGATGGCAAATTCTTTGTCGCCAAGAAGGGTATCTTCAACAAGAACCCCAAAGTATATAAGACCAAAGCAGACGTTGATGCAGACACCTCGGGTGACCTCAACCAGAAGATGAATGCTGCTCTTGAGTTGCTACCACTACTTGGCATCAAAGGTGTCATACAAGGCGACTTCCTGTTCAGTGCCTCGGATGTTGAGGCGACTCGGATAGACGGTGAGAAATACACCACATTCCACCCGAACACACTCGTGTACGCAATCCCATATAAGGACGCAGCAGCGAAGGCAGTGCGTGATGCGCAGATCGGTATCGTGTGGCACACCACATACAAAGGCGACTCATTCGAGAATATGTCAGCGTCTTATGGCGTGGACGTGAAGCGTCTGAAGAAGACCAAGAAGATTTGGTCACAGGATGCCATGCTGCGCGATTTCAGCGGAACAGCGACCATGACTGCTGAGAACACCAAGAAGGTGGACGCATACCTCAAGGACGCAGGAAAGATATTCCGCAAGATTTCAGGTGGTGTGCTCCGTGAGTTGGAAGCGCACCCCGAGTTGCCCCAATTGATCGAGCAATACAACAACACGTTTGTCCGAGCAGGTACAGTTCTGCCTGATAGCAAGATTCACGTCCTCAAACTACAATCTTGGTTGACTACTAAATACACCAAAGAGATCAGCAAGCGTAAGTCAGAGAAAGGCAAGAAGGCACAACAGCAGAAGTTGAACCTGCTGTTGAAGTTCTTCTCGAAAGGTAACACTGCTGCACTAATACAAATGTTCGAATTGCAAAAGAAAATAGTATTAGCGAAATTGATCCTTATAAATAGAATGAGCAAGTTAGCGGGAATCGATGCTTTTGTACGGACCAAGAAAGGTTATAGAGTAACTGACCAAGAAGGTTTTGTCGTTATAGACAAACTGGGTGGTGGTGCTGTCAAACTGGTCAACCGTATGGAATTCTCGTACAACAATTTCTCTCCTGATATCCTCAAGGGTTGGGAGAATACTAACAGGAAGTAGAATGCCGAAGTCGTTAATAGAGTTTATGGAGAGTCAAGAGGTCGAACAGACTGATGAGGCACTCACGCATTCACAGAGAATCAAAGCATCTCTTCGCATGAAGAAGATGAAGAATCGTATGAAGATTGGTCGCGAACGTGCTGCGCGCAGAACGCCTAACATGGACACTGTCAAGAAACGCGCTAACAGGCAAGCAAGAATTGTAATGATGAAGAAGTTGACCAAGGGTGCGGGCAAAGATGAATTGTCTTTCTCTCGACGGACTGATATTGAAAAGCGTCTGGCAAAGAAGTCAGCAGTCATTGCGCGTCTGGCCAAGAAAATGATTCCAGCGATACGCAAGCAGGACAGAGAACGCAAAGCAAACAAAGGTAAGGACGACAAGTAAGATGCCTATATCATTCAAAGACTACCTTATTGAAGACGGCAAGGCAGCATACTTCACATTCGGTCGTATGAACCCACCGACTGTCGGGCACGAGAAACTTCTCGACAAACTCGGCAAGGCATCTGGTAAGAACCCATATTTCGTATTCTTGTCTCAGTCGCAAGACGCCAAGAAGAACCCACTATCATACACCGATAAAGTCAAGCACGTTCGTAAGATGTTCCCGAGACACGCGCGAAGGATTATCGTGAACAAGAAAGTCCGCACTCCATTTGACGCAGCATCGTATCTCTACGACCAAGGGTTCAAGACCGTCACTATGGTTGTTGGTTCTGACCGAGTCCGTGAGTTCAAGACCTTGCTCGACAAGTACAATGGTGTGAAGGGCAACCACGGTTTCTATAACTTCCAGTCAATCAATATCGTCTCTGCTGGTGAACGTGATCCAGATTCAGATGGAGTTGATGGTATGTCGGCATCTAAGATGCGTAAGCATGCTGCTGACAACAACTTTGCTGATTTCTCGCAGGGTCTGGGTGGCATGAATAACAAGGACGCCAAGAAACTCTATATGGATGTGCGCTCAGGTATGGGACTCAAAGAGAATACAGTATTCAGTCGGCACGTTGAACTGGAACCAGTATCAGAGACTCGAGAGAAGTTTGTCAAAGGCGAACTGTTTGAACTGGGCGACCAAGTGGTTGTCAGGGAGTCTGACGAAGTCGGTATTATAACACACCTCGGTAGCAACTATATAATAGTCCAACTGGGCGAAGAGACGTTTAAGCGTAAATGGTTGGACGCAGTTGAGAAAGTCGAGGAAGGAAGCGACATACCGTCAAGCGCAGAGTTTATCCCTGCACCAACTGGCGCAGAGTTTATACCAAACCCTGTCCGTGGCGGCAAGAAACGATATGCCACAGTAAACGCATCAAAGAATGCTGGTCTTCAGAAAGCGATGAAGAAAAGAATAACCCCATTCGCATCACGAATCAAATAATCAATTAGGAATATACCCATGCTCGTACAATTACTGAACCTTGGTCAAACTGGAAACGACGGAAACGGTGACACTCTTCGGTCTGCTGGGATGAAAATGAATTCAAACTTCGAACAGATTTTTGCCCTCTATACTGTCACAAACTTAATCACTAATGCCACTGCGACAAACGACGATGGCATCTTTATCGTGGACACAACAAGTAATTCGATTACAATTGTTCTCCCAACAGCAGTTGCTAATCAAGGCAAGACGTTTATAGTTAAGAAAACTGCTGCTGCCAACACAGTCACGCTCGATGCTAATGCAGCAGAGACGATTGATGGTAATGCAACTAAAGTTCTTTCTGCCCAATGGGAGTCTGTGACTATCGTAAGCAATGGTACAAACTGGTTCATAATCTAAACTCCCCCTTGTGTCTATCCTAAATTGTGAATTGTATAAATAGTTGAAAGATTACATTCACAATACAAGGATAGACCGTAAATGGCGTGGAGAGACATCCCAAATAATCCCCATTGGGAGTATAACGACTCACCTGTAGATCCAGGACCAAAGAGTAGAATGCGCCCTTTGTGGTTAAAACAATCTGGCGGCATTCGTGTCAACGGCATATTCTCAACGTACACCCGAGTTCGAAGGAAGGGTTCTACGAGCGAAGACATGGGCGAACTCAGCAAGAATTTCTGGGATGCTCAAGGCGCATTATATGATGAGGTCGACCCCGACCTATCATTCAAAACTTTATGGGAAACTACAGCAGACGGAGAAAGTATTACATGGCCATGTGATATGTCCAGTATAGGAGGAAATATAGGAACAGTCAATGCAGTCATTGATTGGGGTGACGGTACTGCCAACACAACAGTAACCGCATTCAATGATTCTGGTCTTACACACACTTATGCTACTGCTGGCGAGTATACTGTTCGCATTACAGGAAGTTTTCCAGGACTCGGATTTGGTGGCAATGCCGTAAGCAAAGATAAAATCAAGAAGGTTCTTCAGTTGGGTAATGTAAACTGGAGAAACCTGAAAAGAGGATTCAAGGGTTGCAGTAACCTAACAGACTTCACCGTAGGTTCAACTACGATGAATATGGTTGGAAACAAAATGCAAGAATTTTTACGCGACTGCCCTCTGTTAGTCAATGTCGACTTTTCTGGTTCTGGATTTGACACAAGTGGCATCACAAATTTTAACGCATTCTTTAGATCCTCGCTCGCACCGTCAGCATTAACTACTGTAGATGTGTCGAATCTTGATACATCGAGTGCAGAGTCTATGAATAGTATGTTTAGAGATCTCGACAATATTGTCGACCTTTCTGGAATAGAGACATGGGATATATCATCTTTAAATAGTTCTAATTCTCTCGACAATCGCTTTCTTGATGCACCCGCAAAAATGTCGACCGCAACATACGATGCCTTGTTAATTGCATGGGCAGCGCAAGCACCGTTTGATGTAGATAACGTAAAGTTTGGTGGCAGTACATATACTGCTGGTGGCGCAGCAGCAGCAGCGCGACAGACGCTGGTGGACACTTATGGTTGGATTATTGCCGACGGAGGCACAGCATGATAACTAGACCAGCAGGTTTTGGATGGGTAATAATAGGAAGCGCAGCGTTCGGTTTGAATGATATGACCGTCGTTTCCTATCCCGATGACACACCCGTACAACAATTTACTACTGAGGAACTCATGAATCTCGCTCATCGAGCACAATTCCCAGAACAGTATGTTGATGATTAGTATATATAAATACAACCACAACAATAAAGGTGTAGTATGATAAGGTTCAGAGAGTTTAATGAGGGCAAAGAAGATAAGAAGTTTCATCAAGATGCTCTTATGAAACTGCATGCCTTGAAGGGTACACGGTTCTTCGATAAGAAGAAAGTCAAGCACCACGAACTTGAGTTGAAGAAGTTAAGATAAATGCGAAAAAAGACGGACAAGAAATCAGATCAGTATGATCCATGTAAGCATGAGTGGGGCACGGATGCCTCTGTTCGTCGAGCAAAGAAGTTGACGCCAAATGAGACGGGCATGAAGTCGTTTAAAGAGTTCACCGAAGCAACATATCAGGGTAAAGAAGTTACACTAAATTACAAAGGCAACCCATGAAAGATAAAAGCACACCACCGTCAAACAAAGGCAACCCAGTTGCGAAACACATGAGAACTTTCAACAAGGCAACTGTCCAACGCGACCGTAAGAAAGACGACAAGCGTGGTTACAGCAAGCACTCGAACAGGTATGAGTCTGCTGACGAGTTTGTACCCCATGATATGTTCCATCCAGACACAGGCGAGACGAAGCGCGCAGATAGCAAAGCGACCCACCTTGTATTGAAGGCAAGAGGTTGGACACACAGCAAGAACGAATCTGTCGAGCAAGTTGATGAAGCAAAGAACCCACACCCGATGGGATCAACTCGTGTAGTGAACAAGAAAGGTCATGAGTTACATGGAAAGAAAGTTAAAGTCAATCGTACTGCGACTGGTCTTGCTAAGAAAGGCATTCATGGTGTTAGTCTCGCAGATAATTCCTCGCTCGTATCGCATAGAATGCAAAGTTCGGAACTGCAAAAGGAATCTGTCGAAAACGCCAAATCAGAAAAGGACTCAGCAAGAATGAAACTGCGACACGCGAATCAAAAGGTTCGACTCGCCAAGAAGCAAGAGCGCGAGAATGATCGGGTATCTGAAGACGCAGGTGACCCAAATTCTTCTGCAAAGAAACCAGTAAAATTCAAGAAACCAGATGGCACTACTGGTGTCAAGATGGTTCCCGCACACCAAGATGTCCAAACAGAAGCATGTTGGGACTCGCACAAGCAGGTAGGCACCAAGAAGAAAGGTGGTAAGACCGTACCGAATTGTGTCCCTAAAGAATCAAGCAAGTTGGATGAGTTGTCAAACGACAAAGTCCACAACTACTTGTCGAAGTCTATGCATCAGTCTGACGATGCAAAGACCAGAGGCGATTCTAAACTCCGCGCCAAGCGAGAGAAAGGAATCAAGTTAGGACTCAAGAAGCAGACTGGTACAGCGAAGGTCGCATCTACTGAGTCATACCAGCAGGTTCTCGAAGCATCTTCTAATTATCTGTCCAAAGACGACTTACCAGCAAAAGTAAAACGAGTCGTGACTAACATATTCAAACTGGCGAAGTCAAAGAAGAAGAAGATCGTAAGACTTTCCGTCGAACTGGTTGGAAAGAAGTATTTTGTCTATGTTGAACTGGGTAGAGATAACAATGACGAAGATTTTGTAGGCAGGATAATGGACATGGAGACGGGCAGAGAAAAGTTCATCGAGATCCACCCGTCTGCGAGCGTACACCCTGCACCAAACGTCAGCATCAGGGAAGCAGTCCAGCAAGTTGATGAGTCCACGCGTGGCGGTGGCGTGCACGGTCTCAATACTTGGGGACCAACAAGGTCGTCCGTTATGCGTATCCGTAAACAGAACGATGCGGATCGTTCGCAAGCGCGAAAAGAGAAAGAACCAGAACTACTTGATGATGCAAAAGACACCATAAACCACTACCTCAAGAAATCTGGAGGACTCCCAAAAACTCTCAGTAGATATGATAGTAATTTTTACCAAAGTGCAATACAACAAATCGAGAGGATTTCTAGTAAAACCGCTGCGAAGAAGGAAGTAGCAAAAGGAATAAAGAAGTATAAGGGTGTCAAAGAATCTGTTGAGCAAGTTGAAGAAGCATATTTCTCCGTCCAGTTCCGCGACGAGAAAGGCAAAGCAGATTCGTCTTCAAAGAATTTCAAATCAGCATCAGCAGCAAAGAAGTATGCTGACAACGCAAATAAGACTACCAAGGTTGGTAGTTATACAACGAATAAGGTACAAGGTCGAATGGAATCTGTCGAGCAAGTTGATGAAGGCGTGTTGAACGATATTCGTGATTTTATTGTTGCTGTCGGTGCCGCAATACCAACCAAGAAAAATAAGAGAAAAGCGAAAGACAAAGCACTAGAAGATCAAATTCGTATGGCAATGGAAGCAGACCCCGAGTTTGATAAGATCGTCAGGTCTGTCGTCTTCGTCAGGAAAGATGGCGTTGCTGCATTTAAACAAGGTGGTCGAGACAAACTTGATAAGTATGTTTTCAAGACAGTTGATGCAAAGGTGGCAGCGAAACTCGGAACTCTACAGAAAGGTTATATAAGAACAATGGCCAGTGGAGAGAAGAGGAATCTTGGCCAAAACCCTCGTTTTAACAAGGGAGAAAAAAAGGCGAAGGAGCAGGGCAAAATAGTGTACGGGGACGATATGTCTTCAACGCAACGTCAAACTACACATGCCATAGGCAAGATAATCAAACAGGTAGCAAGACGCGCATACGATGACGCAAAGAAAGAACAGAAAAACGAATCTTTCAGGCAAGTTGAAGAAGGCAGAAAGTTAGTCCTCAATATAAACCCAAAGTGGTCTATGAAAGAGGTCAACCGTGAAATCAAAGACACTACCCAAGAAATCAAACAGGGTCAGGCAGATCACAAAAGACGACCAATGAACCCAACACAAGCAGACCAGCACTGGCAGCGTAAGCACTACCTCGAAAAACTGGTCGCGCTGAGGAAGAAAAAGAAATCACTTGGAGAAGATACTATGACAGATTCAATCTCAGGTAACTGGGGCAAAGTCAACGAAGCACTGTCTGATGTTGTAGTCAAGAAGATGCAAGATATGGTTGGTGGTCCAAAGAACATACCACGTGGTCCAGAGTTCCGCGCTCTGAAAGCAAAGGCACAAGCAGCAGTTGCAGCAGAGAAGAAAGCGAAGAAAGCAGCACCAAAGGCGAAGACTACTACAAAGACTGCCAAGGGCAAAACCCACAAAGGTTCTGCTGATGCTTCTGATCGTAACATCATCATGCAACTCCGTATCGCGCAAGACTCTATGAACCATGGCGACAAAACTGGCGATGTTCTCGTCTCGCCAACTCGTACTGTGGCGTTGAGCAAAGGTAAGATCGATGCTCTTCTGAAGAAGCATGATGCTATACAGAAACCTGTCGACAAGCGTAAGTTCGTCGTGTTGATGACCAAAGCACTGAGAGGAATGAAGTAAAATGTTTGGTGCAGTACAGAAGTATGCAATCATAGCAGTTGTCATCACCACTATAGTTGGTGGTGTTTCTGGTATTGTGTGGTGGCAGGTCAAGAAGATAGACAACCTTATAGCAGAGAACGCTGTGCTTGAAGAAACAGCAATTGCTAACGCTGCTGCTGTTGGGCAGTTGCTCGAGCAAGCAAGAGCACAGGCAGAGTTGAACGTTGAACTTTCTGCCAACATGCTTAGTGCTGAAGAGAAACGCGAAGAGGTGTTGCAGATATTCAGGGATCATCAACTGACTAATCTTGCTACACGGAAACCTGAAATGATAGAAAGGATTATAAACAATGGTACACGTAAGGTATTTGATAACCTTGAGTCTATTACTGCTAATTAGCGGATGTGCTGGAAAGACAATAACTAAAATTGAATATGTCGATCAGGTTATAGAACCAAAGGGTCGTCCACGTGCTGTCGTAATGCAAGACATAGAGTGGCGCGTTGTTACTCCTCAGAACGAAGAACAGTTCAAGGTGGAGTTTAGGAAAGAAACTGGTGACAACGTCTATATCGCTATCTCGGTTCCTGACTATGAGAATTTGTCACTAAACATGGCAGAAATAAGAAGATACATCGAGCAGCAACAAAGTATAATAGTGTACTATGAAGATAGTATAAATAGAACCGACTCAAACGAATAATACAATAGGTATCAAGATGGACATTAAAGAAATCGAAGCAATCTGGACTGCGTTCCAGGAAGTACAAGAGAAGAAACTTTCTGACAAGCAGAAAGCACTCGACGTCGATAACGATGGTGACATCGAAGGCGACGACCTTGCTGACCTCCGCAATAAGAAGAACAAAGCAGACGTTGTTGAAGAAGCACCTGCTGCTCATAACAAGAAAGCACCAGTGCGCAAAGGCGACAAGTCTAACCCTGATGCCTCTGACCTGCCAAGCGTCAAGAAAGAATCTGTTGAAGATTTTGTCGGGAGTCTGGACGAAGAGCAACTGGACGAACTATCGAAGAAACTGTTGACCCGATACAAGAAAAAAGCAGACGCTCAAACAACAGATCATATGTCAAAGTACGACCATGGCGGTAAGAAACCACCAGCAGGATCCCACGCAAAATTCGACAAGCGTGTTACTGGATCTGGTTGGGCAGGTGACAAGATCAAAGGCAAGTATGCAAAGGTTCCAGCGACTCGAAAAGAATCTGTTGAAGATATTGTCGATGGACTGTGCGAAGAGCAACTGGACGAACTATCAAAGAAACTGTTGACCCGATATAAGAAAAAAGCAGACGCTCAAACAACAGACCATATGTCAAAGTTTGATCATGGCGGTAAGAAACCACCTGCCTCTTCTCACGCAAAATTCGACAAGCGTGTTACTGGATCTGGTTGGGCAGGTGACAAGATCAAAGGCAAGTATGCAAAGGTTCCAGCGACTCGAAAAGAATCTGTTGAAGAGTCTGCATGGTTGCAAGACCTCGCTGTTATCCTTCAAGGTCTTGATGAGAAATCAGACGAGCACACCAAGGGCGCAACTAACCCTGAAGGCATTGCTGATAAAGAGTCTAACAAGTCAAAAGACTTCATTGCTATGCACAAGAAGTCTGAGAAAGACATCGAAGACAAAGAAGAGCAGGGACACAAGGATGTATCCAAAGCAGGTCGTGCTACTAAAGCATCTCCAGCACGTGGTAATTCTGATCAACTCAAGAATGGCGACAAGGCAGTTGTCAATCCTGTTAAAAAAAAAGTAACTGAAGAAGTTGATGCACTGAAGACGGAGATCGAAGAACTTCGTCAAATTCTGGAGTCTAGTAATAGTGATTTGGGGCATCTTGCAGCAAAGCATTTTGAGCACCATGGTAACTCAGATCCAGATATGGGTCACCCCGACCCAGAACGCGCAGGACATGCGGCAAAGGCGACTCTGAACCGAATTAAAAAGGTTCACGGTGCATCCGCTGCATCCGCTGTAAAGCAACACTCAGCAGATGCTAATAACCACGATAATGGCATGGTGTCGGGTAGCAAGAAGGGGTTTCACGGTGATTTTGTCAAGAAGCATCTTGGTGGAAAGGGTAGTGACTCCCACAAAGCATATAAGGCGCACATGAAGGCAACAGGGTACACAAAAGATAATCTTGGTCAAAAAACTCATCACGATTAAACGTAAACTAAGGAAATTATTATGGATTTATTATCACCACAGGTTCTTGCTCTCGGAGCAATAGCATGTATCGTCATCACCTTTGTTGTCAAGTTCATGAAGAGTGACAGCGAAGATCTAGGTATCATCCACCATCAGACTATGAGTCTGGTTGATATCGAAGACGAGATGGATAAAGTGGAAGCAGAGCACCATTCTGATAAAGTTGAAGTGGTCAAGGATGATCGAAAGAGTGCTGCTACTCTGATGCGTATGAATAAGTCGCAGATTGAACACTATGGTCGAACTCTGGATATCGAACTTGATCGAAGGATGACTAAGGTGAACATGATTGCTGACTTGGAACTGCGTTCCGAATAGAAGTTATAGATAACTCTATACTATAGAGGAATCTGCATGATCGTCAAAGAACTAAACGATGAAATCTTCCTCATCTACGCTGCGAATAATTATTATAGTCCTCGCGCGATAGATGCGGAAGATTTTTACGAAGAACTTAATCGTTTTAAGTACATCAAGAGATTGATAAACAGATACACCAGAGGCGGTGAACTCTGTGAACGATTGATACTGAATCATGTTATCATATTATTGAATGTGTTTGGTAATGAACCAGCAATACTTATGCTGCTGTTCAAGTTGGGTCCAGACAATCTCAGTGTGATAAAACCATTTCTTGAACACCTTGTTGCATTGAAAGAAGGCGATCTTGAAGGAATTATAGGAGACCCTGTAGTGGTCGCCAGACTGGAAACAATTTAATGGGTATACTTTCTAAAACTGCTGATTTGGTCTACACGCTGCGCTTCTTGCGTTTGCTGACAACCAGTTTCGAAGATAGCAATGCATTCAAGATGGGTCTTATAGACAAAGACGGAAAGAAACTCCGCTCGCCCGAAGGCAATGACGAGAAAAGTGCATACAACTTATTCCACCGTCTGGTCTTCAACCTCAAGAAATTACTCGCCAAAGTCCCTGGAGGCAAATCCAAACTCGCCTCCTATGCGTCCGCACTCTACCTCATAAAAGAACACCTTGACCTTGGGGAAGCAGGGGTGGAGAGAATTGTAGAGGCGTGTGACCTAGACTCGACACTGGACTTGGTAGAACACACCTCTTGGTTTTGCGCCAAGGACGGGATGCTCTCCAGTGGCATGTATACACTCGCTGAACCCAAAGTCCTCGCGAGCACGTGCGAAGAAGTCTGCAAGGCAGGTGATAAAGTCCGTGTGCTTGATAATGCATATCCACTCGACAACATTCTCGGGTTGGACATATTCGAAGCAGTGCATATTCGCACTAACCAAAAGATCTACGTCGCCAGTGAAGAACTGAGACGATGAAATCATTTTCCCAGTTTATCGAAGAGGGTTTCCTCGACGACTTACTCGCAGACTTTGAACCTGTCTCTCAGGCAGAAATCAATAAGGTGATGAAGAAGTCGGATGCTGTCCTCGCAAAGTATGCCAAACCAAAGAGTCCGTACAAACAATACAGACCACGGAAGTACAGTGGGCAGAAACAAGAAGGGTTTTCTGAGTATGTCCGTTCACAAGGCGAACTGAAAAAAGCATGTGGTGGTAAGGTAACACTTGAGAACATCATCAAGATATTTGCGAATGGTAACCTAAAGGTTGCTGATAACTTTACACCGATGATTGACGTAAGCGAGTTGTGGAAGATAAGAGAATACGACCGCAAGATGATTGGTGGATACACTGGTAAGAACACCGAAGCAGAGATGAAGAAACTGACTGCTGACATCAAGAAGAACGGAATCAAAGAACACGGTTATGTTTCCATCGACCGAAGAAAGAACGGTGACGTTGAAGTTCTTCTGGGGGAAGGCAATCATAGACTTGGAATTGCAAAGGCAGTCGGCATCAAGCAGATGCCCATAATGTTTTCATACGGAAAGGTATAATGAAAACATTCTCACAATTCAACGAAGCGTTTGATTCCTCATATAAGTTCACTGGCAGGAAGGTTGCCGAAGACGAATACTCATACGGGTTCGATTCTGAATTCACAGGCAAAGACGGAAAGACAGAAAGAAGTCGACTCGATGTCGATATAGTCGGTTCTGAAAACGCAGACGATGATGATTATTATATGTGGGATCTCGGATTTAGTCGAAGGTCGAAGCAGGTCTTGACGAAATTCGGCAAGGAATACACTACCCTCGGAAAAGCATCATATGATGTTACTGGCGGTGGAGATGCTCTGAAGATATTCTCTACTGTTATGAAGATATGCGATGACTTCATAAAGAAAGAAAATCCAAAATATGTTTCGTTCGGTGCAGAGAAACCGAAAGGATCAAACCCAAAGACACTGGCGAGTAGAGAGAAACTCTATCTCCGCATGTCGAAGAAATTCTTCGGAAAGAAATTCAAGATAATAGTAAAATCCACTCCGCAACAATCAGTGTTCTACTTGGAAAGAAAGTAGAGACACAGATCTCTGCTGGACTAAATAGATGCATAAGTTTAATACTAGGATAGAGTAATGAAAAAGTTTAGTGACTTCTCAGAAACAATGACAGCAGGTGATGCTGGTATTCCACAAGACACCGTTGACATGGGTTCAAAGAAGAAGCGTGCTCCCGTCACTCGACGTTACATCGAGATCATGGGCAAGAAAAGGATTCAACAGAAAGAAGAAGTTGAAGTCGATGAAGCAAAGATCCCTTCCAACTATCTCAAAATAGCAGCGAATGCAAAAAAGAAAGCGAAGAAAGCAGCATTAGCGAAAGCAAAACCAGCGAAGCAAGAGTACGAGTATTCTACCCACAGCACTGGTATACAGAAGAACGGTAAGAAAGAAACTATCGTCGTCAAGCATGGCAGAGATCCTAAAGCAGCAGATGCCGCTCATAAGAATATTTCCAAAGATTCATTCAGCAGACATATCCTCAATCGCAAACCAGTCAAAGAATCTGTCGAGCAAGTTGATGAACTCTCTAAAGCGACCAGCATATCATATTTGAAGAAAGCGAATAAGGATCAAAACTCTAGGTCTGATACTCTTTCTCACAAATCTATGAACCGTGAATTTGGTATGTCAAGGGCAGCAAATAATATCAATAAGAAAGGTGGTCTGACTAAACTCGATAAGTTGCGCCATAGAACTAAAGGGTTTGCGCTTGTCAAAAAAGCACGTTACGCAAAGAAAAACGAATCTGTCGAGCAGGTTGATGAGTTGAGCAATAAACTCCTGAAGCGTTATGACAGGAAGAATGCCACAAGTGGAAGGAACCTGCGTAAGACAATGGACAAAACTATCGCCACTGTTCGTAAGAGCGCAAGTGGTGTAGCAACTCAAAAGCAAGCAGCACGATTCACCAAGGCAATGGATAAGCACAGCAACCGTATGGACGGTGCTGATCGTTCACAACAGATACAACTCAAACGCGCACAGAAAGAATCAACGATCAATCCTACCGATGGCCAGAGCACAAGTCGCGACTCTTCTGTCAAGCAGGTTAAGTCCAAAGCAGACTTCATGAAGGGTCGTAAAGATACCCGAAAGAAACCACGCCTGAGTCATAAAGAATCTGTCGAGCAGGTTGAAGAATCTGGACGTGCTAATGCTGGTAAGACTAATAAATTGTCTAGTGCAGAATATCAAAAGGAAAAGAAGAAAAAGTCTTTCAATAAGAAAGACTGGAAGTGGAATGGCGACTTGTATGATCGAGTGCGCAAAGAATCTGTCGAGCAGGTTGATGAGTTGAGCACAGATCTTCTGACTCGCTACAACAACAAGGCATCTAAAGACCCGAAACGCGCCAAGGGTAACAACAAGGCAGTGGGTAAGATCGTCAAGAAGACTATGCAAGAAGGTCTTGCTGTCAAGAGCGGAAACGAAGGTGGTGGATACTACAACACTTCTCATAACGTCAAGCATGGCGGTAACGAAACGAAGACCAAAGCAGGATATGCGAAGACCCACGCTGATGTCAAGAAGCATACTGGTGGACAAGATACTCACGTCAGAGACTACCTTGACTCCAAGCGCGGACGTCACCTCGTAGGCAAAGAACAAGACAAAGGATACATCAAGAAAGACTTTGCCAAGTTCAGCAAGACCTACAAAGCGTCTGATTATAAGTGGTCATAACGTCAGTTAATACTACCCTAAAATATTTTTAGGGTACTATATTTTACCACTGAGCATACGCCTATATAACTCTACCCCCAGAGAATTATATAAGGAATATGCCCAGTGCCTAAAGAAACTTATCTCGGTATCGAGATTGATATAACACGTGACGAACTTTTTGACCCTCTCGGTCTGGCAAGACTAAAAGAATCGTATATGCGAGAAGATGAATCTTCTCCGCAACAAAGATTCGCTTTTGTTTCAAAGACCTTCTCTTCCAATCCTGAACACGCGCAAAGACTCTACGAGTATGCCTCAAAGCACTGGTTGTCGTACTCAACTCCAATCCTCGCATACGGACGCACCAACAAAGGGATGCCAATCTCTTGCTTCCTAAACTACATCGAAGATACTGCTGAAGGATTAGTCGACAATCTATCCGAGACAAACTGGTTGTCTATGTTTGGTGGTGGTGTTGGTATTGGGTTTGGTATCCGTTCTTCAGACGACAAGTCAACTGGCGTCATTCCACACCTCAAGACATACGACGCCTCCTCGCTCGCGTACAGGCAAGGTAAAACAAGACGAGGGTCATACGCTGCTTATCTTGACATCAGTCATCCAGATGTAATAGAGTTCCTCGAGATGCGTAAACCGACAGGTGACCCCAATCGTCGATGCTTGAATCTGCACCACGGCATCAATATCTCCGATAGGTTCATGGAGATTATCGAACGCTGTATGCAAGACGAAGATGCAGATGACGGTTGGAACCTGACCGACCCATCAAGCGGAGAGATTCGCGAAACAGTCTCAGCAAAAGAACTATGGCAGAAGATACTTGAACTGCGTATGGAAACGGGTGAACCGTACATCCACTATATCGACACAAGCAATCGAGCAATGCCTCAGTTCCAGAAAGACTTGGGTCTGAAGATTCACCAGTCTAACCTGTGTTCGGAGATCATCCTGCCAACAAACGAAGAACGGACTGCTGTATGTTGCTTGTCATCTGTCAACCTTGAGCACTACGACTCATGGAGCAAGAACACGATGTTCCTGCGTGACATGGCAGAGATGCTTGACAACGTGCTACAGTTCTTCATCGACAACGCGCCAGATACAGTGAAGCGAGCAAGGTTCTCTGCTATGCGCGAACGGTCAATCGGTATCGGTGCGCTGGGTTTCCACGCATACCTCCAGAAGAAGTCGATGCCATTCGAGTGCGCTATGGCGAAGGTACTGAACAACCGCATCTTCTCTCACATCAAGACTAAAGTGACAGAGGCGAGCATTCAGTTGGGCACGGAACGTGGTGAAGCACCTGACGCTGAAGGCACAGGGCAACGATTTAGTCACACAATGGCGATCGCACCAAACGCATCCAGCAGCATCATCATGGGCAACACCTCGCCTAGCATTGAACCATATCGCGCCAATGCATACAGGCAGGACACCCTCTCAGGAGCATTTCTAAATAAGAATAAGCACCTTGTTGAGTTGATTGATCGCAAGATCGAACTCGGGGCGACCAAACTGGATGCTGATGAAATTTGGTCAAGCATTATCGCCAACGATGGTTCGGTTCAACATCTGCGTTGGTTGCAACCAGAGGAGAAGGATGTGTTCAAAACTGCTATGGAAATAGATCAGCGTTGGATTATCGACCATGCAGCAGACCGACAAGCACACGTCGATCAAGCACAATCGCTCAATGTGTTCTTCCGTCCAGATGCAAACATCATATACATTCACACGGTACACTTCCTTGCGTGGAAGCGCGGAGTGAAGACCATGTACTACTGTCGTTCTGAGAAACTCGGCAAGGCAGACAAAGTAAGTGCGCGTATCGAACGTGACGTGATCAAAGAGATCGACCTCGCTGCTGTTATTGATGACAGCGAGTGTCGCGCCTGCGAGGGATAGGTATGTCAGGATATATAATGGACAATGTTCTTTCTGAGGAAGAACTGAATGATGCAAGGGACTTGGCAGCAAGTCTCGATTTCTTTAAATTGTTTCAGATGTATAACCTTTTTGATATGGAAAGGGCAGATCTCAAGGTTAGTGATGAGTTCGAGTTTGGTTTCTTAGACACTTTGATGAAATATTCTAAACACAAACATTGTATTGGTGTATACTTTCTGCGATATGTAAAAGGATCGTTTACGAGAATGCACCATGATAACAACACAGACCTTACCATAGTCACCCTCCTCGACGATGTCGATCTTGTTGGTGGCCACTCTCTTGTCATGGAAAGATACGACCAAAGAGCAAGACCATCAAACGAGTACTGCGTCAGAAACGGAGGCGAAGAAACACACCCACCCTATGGACGGGAGATAACCCCAGATGTTCTACCAGTGACCGTAGGCGAGAGTTTGATTTATGGTCCAGACCTGAAACACGGAGTTTCAAAAGTATACGAAGGAGAGCGATTAGTATTAGTCGCATGGTTTTCAGATAAAAGCAAGGAAGAAAGAGAATGAAGTTAAAGTTGACAGACGAAAGAGAATATTTCAAACCATTCAATTACCCATGGGCATATGATGCTTGGTTGAAGCATGAGCAGTCGCATTGGTTGCACACAGAAGTCGCTATGGCAGAAGATGTCAAGGACTGGCAGCGTAAGGTTACTCCAGAAGAGAAGGGTTTCCTGACAAACATATTTCGCTTCTTCACGCAGGGTGACATCGACGTTGCTGGTGGTTATGTCAACAACTACCTGCCACACTTCCCACAACCTGAAGTACGCATGATGCTTATGGGTTTCGCTGCACGCGAAGCACTGCACGTTGCTGCATACTCGCACCTAATCGAAACTCTGGGTATGCCCGAGTCAACGTACAACGAATTCTTCGAGTATGAGGCAATGCGCGAGAAGCACGACTACTTCATGGATCTGTCTGCCAATGACGGCACGAAAGAAACAGTGGCCACTAACATAGCAGCGTTCTCCGCATTCACTGAAGGTATGCAGTTGTTCTCCTCGTTCATCATGTTGCTGAACTTTCCGCGTCATGGTAAGATGAAAGGCATGGGACAGATTGTCACTTGGTCTATCGTCGACGAAACTATGCACGCTGAGTCAATGATCAAACTGTTTCGCACATACATCGAAGAAAACCTAGAGATATGGAACGATGACCTGAAAGGAAAGATCTACGCAATTGCTGAGCGCATGGTAGAACTGGAAGACAAGTTTATCGACCTTGCGTTTGCAATGGGTCCAATGGAAGGGTTGACATCAGAAGAAGTGAAGAAGTATATCCGCTACATCGCTGACCGTCGACTAATCAGTTTGGGTATGAAGGGGATCTTTAAAGTTAAGAAGAATCCACTGCTCTGGGTTGAAGAAATGATCAACGCACCAACACATACCAACTTCTTCGAGAACAGGTCTACAGACTATGCTCGTGGCGCGATAAGCGGAGACTGGAAGAACGTCTGGGGGGCAGTTAAGTGACTGCCTATATAATACTATGAACGAAAAGAGTTATGATAATGGATGACCACTATAATATAGAGTGCGACCTCTGCGAATCCGTCACCGAAGTGATTGTTGATTCGATGGACGGGACTGAACCCGAGTATTGCCCGATGTGTGGCACTCCAATTATTGCCCAATGAACTGGATCTATGAAGGCGAGGAATTTGCGCCAGAGTACGAGTCCCTTGAACACTGGGTTGGTTTCGTCTATGTCATAACGGAACTGAACACTGACATGAAGTATGTCGGCAAGAAGTTCTTCCACAGAAAGAAGACACTGCCAATCACCAAGACCCGTAAGCGCAGGAAGCACACTCGGGTCGAATCAGACTGGAAAGACTACTTCGGAAGTTCAGTCAAGGTTCAAGAGTTGCGTGAGCAGTATGGCGCAGATGCATTCAAGCGAGAGATTATTCGCTTATGTGCAACCAAAGGAGACTGTGCTTATTATGAAACGAAGGAGCAGTTCGACCGTGGGGTCTTACACAACGATGATTATTACAACGGCATCATCAACTGTAGAATCAATCGAACGCATCTTTCTGTCAATAAGAAAGCATAGTTTGAAATGATAAACCTATAGGTATAATGACGTATATGATTCACCGAAAACCGTGCCGCCAGTCCTATATAAAACTATGAGGAAACTTTTATGATAACCGAAACACAACAAGGCAGGTCAAAGAGATTTGAACTGTATGAAATAATTGAATCAATTAGCAGTGAAACCAAACCTGCTAAGAAGGTAGAACTGATCAGATACTACCTTACAACATACACCTCATTCGCAGATTACGTTCGTTGTGTGTTCGACGAAAAGATACAGTTTCTTCTCCCCGATAGTAGACCCCCATTTACTCCATCGGTTGCTGAGACTGCACCTTCCAGTTGGCACAAGCAGAACATGAAATTAACATATTTTGTCAAGGGACTCAAAGCAGATCAAATGAATGCTATGCGCAGAGAGTCTATCTTTATTGGCATGCTAGAATCTGTCCACCCAAAAGATGCTGAAATTCTGGTCGACATGGTCGCGAAGAAAACTCCATGCAAAGGGTTGACAGTAAAAAGAGTGAAGGAGGCAATCCCTAATTTGTTATGACACGTCCTTAACACTTATCTTAAGATCGGAGTCGCCTATGGTAACATCAAACCAACTTGAACGTTTGCGCAAGGATAGCGCAGAATTATCGAATTATGTTCATAAACTAACGAGAAAGGGCAAGGAGGAACTTGCCCATAAGGTGGAAAAGAAACGAGCATTCCTTGATGACTACATCAATGAACTCGAACTCCAATCTAATCGGATAAGTAATTAGGAGGTGATCGCATCTCGTGCCCTGTCTTCGGACAGGGTTACGTCACCTCTTTTTATCTATTTTAAAATAATTTACAAAAGGTGTTGCTTTCTCACTCGAGATGCTTATAATAAAGAACATCGTCTGCCTCCTGCTACATTCTACTCTTTCTCAACACACTAATACTTATACTACAGATAACGTTTGTACTAACTATAGGTGTACCTTTAAATTTAATCGGAGTTGTTTTAATGCCATTGTATGATGTTCGAGTTATAGAGACTGGAGAAGAGAAGGAACTTCTGTGTTCGTATTCTTCTATAAAAGAAAAGATTGATACAGGTGAAGTAGAAATACTGCACAAGAGATCCCCTATGTTAGTAACACATGTTGGTGGTACTCTCAAACAAACTTCTGATGGATGGAAGGATATTCTTAAACAGACCAAGAAGTATTCTGGTCGCGGCAACACAATAAAGGTCTGACAATGCAATCAACAAAGAGACATCGCCACGACTCTCCTCGTAGGTTAAAGATCGAAGACCTTGGTACGTTTGAAGCACTAACAGATAATCAAAAGAAGGCAAGGGACGCATGGAAAGAAGGCGACCATTTGGTACTGAGTGGTTCAGCAGGAACAGGTAAGACGTTCACTGCATTGTACCTTGCTCTACAAGACGTAATGGATAAGTCTACTCCTTGGGAGAAGATTCACATTATACGATCAGTGGTACCAACAAGAGAAGTAGGTTTCCTCCCTGGAACAGCAGAAGAGAAACTCCTACCATTCATCACTCCATACATGTCACTAACAAACGATATGTTCGGGCAGGGTGGGTCGTACAATCAATTGGTCGAGCAAGGCATAATTGAGTTTCACTCTACATCCTTTATCCGTGGTACAACATTCGACAATGCTATCATAGTCGTTGACGAAATGCAGAACTTAACATTCCATGAACTCGACTCAGTCGTAACAAGGATTGGTATAGACTCAAGGATTATGTTTGCAGGTGACTACTACCAGTCTGACTTTGTCAAGCAGGGAGACAAGAACGGTATACATCAATTTCTACGCATACTCGAAGTCATGAAGAACTTCACTATCGTAGAGTTTGGTTGGCAGGACATTATACGGTCGGACTTCGTTCGTGACTATATAATGACGAAAGAGATGCTTGCAAAGGAATCGAAATAATGACATGCCCAACAATTAATATGACAAAACTCCGACAAGACCTTGAGTGGGACGAAGGTAGAGTTGAAGAGATATACATCGACTCGCTGGGTCACAAGACGTTTGGTATCGGACACCTTGTGCTTGAGACAGACCCAGAGTACAACTGGCCAGCAGGAACAGACGTCGACGCAGACAGGGTTGATGAGTGTTTCGATCATGACATCGGTGAAGCAGAGATGGAATGTGCTGCGCTGTATGGTTCAGAGTGGTGGGAGTTCAGCGGTGAACTAAAGGCAATACTTGTCAACATGATGTTCAACCTCGGACGCACACGGTTGTCAAAGTTCAGGAAGATGAACGCAGCAATCGCTCGACAAGACTGGAACGAAGCAGGGAAAGAGGGAAGGGACTCTCGCTGGTACAAGCAGGTTGGTCAGAGAGCAGAACGCCTGATGATTCGAATGGAGTACCTTGGTGCCTGATAAGAAACAGCATTTCCATGGCGACTTTGATCGCAACGAGGTCGAAGTTGACCTCGACAGGTTCATGGCGATCTTACATGAGAACTCCGATCTCAAAGATCAGATCCGCGAACTGAAAATGGAACATGCGATCAACCCATGGCAGAAATGGGTACACGCAGCAAAGACTATCGACGCATGGCGTCTATTTCCGCGAGCATTCATCTCCGTGTATATGGTTCTGTTATACTTCTCTACAATGTGGTTCATGGAACTCGACTCTCCAGACCTCGCCCAAGCAGGTCTTATAAGTACAGTTGTCGGAGCAGGTGCAGCATGGTTTGGTCTGTACACTCGATCAAGCGGAGATGGTGATAAGTAATGGGCAAGAAGTATGTGGGCGTCGGTGGATTTACTCTACACGATGCAGGAGTTACATGCATAGATGATAAGGGCAATATAGAATTTGCCTCGCTTTCTGAACGCTACACGAAGAAAAAACACGACTGGTTAATTCCCACCCAACAGTGGATCGATACCTGTGGAACCGAAATCATTGCTGACCTAGATCCAAATATTTGGGTGGTACTCAATGATGATTGGGAGAAACGTGAGGAATTCAGGAGAGGTTTCGTTAAGGAACACCACAAGTGGACAGGCGAAGTCCTCAGTCAGACCATGCCTTGGAATTTTCACCGAAGCATAACCAACGTAGTTTCCAACGAACACCATATGTCCCACGGTTGTGGTGCCTTTATGACCAGACCCGAGCACTTCAAGCGAAGTGATTGCGTCACCGTGGTTATCGATGGTGTCGGAGAATATCGTTCTGCTGCAATATACAACTCCGATCTCAAACTTGTCTGGCAAATGACATTTCCGAAATCAATTGGATATCTCTACGCATTCTTCACTACCGAAATTCCTGAAATGAACCTCAAGGCAAATGAGGATGAGTATGTGGTCATGGGTCTCGCCAGTTATGGTGAACCGACTCATTGGGAGAAAGTGTATGACATGTTCGAATGCACCGTTGGCATAGATCCAACAGAAAAAATAGAAATAGACTGGCAGCGGATGTATGCGTTTAAACTGCAACCACTCCGCGCCATTGTCAGCATGCTGATTAGAGAATGTAAAAGTATACCAGATGCAGCAGCATCACTACAGTACGCAGTTGAGGAAATGATCCTTGATATAATGCGTGAAGCGAGAAAGTACGGCACACACCTGTGTTACTCTGGTGGCGTTGCGCAAAACATCGTGGCGAACACTCGCGTACAAGAGTTGTTTGATGATGTGTGGGTTGACGTGAACCCTGGAGATGGCGGTGCCTCTTTGGGAGCAGCAGGTTGGAAGTTGATGCAAGACACTGGCATTGACCGACTCAACTGGACGAGTCCGTTTCTGGGATACAATATTGAAGGCGATCTTGACCCAGAGAAAGTTGTTGATGACCTGATGAAGAATAAAGTCTGTGGTATCGCCAACGGTCGCGCAGAGTTCAGCACACGCGCATACGGCAACCGATCCCTGATAGCAGATGTGCGGTATGACGTACAAGGGACTGTGAATAGAATCAAACGGAGACAAGAGTTTCGTCCGTTTGCTCCTGCTATACTCGAGGAACACGCAGAAGAATATTTCTCTGGACCGATGAATCAGTGGATGCAATACTGCGCAATTGCCAAGCACGACTATAAATCCGTCACCCACGTTGATGGTACAGGCAGGGTACAGTTAGTCCCGAAGGATTGTCAGTCCGTCTTTCGTCAAGTCATCGAATGCTACTACAAAAGGACAGGTGTTCCGATGTTGCTAAATACTTCTCTGAACATACGCGGGATGCCCATGGTAAACGATGAGCACGATGCAAAAGATTTCACTATGAGATACGGTGTCAATGTATGGACATCTTGAGGGAAGTAAATGAAGCAAATGATATATCAAGTCGCGGTTGGACCAAAGTCTAAACTCTACGAACACTGCATAGATTCTGTTGCCAACTACTGCAAGAAGTATGGCATCGAACACATCGTACAACGTCAACCTATCCTTCGGATATGCCCCGACATATTCGCCACGAATAGGTCTACTGAATCCTACAAGAAATACGGTGGGTATCTCCCCATCTTTGAAAAAGAAAACGCATTCGATTACTTCTATCGATTCGACGACATTGCGATAATCGACGCAGACATCTACATTCGTCCAGACGCGCCAAACATCTTCGAGCACTTTGATAGTTATGCATACGACTTCGGTGCTTGTGCTGAAAGAGAAATGCCGATCACACCCGAGTACGCGCAGAAGATATACAACTACTCGCGCATGCAGTATAGCAATTTGTCTGACGTTGATTGGCAATGGAACACCCTTGGCGCGAAGTTCTATAACATGGGCATGATTGTTATGAACAAGTCAATCGTCAAACACTTCAAAGGACAGAACGCTCGAGAGTTCTTGAACCGAGTCGAGTTCAAACGATTTGTAGACGGTGACGGTGCGTGGAAATGGTCGACCGACCAGACCCTGCTCAACTGGTGGGTGAAGAAAGTCCCATTGCAGGTGCAGGATATGGAGTGGAAATTCAACGCACTATATAATGGTGTGACTGAAAAAAGCATAGTTAATGCATATTTCGTACACTTCTTCCTCAAGAACAAACTGCCTGATCGCGGTGAAGACGTCGATACATTAATGAGTCAAATATAGGTACTACCATGGCAGCACCATTAGATTATTCAAAGTGCAAGACCCTCGAAGATTGCTTCGAAGTCAGACTACAACACTGTATGTCCCACAACGTATATGAAAACGATCGTGACAAAATGCTCGCAGAGTATGCCACTGGTTGTGCCGTTGTGAAAGAGTTGGGCGTATGGCAAGGCGGTACATTCGCCATGTTCCTCGCGCTGGATGGCGTAGAAGAAGTTGTCGGTGTTGACATTTCATACAACAAGTATCGGCAATCTGTGCAGAAGTTTGTCGACGATTATGCAGAGTCTTCTGGTAAGACGGTCACGCTACTTGAGATGAGTTCAACAGACACCGCTTCCGTTACTCCCTGCGACTTTCTGCACATCGACAGTCTACACGATCCAGTTTATCTGATGAACGAACTCATGCTTCACGCCAGCAGTGTTTCAAAAAGGATTGCATTCCATGACGTGAACCAAAAGGGCAGGGAACTGTTCATGGTTGTGACCCAGTTTATCGAAAAGGTGCAACCCAACACATGGAAGGTTGTTGCTGATCTTCCTCTCGGAAAGTGTGGATGTACTGTCATCGAGAGAATTGCATGAAAGCGACTCGACTCGAGTACATGCGGGTTGTTGGGTCGTTTCTCGAAAACAACCAATACCCGAACAACTCCGTCCTCGAGATCAGCGGTCAGACCAAAGAATGGTTGTCCAAGTTTGATGAGGTTACTATCTCGCAATTCCCTGAAGTCAGCGCAGATGATCTTCCGTACGAAGACGAGTCTTTCGATTGCGTTATAATGAATCAGGTTCTCGAACACTGCAAGAAACCATGGTTGTGCGTAGAGGAAGCGTACCGAGTTCTCAATAAAGGTGGCATGCTCATCGCGTCATCCCCTTTCATGTATCAGGTTCATGACTGGCCAGGAGACTTCTTTAGGTTTACCCCAGAAGGACTTCTCTGTCTGACTGAAAATGCTGGGTTCGAAGAAGTCCTATTGAAGCATAGATCTGGAAACGCAGACATGGTGAAGCATGCCATAGATCACCCAAACGATAGAAGCAGTTCTCAGTTCCTGTCTATGGCGCAACAGGTTGGCGTCGATAAGTCTTTGTATTTTATGAAGTCCACTGTGGTGGTGCGAAAGTGAAAGGTCGTATCATATACATCGAAGGTCATGCAGAATCTACTCAGCAAGCAAATGACTCGCTGAAGAGTTTTATTTCCCACGGTTGGGACGTTGAACTCCACGCAGGTGTAACACCGAAGACAGTTTCTCAAAGCGAACACTATAACAAACCTCCCGTCCCCAATGGTAGACTGGATGGTTTTAAGAAACAGGACAAAGCAATATTCGACACCAAGATGAGTTGCTTCACCAACCACATTAACTTCTGGCAAGAAGTCGCTGGAGGCAAGAAGAGAATGTGTTTCTTCGAACACGATTCTATATGCGTGTCTCCTCCACCCAAAATCAAATTCTCGGAATATCTTCTGCTAAACTGCGACCACGTGTTCAAAGCACCAAGTCCACTCGCGCTGAGACAATTCTTGGGATATGAATTTCCTGTAGGCGCAGGAAAGTTTCCGATATCGTACCCACTAAAATATTACAAAGACAATGTTTTTAAATTTAGCGACATGGCACCTGGAACTGCTGCGTATGCGCTCACACCGAAAGGTGCTAGAAGGTTATTGGATGCATTAGAAACTCACGGAATCGACCAGTCTGATTTCTTCATAAATAGTATGAACGTGAGTATGGATTATATTTCTCCTGCTCCCGTGAAGTTTAATAGCAAGAACCTGAAGACATCCCACGGATTCTAAATGATAAACGCACACATCATAACAATGTCAGACCATCCTCTATCTTTGCTGGGAAGTCACGCCACGCAATCTAGTGGAAATTGTTGGATCGCCCAAGCAGTCAAGTTTAATACATTTGAGGCAACGCAACCAATAGACATATATAAACATATACAGGATGTGTTCGGGAAACAGATAGCATGGTCATGGCCAACCCGAACAGAAGATGACGGATACTGCTTGTACACTGGGTTGCACAAGAGGACTTACCAAGCAGCAGACCAGAACAAGGTCGTAGCGTGTGCGCTGAGTCATTACCGTCTATGGAAATTATGTGCTGAGTCCAACGAACCAATCATGGTACTCGAGCACGATGCAGAATTCATCCGTGATATAGATATATCTGTTATCATGGAAGATACAAAATGGGGTGCTGTCGGGTTAAATGACCCGAGGGGCAATACTCGCAAGGGACAATTGTTCCATGCAAAAGTCGCAGCGTGTGGGGACGGGATTCACCGAGTACCCATCATCGACGAACCGACAGAACCACCTTTTCCAATGGGACTTGCTGGCAACAGTGCGTATCTCATCAGACCCGCACTCGCAAAGAAACTTCTTGCTGAAGTTCAACGCATAGGGATGTGGCCAAATGATGCTGTTATGTGCCGACAGTTATTTCCCGAACTAAAAGTGTTGTATCCATATGCAACTTATGCCAGGAAGATAATTTCTACTACAACAAACTAGGGCACATGGAGAGGAAAGTATATTCCTCTTAACGTATTGGGTTCCATGATTGGTCTCCGTTTGTCTCCGTGTAATCAGACAACAGCAGCACAACTATATAATTGTAAACCGAAGAAAAGACATAAGTTATGAAAGCATTTGTTATAACGATCACTGGAATGGAAGAGTCGGTACAAGTCGCACAGAGGTGTGTGCGGTCTGGTAAAAAATATGGTGTAGAAGTAGAAGTTTCACCAGCGTACACTCCGAAAGATGATCCACTTTCTATCGCCAAAAACCTCGGAATAGAGACCAACGGATTTAGGGAAGTGTATTCCCGATTAGAACCATGCCTTTCTGCTTTCCTTTCACATCACAAACTTTGGCAATACTCTGTAGAACAAAACGTCGATGTTTTTGTTCTTGAACACGATGCTGTCTTCACAAACTTTCTCCCGACCACGCTTAACTTCAAAGGAGTGCTATCTCTGGGTGCACCAAGTTATGGCAAGTTTATTACTCCTCCGATACTTGGTGTCAATACTCTCGTCTCGAAACAGTACCTTCCTGGAGCACACGCATATATCGTAAAACCTAAAGCAGCAAAGGTTCTGATAGAGAAGGCGAAAACTCTGGGTCAAACTACAGACCTATTCATATGCAATAGCAACTTTGATTTTGTCGAAGAGTATTATCCTTGGCCAGTTGAGGCGAGAGATGATTTTAGCACCATGCAGACCACAGCAGGATGCATAGCGAAACATAACTACGGGGAGACCTATAGGATACTATGACCGCATGTTACCTAACAGGTTGTGATAAGAACACTGAGTGGCAATTGCCTTGGTTCATCGATAACTATTCAAAGCACAGCAAGACTCCGTTAATCATTGCCGACTTTGGTATGAGCGAAGAGATGCTGAAGAGCGTGTCTAGTTTTGCTCATCGTATTATCGCCTGTAAATCAAATGGTTGGTTCTCGAAGATAGAAGCAATGCTTGAAGCGTCAGACCAAGAGTTTAACAGAGTTTGTTGGTTAGACACAGACTGCCAAGTAATGTCAGACCCCAAAGAAATATTCAACTATGTTGTCCACAACAAACTGGCAATGATAAAAGATCACCCTTGGAGTTTGCGCAGACCAGAGAAAGGCGACTGGTACAACACTGGAGTTATTGCGTTTGAAGGAAGACCCCCAGTTCTACGCCAGTGGATGAATGTTGCTGGGAAGAAGGAGCATCGCGGAGACCAAGAAGTTCTGCATGCTATGATAGGTGGTGACGCTATGCGTAAGGTGATGATGATAGCAGACGTCCCCCATAGGTTTAATGTGCTTAGAATAGACCATATAGATAATAACGTTCCAAACAATCCAGTCATAATGCATTGGACTGGTGAGAAAGGTAATCTAGAAATTCGTAAACAGATGAAACTATGACAAAGAAGTTACACATACTCGGCAACGGTGACATGGCACAGATGATGCCAGAAGCAATTCGGTACGAACGCGCAGACAAGTTGATTGTGTGTAACATGCCACCGTTCGAAGTTGTCCGACCTTATGCCACCTGCATTGTTGACTTCAAGATGTGCTTTGCTCTCGAAGAAGGTTCGATTGATCTGAATGGATTTCACTGGATCTGTGGCACTCGCCCGAAGATGTTTATGGAATCTCGCCCAGTATTTGCCATGAAGCATGCATCGCACATCAGGGAATTCTATACAACAGTTCCTTCTTATGCAGGCGAAGGCGACCTCGGTGCAACAAACTTCAATTGCGGACACCTCGCAACTCACTATGCCGCCACACGGCATCAACCCGACGAGATCCACATGTATGGATTCGACTCGATCTTTGACCACAACATGCGCTCGTACACGGACGTTGTCCTGAACAGTGACCGTAGTGGTATCAACAACCACAGACTGCTTGATATCTGGCGTCCGATCTGGACGGGGATATTCAATGAGTTCAAGGACACCAAATTCGTCCTATATCACAAGCACCCCAACACCAAAATACCCACACCCTCCAATGTGGAATTCGTCACATCAACGTAAGTTGTTGATTCTATTCAGTTTTTCAGACTTTGTCTTTGTACCCTCATCGCGCTATAATGGTTGCAGTTGAGAGAGAACACAAGAGGAAGTGAGTATGAAAAACGAAGTAACAGCATATGGTATCCTGAAAGCACTGAGCGAGTCCAACTCGTCTTTGAATGCACATAGCATCGCAGTGTTGGCGAACATCGATACCACCAGCGAAAATCTCCAGAAGATCAAAGACGAATTGTACGACTTCGCTGATCTGGGGTTCGTGGCGGTCAATACTGCTCGCAACCGTAACCAACCATGGTTCAGGGTTGTTGTCTAAGTTGTTGATTCTATTCACTTTTTTAGACTTTGCCTTTGTACCCTCATCGCGGTATAATGGTTGCAAGTTGAGAGAGAAACCAAAAGGAAGAGATTATGTCAGTAGCAGATAAAATGAGTCAAGCATACCTCCAAGGCGCAGACGATGCCAAGAAACAGGCACGTCAAGAACTCGAAGCACTGCGCGAACTTTGCGATGACCAGCAGCGTATCATCGAGTCTATGCAGAAGCAAGCACAAAGGAAACTCCAGATAGAGCGTGCTGCTGCCGAGGACGCACAAAGGAAACTCGAAAGCATTTTTGCCGAAGACGAGTCAGACGTTGAACAACTTTCAAAGCAAGGAAGATAGAAATGAACACTGTATTTGTTATAGAAGAAAATGTTGATTATGAAGGCGATTACCTTCAAACCATACACGCCACCCTTGAGGGTGCAATGCGTGAACTGCATCGCAGGTATGCCCACATGGCAGAGTTGGGTACGGAACATCTTGGAGAGATGCAACTCACACTGGATAAAAACGATCAGCACGTGAAATCAGCATACTTCCGTTTTCGCAATGGTGGTTTCTATATGTCAGAGAAAACACTGGAGGCATAGACCATGAGAGATAAAGTGTATTTTGTCGACAGTCCCGATGACAGCATTTGGTTTGCCACATTACAACAGGCGAAGGAAGAGTTTCTCTTCAATCACTCAGAAGTCTCTCTCACCGAGAAGGTAAAAATAGAGTGGACTGATGAAGACAATGCTATATTTGCAACAAGCGTCGGGGAGTATCGTTTGAGGAGCATGCCGATCACTCCACGCAGTCGCTTGACATCTGAATCCGTTTGAACGATAATAGAGTCTGCACTCGAGGAATAACATGGCAACTGAAGTAATACTGATCACCTACGAAGGACAAGAAGAGTCCCCGTACAAAAGGCAAGCGAGTACATACTCTGCTGCCTTAGAGATGGTCGAGAGACTCGAGCGCGAGTATCCTGATCGTAAATGGAACATTGAGACGAAGGACGTATCATGAAGAAACAACTTATACCAAAGAAAGAAACTGTCATTGCCCAAATGAAACTGGGTCCAGTCAATTTTAAATTTGAAAAGAAGAACGGTGAACTCCGTGAGATGAACGGGACATTGTTAAACACATTCATCTCTCCTCTCCAGCACAAAGAGACTTCTCCCAACCCACCTTCAAACTCCGATGACCTTGTTGTCTGCTGGGATATTGATGCTGCTGGTTGGAGGTCTTTCAACCTGAGCACATTGACCGAATACAACGGGAAATCATAATGAGTGATATGGACCACCTCCTGACTCCAGCGCAGAAACGCGCCAAGAAGAAGGAAGAGAAACAAGTAGCAATGCTCGAACAAATGGGTGTTGCTCCTCGTAAACCAACCAAAGTGAAGAGGACTCGTAAACCGATGTCCCCTGAGCAGAAAGCAGCAGCAGTTGCAAGGTTGGCAGCAGCACGAGAGAAGAAGAATGCAGGCAAGGCACCTAACTGCCACCCTGACGTTGCTGCTCTCGATGACGCACATCCGCTGAGTTATAATAACACCAAGGTGATACTCAAAGATTGGCGAGATAAACTGCGAGCAATGCGTGACCAGAAAGATTCAAAAGATACAAACGCTCGTCGTGAGTATCAGGTCGCAGAGGCATATGTAAAGAACCTCGCAATATACATCAAGGACGGTATCTACCTTGACCACAAGTATGGTGCAAATAGAGAAGGAACTATGAACATCATATCAATCGTGAATGCGTACAACCCTGATGGGTCTGTCAAGCGCACACTGGGTATGTTCTACCCTGACCTCGACGAAGTCTGGACAGAAGAACTTGCCGCTGAGTACAATTAGGAGATAATATGGAAAGCGAAGAAAACACACTGGTTGGTTTATCCCGCCCAATGTTCAACAGTATAGTCGACTATCTTATGTCGCAACCATACGGTCAAGTATCGAAAATGATTCAAGATCTGCAAAAAGATTCACAGGTCATTACGGTTGCACCCGAGCAGAAAGACGGAGAAGCAGATGACTGAAGAAGTCAATCCTGCTCTTGAGTTCTTGACCAAGTCAAAGTTCAGCAAACTTGTTGAAGTAGCAGTTCAAGAACACCGACTGTCGTACATCGATGCGGTCATTCATTGCTGTGAAGAAAATAAGATCGAAGTGGAAGATGCTCGCAAGTATGTATCAACTGTCATCAAGGCAAAGTTGGAAGCAGAAGCGATGAGTCTAAACTTTTTAGAGAAATCAGCAGAGTTGCCATTTGAATAATAATCATCTGTTGACATATCAATCCCGTTCGGTTATTATAGATACTCTTGGCGCATACTGCCAAGCATGTTCGACTAATACTGTCGGGCGAATACAATCATACTTCAGCAATATAAGGATCCAATATGGATATTAGTAAATTAAAATCACGTCGTTATGACATCAACAAACTCGTCTCTGCTGCACAAGAAGCAGGTGGCGGTGATAAAACCGATCGCAAAGACAACCCAGACATCTGGAAACCAACTGTAGACAAAGCGCAGAATGGTTATGCTGTCATCCGATTCCTCCCTTCTGAAAACGAAGTGCCTTGGGTACGATACTGGGACCACGGTTTCAAAGGACCAACTGGTAAGTGGTACATCGAGAAGTCACTGACTTCCCTCGGCAACCAAGACCCTCTTGGCGAGTACAACACCAAACTGTGGAACTCTGGCAACGAGGAAGACCGCGAGACTGTTCGTAAACAGAAGCGTCGACTTCACTACGTCTGCAACATCCTTGTTGTATCAGATCCATCTGCCCCTGAGAACGAAGGCAAAGTCTTCATGTATCAGTTCGGTAAGAAGATCTTTGATAAGATCCAAGACATGATGTCACCTCAGTTCCCAGGAGAAACTCCTGTAGATCCTTTCGATCTTTGGAACGGTGCTGACTTCCAGTTGAAGATCCGTCAGGTTGAGGGATACCGCAACTACGATCGTTCTGAGTTCAAGGCAGCATCTGAACTCCACGGTGGTAATGAAACTGAACTGCAAACCACTATGAATGGTCTGCACGATATCAACCAGTATATCGATCCAGCAAACTACAAGTCTTTCGACGCACTACAGACTAAACTGTTTGAAGTGTTAGGACAGACTGCACCAACCACAATTGCTGGTGACGTTGCTATCGATAAAGTTGAAGAGGCACCTTCTGCCCCGACTGCTCGTGAACCAGAGGTTGCTGTAAGTGCTGCTGCCACTGCTGAAGAAGCAGGCGACGGTGGTGATGAGGATGCTTTCTCATACTTCCAGAAGTTGGCCAACGCTGACTAACATCTAGATCTGTTCGATTATGCAAGCACCCTGCGGGGTGCTTTTTTTATTCCTCAAAAACAGTCTTCCGATCTATATAAATAAACAGTATGGATGAGAACCAATTCGAAATATACAAGCAACAACTCGAAGCAGAAGGTCTGGATGCTAACACAAAGGCATCCCGTGATTGGTTCTTTGATAAGATGGATGAGATAAATGGTCTGGACGTCAACCGAAACAAGATAAAGACGCAGATGCCAGTGGCGGCAACTTACTTCATCGGTAGGATGTACATGTTCTTCTATAAACCGAAGAACATAATGACATTGAGATACTACGACAGGTTCCCTCTGGTTATAATGTTGGAATTATACAAGGAAGGGTTTCTTGGACTCAACCTGCACTATCTCCCGATAGACTTGAGGCAACGGTTGTACTACAACCTTCTACCTCGAGCGACTACGCAGTTAGATAATTTTGGACCAAAGACAAGACTCAAGATCAACTATGACTATCTGCAAGGCAAGACGTTTCTGAAGGCACACAGACCCTGCATCAAACGGTATCGGTATTCGAATATGATAGGAAGGGTTGCTAATGTACCTGCCAATGAATGGGAAGTTGCAGTGCATCTCCCAACAGCATACTTTAGGAAGGCAACTGAAAGCAAAGTGCATAAAGAGAGCAGGATAATGGCAAGGAAACCAATATGAGATTTAGTACAGACAGACTGAGGGGAGTTATAGACGCCAGTGGTGGACTTGCATCGTCAAACCGATATAAAATACTGCTCCCTACACTTTCGGGTACAGTAAAACCTGCTGGCGGCACAGCAAATGATTTGGTCGACAGACGAGACCTGAGTGACCTTTGTACTGCTGCTAAAATTCCTGGAAAGAATATCACCACAGCGGAGAGGGTGATCGGTATGGAACAGATCAAGGTCGCCAACGGATTCAACTTCCAAGAGGTCAACCTAACCTTCTATATGACTAATGACTATTCTGCTCGCACATATTTCCAAGAGTGGATGGATTGTATAGTAACACCAACACCACCATTCGAGGCAGGGTTCCACGAAAACTATGCGAAGAGTGTCACCATATACCAACTGAATAAGGACAAGACAGGTTCTGTCGTATTCGAAACGGAGTTGATAAAGGCATATCCAATATCTATGTCGGAGATAGACCTAAATAATCAAGCACAGACAGCAGGAATGGAATTGACTGTAAACTTTACATACTCAAATTACCTTGTGAAGAAGCAGGATCAAATCGATCGATTTGATTTGCTTTGATATACATACATACTTTATTACACAATTGAACTGGAGTTTAATATAATGGCATTACCCAAGATTAACGAAACGCTGAATTTTAATATGACAATCCCCTCAACTGGGCAGCGTGTCAAATACCGACCATACTTGGTCAAAGAAGAGAAGATATTACTACAAGCGTTTGAGTCAAAGGATATGCATATGTGTTTGTCTGCCATGGCAGATACTCTGAACGCATGCGTGGATCCAAAGGCAAACTTAAATGTAGAGCAACTCGCCACGTTCGACATCGAGTTTATGTTTACCCAACTACGGTCAAAGTCTGTAGGGGAAACATCCACGATAATGATCTCGTGCACTTCATTGATTGATGGTATAAACCCAAAGCGAACAACTTGTGGTGAGCAAAATGAATACACGATAGACCTCGACCAGTTATCTGTCTCTGCTGCTGATGGTGGTAATGTTGTCGTTATAACACCAGAAATATCTGTGGAGATGAAGTATCCCACGTATGAGACTATGATACGCGAGGGCGTCTCTCAAGCAGAAGAGAAAAAGTCCACCAATGTAATTGAACTGCTGGCGAGTTGTATCGGTGCTGTTCTGACACAGGACGAAAGAATTGATTCGAAAAACGAATCCTTAGAAGACATGATCGCGTTTGTCGATAATATGACAGCGAATCAGTTAAAGGTGATGACAGACTTTTTAGAAAATATGCCTGCATTGAAACACAATGCGGAATTCGAGTGTACTAAATGTGGAAGCAAAAACGCTGTAGAGTTGAAAGGGTTATCTGATTTTTTCTAATAACCCTGTCTCATGATAACCTTGTAAACCATTACAAGACCAATTTCGCTTTGATGCAACACCATAATTATAGTTTGACGGAGTTGGATAATATGTTACCGTGGGAGAGGGCAATCTACATTGCGTTGCTTACTCAGTACATAAAAGAAGAAAACGAGAAAGCGGAACAGAGAAAGGCGGCACGATAATGGCAGACAGTATATTGGAAGGTGTATCAAAGGAGTTGGTTTTGTTCAATCAAAACCTTCCTGCTTTGATGGACGCGCAATTCGAGAGTATCGAAGGCACGTTTGAGAGTCTTGAGGAAGTCAACGGCAACTCGATGGATCTCATGTCACAGACCCTCCTGCGTATCGAAGGAATCCTGTTGACTTTCTTAGATGTGATACCTGCTACCATTGAAATTGCCAGTCAAAATCAAATCGCTACTGCGCTCGAAATGTCAGATGCTGAACTGGACGCAGATGCACTTGCCGCCAAAAAGAAAAAGAGAAACAAAGACCCCGAAGGGGAAGATGAAAAGAAGGGCAGCAAGTTTCTTTCTGAATTCAACAAAGGCAAAGAGGGTGCGGGTGAAGATGGTGTTGAAGGACTGCTCGATAGTTTTCTCCCTATCTCGGCAATGATGGGTGGACTTGGTGCAGCGTTTGGTACCATGACAGCAGTAATAATTCCCCTCATCCCTGTCATACTGGCAGTTGGTGTTGCAATTGGTGCAGTTGTATATGGGTTGATGCAAGCATTCGATTATTTTAACGCCAACGAAGGATCCTTTGCCGAAAAACTTATGGCAGGAATTGAGGGATTCTTTCAAGGTATCTTGAAAGTTGTCACATTGCCTCTCGACTTCCTCAAAGACGGACTGTCTTACATTGCAACTTCTATACTTGGTGAAGGAAACTTCGTCAGTGATTTCCTCGATTCATTCACCATCTTTGATACTTTGTCTGCTATTGTCAGTGACTTCTTCTCTCTTATGGGTGACATTCAAGACGTTTTCGTCGACATCGCAAAGACGGTAGGGGGATATGTCATGAAAGTCTGGGAAAACTTTGAACCTGCACGGAAAGGTATGGCAGCAATGTTCGACGGGATTGGTGCATTCATCGATTGGATCATAGACATCGGTGCCACCGCAGCAAAGTTCTTGGGTATATCATTTCCCGAATCGACTGAACCCGAAGCACCTGTGATAGAATTAGATCAAGGGCAACAAAATGATGCTGAGAGAGCAGCGAAAAACTCTGGTCTGTATGAGAAGAACACAGTAGGACTTACTGGTAACGTTGACTCAGTGGTAGATGAGAGCATGCTTGCGAGTGCCACACCAGAACAACTACAGGCAATCGTAAACGACGATGACCTCTCTGACGACCAGATGAAGTTGGTCAAAGACATGTTGAGGCAAATGACAGGAGGGTCGGCACCGTCTGGTGATGACTCACTACTTGCTGCAATAAAGCAGGTCTCGCCTGAAATGACACCAGATGAGGCAGCACAAGCAAAAGTGAATGCAGCAGCATCAAAGGCAAAAAGCGATGCATTTTTGGCATCAATCCCACCCGAAGAACTCGCTCAGATCCAAGCAGAGATGGGTATTAGCGAACCGTCTTCGAAGACGGCAACTGTCGCTACTGCCATGCAACGCGACCCTGTAACTGGTCTCCCAATGTCAGGTTCGATCAAAGCACCAGCAGGTAGTGAAGGATCTACGTTCAGGGTGTTTGACCCTATGTCTGGACAAGTTGAGACATTCGATGATTTTGAAAAGGCATCTATGTTTGCTGATACATATGGACAGGAAGTGGAGACAGTTAGACCTTCCATGGCAGGTTCTGGCACTTCCCTTGCTGCCTCTGCTCAAATGCAGCAAAGCACAACAAAGATGAATGATGGTAAGTCTGATCTTGCAGGTGCTGGAGGGGGTGCTGCTGTCGCGGTCAACGCACCGTCAACCACAACGAATGTGAGCAACACGACTCACCGTGGTGCTATGCCGAATGCTATGGATGCCAGCGATCGAACCGACAGGAGACGAAGAGGTTAAGTCTTTTTCTTCTTCTTGCGGTAAGGTGCCATCGGTTTCAGTTTCTTGATGGTGCCAGGAGTTTTCTTGAGGATGCCCATTTCTGTCAACTCGACTTCTGTCCAGATAACAAAACCATAACCATTATCCTTGGCAACCTTCTCTGCTGCATCCCACTTGTTGCGGTTCTTTATGTACGCGAACGCTTCTGTGAGTCCCCTCTTTGACCGAGGGTTCTTAGACTTGGGTGGTTCTGTCTGACGTTTGGGTTTGACTTCAACAAGTAGGATAGTTCCGTTGGTGAACTTTATCCAGAAGTCCATGTGGTAGTTGTGGTTCTTCTTATCAACTTCATAGAAGTATCTTATTATAAAATCTTCACTGTTCCACTCAGCAACACCAGTGTGGTCGTCAAGGTATACCATCACATCACGTTCCCAACCACTTCTATAGACAACGTTGTTCACGTCCCCTTTATACTTCTTTGGGTTCTTGACTTTGTATTTGCCTTTATAAGTCTTGTTCATGGTGTATAAATAGATTGAAAGATAAACCTATTTAGGCAGAAGAAGATGGCAGAATTAAGGTTCCCCCTCGACGCTGAGTCGTATAAAGGAGAAATCCGATTCTCATTGGTTGACTCACTTGAGCGTAGTGATACTGACAATGCGAAGTTTAAAGGTAACACAATACACTTGTTCCTCCCTCAAGGCGTCCAGTATGCCGACAAGGTAGAATATGAGAACGCTGAACTCGGTGCAGTAGGTGGTGCAATTGCTGACGGAAATGCTGCCCCTGATTTCAGTATACCTTCCGAGCAACTTGCCGACAAAGGTATTCAGGGACTGCTTGTCAACGGTATCACGAAGACTTTCTCTCCAGGAGCAGCAGAGGTAGCAAGGGCAAGAAACAAGGTGGCACCAAACCCAAACACTCGCGCATTATTTAAGCAGGTCAATCTGCGCTCATTCTCTTTCCAATTCAAATTACAACCTGTGTCTGAAGCAGAAGCAGAAATGATTGGACGGATAATCAAAGTTTTCAGGACTGAGTTGTATCCTTCTATGATACAAGCACAGGGTCTCGGCATCAACGCCAGTGCTGGTTATAACTTTCCAGACAGGTTCTTTATACAGCAATTCTATGGCAACAAAGAACTCCCAGCACAAAAGATAGCACCCGCATATCTGGATTCGTTCACGACAAGTTACAACTCAGCGAATCAAACATTCCTGCGCGGAAAGAACGGCAAACCATATTTCGCAGAGATAGACATCGCCATGACCTTTATGGAGTCTAAACCACTAAGCAGAAAAGATATAGGATTCGGATTCTAATGTCAGGTACTAAGTTTTTTGAAAAGTTTCCCACCGTCGATTATAATTTTGGAGATCATGAAGCACCTGTTTCTTTCCAAAACTTATCGGTGTTCATTGATACATTCGACCAACTCCGCGAGGAGCACATATATTATCAGTCGTATTATATCAAGAGCAACCAGCGACCAGACCAACTCTCGTACGAGGTTTATGGTACAACCGACTACTATTGGACATTGTTCCTCAACAACGAACATCTAAGAACGAACGGTTGGCCACTTGCTGACTGGGAAGTTTATGAACGCTCAATAGAGTATTACCCGAACATGGCGTTGAGCACCAACGGTATTAGTATAATACAACAGTTTGGGGGTGTCTCTGAGGCACCGCTTTGCTCCTCGGACAATTTTCTAGTGGGGTCTTGGGTGTATGCCCCAGAAACAAAATTTGCTGCTCAGATAATTCGAATAGATGATAACCTCGCAACTTTATGGTTGGATTGTACTGGTTGCGCTCCACTCGGACGGGGAGACGCATTGCATGTTATCTCTGCTGCTGATGCCTCAACATATATCGCTGATCAATTAACAGCAAACCCCACGTTCGAACCACAGGTTATCGAGACAACTTCAATAGAGAAATCATACGCTGGTCATGATGCAATACACCACTATGAAGATTCCAAAAAAGATTGGGTGTTTCCATCATTCTCTGCAACAGCACCGTATGCGTTCGACTGGACTTCAGTGAGCACCATGCAGTCTATATCATACCTCCAGAGACTCCAAGATCTCAATGACGAAAAACGTACCATCTCGATTCTTCGTCCCGAAACAGTACTCACTGTTATCTCTGAATTCAACATGCTATTGAAGCAGAGATTGTAATGGCGTTGCAGCGAGCACAAGAGTATAAGATCACCGAAGCAGTGATATTTGCTGACAGACTCGATAAAGAATATAATATCACCAACTACATCGGTGAGTTGTCCTTCTTTGAAGACATCGAGCGACCTTATGTGACCGCGCAACTCGTTTGCATGGATGACATTGGAGTCTTTGATGAGATAAAACCTCTCGGCACAGAACAGATTCGGTTCACTATTGAGTCTGCTGATGAGTCTGTTGGTAATTTGAGTTTCACTATCGTACTCAATCTCGTTTCAATTATACTGACGAACAAGGTGACTGACCGAACAGAAATATATCACATCAACCTTATCTCTCCTCACGCATATCGCGATCCCAACATAAGGGTATCTCGATCGTATACAGGAAAACTCGAACTGACTGCCGAGGCAGTGTTGAAGAACCATCTTGACGTTGACGTTGATATATCATATACAGGTGGGTGGTCTTCCCTACAAGGTCCAGTGAAGGTTCTTATCCCATACCTCACTCCTCTCGAGACAGTTGAGTGGTTGCTCGATCGCGCCACAACTTTGATTGGTTCCCCGTTCTATACTTGGCAAACTATCTACGACCAAGTAGATGGCAGAGACACTGTTCGTTTTGGCAACCTTGAGCAAATGATGAACGCGCCAACCTACAATGAAGATGTCCCTCTCATCTACTCCGCAGCAGCAGCAGCAGATGTAGGGGGGAGCAACCTGTCGGAACAGGGGGTCACAGTCAAGGGCATCAAGGTTGAGAATATACAAGACACGCTGAAGATGGTGTACGAAGGTTCTATCGGTTCTTCTATAAAAACTGTCGACACATACACAAGTGATGTGGATAGGAAACATTACTCCATCAAAGAACACCTTTCGAGATTGGAGAAAATGCGAGTGGTTCCGTTTGGCGCGAACCAAAACATCTATGACGAAGACAATAAACTAAGAGTTGGTGGCAAAGAAAAGTCCATGCATGAATTGAACTCTCGTGAATACTGCACGATAACATCCTATGGTACATATGGTTCCGTGAATAGTTATCACGACACGCAGGATGCGTCTGACAATGTAAACAAACTTCGTGGACCCGCTGTCAAAAGTATGCTAAACAAGAATATGTTTGATATAGTAATACCAGGAATTGCTTTCATGCAGGCACTGCGCGATGGTAACTCTGGTGTCTCTGTGGGCGATACAGTTATGATCGACTTCTTGAATTCTAATACAGACGAAGACTCTCCCGATGCTTTTAATGAAGAACTGTCGGGGAAGTATTTGATACATAGATGTAGAAATATATTCAAAGGCACCACACACGAAATTGTCGTGACTATTTCTAAATTCGCATCAAGGGGTCCACGCCTAGTATGAGCATCTTGAATAAAGAATATTACGGTGACGACTTCCGATGGTTTGTTGCAACTGTAATAGATAATTCTCCACCATATGGTCTGGAAGGTCGAGTGCAAGTTCGTATCCACGGCATACACTCAGGCGACACGAACGACATCCCGCAAAAAGATCTACCATGGGCGCAGGTCATGACACCGAGTGATACATTTGGTGGTTCTGGGTTCGGTACACACTGCCAGATATTACCATCAACTCTTGTCTTTGGCATGTTCCTTGATGGAACACACTCACAGTTGCCTATGGTACTTGGTTCTTTGCCGAGGGTAGAATATCCGACAAGTGTACAAGCAGCACAAAGACAAGATATCTCAACTAATTCATTCGCGTACGACTTCGTGCAGTCTAACTCGCAGATGCAAGACCCAGTCTTCTATATCAACAACCCAGGAACTGTAGGTGCACCATTAGGTTCAGATCCCGCTGGTGTGGTACGATTCTTTATAGACAACGGAATGACATCATACGAGGCATGTTCCATTACTGCTGTGCTGTATGCTGCCACTGGACTAGACCAATACAATGAGAGCAACGGTTTTGGTATTGTTGGATATCCCACCGACTCATCTCGCTATGCTCGCTTTGTTTCATACATACAAAGACTTTCTCCTTCTCGTCAAACTACCGACTACCAAGGGCAGTTGATGTATGTCTTGCATGAATTGAAGACGAGTCGGTCAATAGCATATTCTAAAATGATACGAACTCGGGATATGGACCAGCATGTTTTGTATCTCGCTAAATACTATCTACACCCATTAACACCCGTCAACATAGCAGACGCCATTGCTTTGGCGCACCAATACCGCGATACGATCGGAGGAAGATAATGCTTAAAGTTAGATTAGATGAGGTAAATACTTTTGTATCAAACCTATATGAACAACTTGATGTAAAGGATCTGACCGCCAACGCAGCAGGTGCAATACGCTCATGGTTCCTTGCCAACATGTCAATTATCGGTAGATACTCGAACAGAGACTTCGAACGGTTTGGAAGACTCAATGGTTCCGCGAGCAAGCAAGGTCGTCAAGACGGTTGGATTGCAGTCACAGAAGAAGTTACAGAGATCGATCACATTACATATGGTACTGGGATATTATTCATTAACGGTGAGATGCAACTACCGACAAGACAGGCAACCATAAAAAACAGTTGTTTCCGTAACTGCGACGAAAATGGTGAAGATCAGATATATGACGAACGTCCGAATGTATATCCTGGACCATATTATGCTCGGGTGGAGCGGGAACTAATTATCGAACTTCCGAAACTGGAAGAAGGCGAAACCTATGACCCTCAAAATCTGCCTCCAGCACCAGGGTTCTTGTGGGGATGGATAGAAAGGAGAACGTTTGCTCAGGATGAAGGCAGGATCGGGTATCATAACATAATGTCATCAGTGGGTGGAATTGCACCCCGCACGCATAACGGCAATGGTACATATTCGGTAACTCGTCCCCGAGCATACAGTGGTGTCACTGCAACATTCAATGACTCGCAAGTCTACGATGTAGACAATGAGAGACACAACTTCCCCCTCATTGTCATCAACTCTGCACAACCTGAAAGCATTTCTACCATGCTGGACCAAACGTTTAATAATAGCGATGGCGTCGGGGGCATACCGCAAGTCGCCAAGCGCAGAGGAAACTGGGCACCAAAGAATCGTATGCAAGTGTCTTCATCTGATAAGAAAAGGATCATGGAATATATTTCCCCATTGTCTACAGATCCCACGTACGATAAAAAATTATGACATTCATTATCCCAGACACAGTCTTATATGCGGGCGCGCTCGACTCAGCAACCCTCGGTATTGGTACTGATTATCAAGAGAAGATCACAGTACCGACAGACAAGATTCGTAGTGTGAAGTTCTCTACCACTCCATTTGATGGCGATGTAGGCGAGATCATTCATGCTCATTTGGGTGCTGGTATTGCGCCAAGTTATAATGCATGGATATCTAAAGATAATCCAGGAGACCCACCAATATCTGGCAATTCTCTGGTGCAGAATCGTTCAGGATACTTTGTTATAGATTATGATCAAGGCGGTGAAAGTGCTGTCGACACTCGCGTTGCAAAGTTGAATACATCAACAGACTACTTCATCAACATCGAGAAGTTTGACGACGAAGTCGGTGTACCAGAACTTATGCTCACTATCGAGACCACTCCAAATATCGCTACCTCTGGATCGGGCAGCATAATCCCCGCACCAGCACCTACGCCTGAAGTGCCCAACCCACCACCAGTGTATTCGAGTACACCACAATTTCAGTACCCTCCAGAATGGAATGACACTCCCATTGTCATAGACGATGCACTAATCCTCCCGTCTGCATATCCTGGTTCGGTTAATGGTAAATTCCCCAACCCTACTTGCGGTTTTGGAAGTAGTGCTGTTCCCTCGCTTGGTATGTGCTTTCATCCTGCTAATGGATACTCGCCATCATACTTCGACACGCCAACTTGGGCGGGAATCCCCAACGAGATAGACTTTATCTTTGTGCGACCAGATCAGGTTCTTTCGATGCCTATAACAATGCCGAACTATACAGACTATTTCGCCACGATGCAGTTCATCGTACCAACAGGGGTTATAACAGAACAGGCAGTCCTCTGGTTCTCGCGAGATCCTGGAATGGAAGCAATTGATGGTGTTGTTACGGCACCTGCGGTAAGAGGATTCTTTTTAGACTATACAACGTCAAAAGAAATCTTTGATGAATCCGCTGAGGGACGGACCACACCTGAGATACCTCTCCTTGACGCAGGTGGTTCTTACCATCTCAACATCGCATATGCAACTATGCAGTCGATAGATAAAGATGACCCGAACGCTTATGAGTTTGTTGATTATACCGTCCGAGGAAAAGTCGCTGGCCAGCGCGAAGTATATACGGGAAGAAGAGAAGTAAGACTTGGTCGGGTTGATTACAAGAGGGGAAACATTGCAAAAGAACCTTGGGACGGAAAGTTGCAGTCGAATAGTTCTCAGTCATTTTTTAACAGACCAGCACCAAAACCAAAATACTTTAATGGAGTGCTAAAGCGCAGTCTATACCACCGACAATGGTTTGGATACGACCAACCATTCTTTGGTGTCCAAAACGCACCTTAATAGATTAGGCACAATCATGGCAATACCCTTTCAATCAAACCTCAATAATATGGTCGCAACTGGCATACAGAATGCCAAAGGGACTGCGGACAACATCGCATCTTTGAGTGGCGGCACGATGCCCGAATCAGTGCGCACTGGAATCGCCAGTTATGTGGCAGGTGTGATGAAGGGTCTCGACCCTGACATCGCAGGAAACATTCCTCTGGAAATGTATACCACTGTCGCAGATATGATGTTGCCTTTCACACCTTCCTTGACAAAAGAATCCCTGTCTGCTGTGTTACAGTCGAACAGCGTATTCGGTTCAATCAATGCAGGCGACTTCAATGTTGATGCTATCATAACAAATCAACTTGATGGTTTTGTGAACCTGTATGAGCAAAAACTACTGGCAGTCACAGGTGGGTTTGATGCGGTACTTGGCGCATTCGGCATCAGCGACCAACTCGCATCGATAACCGAGGAGTTGACTGGCGGCACAAGGTTGCTTATCTCATCATCATTCAGCGGTATTTTATCAGTATCAGAGTTGAGTAAAGTATCCGCAGATGTCATATACACGTTCATGGAGGGAAGTGGTTTTATTCAACCATTACGAGATATCCCTAACCTGCCCCCAGCATCACTGACAAACCCATTTTTCAGCGATACGCTGATTCCAGACCCCACATCAGACATAGAACCACCACCACTTGCCCTCGACTTGGATACACTTTCGGGTGAGGGAAGAGATGAACTGGTTGCCATATATGTGAAGCAGGCGTCTGGGTCTCCTGCATCTATACGGCAACTAAAGGATACCTCGGCACAAACAAGAGGCACCATCGCAGGCACCATCAGTCAGGAAACCCCACTTCCTGGACCCAACCCATATGTGGTAGATGGTAATGAGTTCTACTTAGAATTTTCACAGGACATTACTTCTGTTGAAGAACTCTCTGCTGACATGGCGACCATCACAAGACCTGTCAGTGAGATGATCGTGCATTGGACGGAGACATACACCAATGCATACCTAAACGGATTCAGTATGTATGATGACCAGTATACATACCACCTGCTCATCCGCAGGGATGGTTCTGTGGAACGCGGGATGCCTTTAAACTATCCAGGCAGACACTGCCCCACCAACAACCATAACGCATATTCTATTGGTGTTTGTTTTGTCGGAGGTCTTAATGTGTCGAGTGGTTCTGACGATCTGTACGAAGTTGCTTCTGCCCGTTCACTGACTCTGTCTCAGTATAATTCGTTCTATCAAATAATGCAAACTTTCTTTGTCCATTTTCCTGGAGGTCAGGTTCTGGGTCACATGGACATTGACCCTGAGCAGGTAGACCCTGGATTTGACGTGAGAGAGTATGCTTTAAATAACTTCAGTAAACAAACTATGTACAGTAATTCATACGAACAGTCAGCACTGTCTCCGACAGACCTCCTTGAGATACTCGAGGGCAAAGGGATATCCAGTACTCTAGAACCACTAAATAAGAATATCGATATAGTGGAGCAAAACTTTTGACAACGAATAATTCAAAGATTGGTGATCGTCTAAACACTTCTGCAGGGGTGTGGGGGATCGAAGCAGAGTCTACTACAGGCGTCCCACAAGATGGATACGCTGACCCGACTGGTGAATATCCGAAAAGAGATAACTGGTTCCAGTCAAGCGTAAGTGGTGCTGCTCGTGGGATTATTATAAACGATCTCTGGATGGGTGGATCAACTATGGGTGTCAGTTTTGACGTTCCATTCGCCACGTCTTCGATATATCCATTCAACCAAGCAAACACCACTCCTTCTGGCCACTCGTTCGAGATTGACGACACTCCAGGAAACGAGCGCATACTGATCAAGCACCACACAGGTGCTGGTGTAGAGTTGAAGCAAGACGGTTCTGTTGCCATTGCATCACGTTCACACCAAATCCAGGTTGTTGGAGCAGACCATGAGTTGGTCGTAAGTGGAGCAGGAAACCTGACATACAACGGTGACCTGAACCTGACTGTCAATGGCGACTACAATGTCGACGTGGGCGGCACGTATAACTTGAGGGTTGGTGCAAACTTCAACCACACTGTAAACGGATCTCACCTGACAGAAGTTGCTGACATACACAGCACACTGGTTCGTGGCAACCAAGACGTGAAGGTCTGGGGTGACGTGTTTAACTTCTATTCTTCGGAAGTGAAATTTGTTTCGAAGAAAGACATACGGATGATTAGTGCCAGAGACTTCATTGTGAACTCTGCCAGACACAATCGATTCACAGCACAACAGAAATTCACTACCTCATCTGGTGCGAACACTGTTATCTCTGGTGATGACGTTGTCGTCACAGGAGCAACGGGAAAGATTGGTGGTGAGAATTTCATATACACTGGCAAACTATACACTGGTCCAGACGATGACAACGGTAGAAAAACTGTATTCCAAGGCAACCTCATAGGCAAAGCGTCCGAGGCACACACATCTAATTTTGCTCAGTACGCACAATCTGCTCACCGTTCACTTATGGCAACAGAAGCACTGCATTCAATTTATGCCACATCTGCTGCAATAGCAGGGTCAGCGGCACTTGCGGTATCAGCAACTCCTGATAGCACTGGCGAAGCAGGCACAGCAGCGCAAATTATAATCGATGCGGTTTCAAAACCTTATGAGGGATATTCTAACCTGCCAGACATACAGGATTTTATCGGGGAGTCAGAATATAAAAATTATGAAACGCCCGTGTATCAAATGTTCTGGGACGAAGACATACGATACATGATCTTCAACCATGAAGACTTGGACACCTCCCACGATCTTGCTAAAGCACGCTGTGGGGTAGATACTCCATATGAATTCAGCACTACAAGAAACTGGTGGGAATTGTGGAATAAAATTTCACCGTATGCTGTGCGGCAAGTTGTTGTCGATAAGGATAACACTATTGAAAATAAGATATCTAAACTCGATCAGTATACACATTACTTCAAGCACACTCCAAGTACAGCAGAGATACGCTCGAAACTGAGGACTCTTGAGGGTGCTCAGGATAGTAAGTCGGCACCAGATGGCCAACTTAATGGGGAACAATGCATCGTTTCCCTTGTGACTGAAAATAGATTGAACCCGAGATATTTCTTAGGTTCACCTACAGGAACTTATGGCGTGTTGAGACGCAGCGGTGCATCTCCCACTCCTGCGTTCGGTAAGACTCTCCTTGGTAATCCAATAGAAAGGATTTCAAAGACATTCATGCCAAAAAATAGAAAGGGAGTCACACGGACTATAGTCGCAGATCCAATATACAACCCAGACACGCAAACTGCCCCAATAAGTAGTTCGACCAAGTTGTCTAGGTCAACGACTATATCTAAATTCTTTGGTGCACCTGGATCTAAGTGCTCCATTGATTCAGTACCAATGCTTACTGACAGACAAAACCTTGCACGGCAATGGTACTTGCATGCAGAGTTGATGGAAGCAGTCGCTGCTGTAAAGGAATTCTCATCGTATCGATTACAAGTTACCGAAGGGTATTACAAACCTGCCACTGGTATTCGCGAACAGTACGACCCATCAGTTTCGACGAGATCTCGATACTGGACAGAACCATTTAAGTATGAGTTGGGTGGTTTGCAAATACAAAAATCTCGAAACACGATACCACAAACCATAAGTGAATTGAAGCACAGTGGTCGTGCGGTTGTGTACACATTATATGATGCTCATGGTAAGATCGATTTTGCAGCAACATATGACCTCGCATTATACATTCGCGACCACCTGTTCTATGAGCAGTTGTCATTGGATTACGATACAACTCGTCCAGATGGAACAATGACTCAACAGTTGATCGTTATCATGCCAGAAGTGACTCCTTCTTTTGAGGCAATTTATCGTATGTATGCGTGCACGTATTTCAACCGCAAAGTCTACTCGAGCAACGAACTTGTTCACATAGGTGAAACATAGGTTGGAAGGCGTATAAATAGATCCAGTAGATCAACTGGAGCGCACCATGGCACTACAAAGAATATCACCTGGACTGACACCGTCGACAAAGGTTACAACGAAGAAGAAATTTTATTCTGACATCGACCTTTCGTTCACCCCCAAGACGGGTAGTCCAGATGAGAATGGTGTATACACTGGAGACATATATAAAAAGTTAGATATCCGCGCTGTTGAACAAGCAGTGCAAAATATCCTAATGACAAACACCCTTGAAAAACCATTCGAACCAACGTTTGGTGCAAACATATCTGCAATGCTCTTTGATATGCACCTTAACTTCTCAGAATCTGTACTGACAACCAGAATAGAAACAGAAATCAAACGCTGGGAACCAAGGGCGCATGTAGAAAAGGTACAATACTACGTTGGTGATCAACTTATAGAGCAGGGTATCTCAAACTTTGGCGAACGTGTACTCAATACTGTCCGCATCATAGTTGAACTGACAATAAATAATAATGGATTCACAACGACCATTAATCTAAATAGGTTTCGATAATGACCACAACAATCAAATCAACTGAACTAGACTTTCAGACGATCAAAGAAAACCTCAAGACGTACCTGAAGACGACTGGAGAATTCAACGACTACGACTTTGAGGGTTCTGGCATAAGCAGTGTGCTCGACGTTCTTGCATACAACACGCACTACAATGCATTGCAAACAAACTTTGCGCTGAACGAATCTTTCCTTGTCACCGCACAGTTGCGTCCTTCTGTCATATCCCTTTCCGAGTCATTGGGTTATATTCCTGACTCCAAGAAGTCATCAGAAATGACTATATCATTTGCAGTGAATGCTGTTGGTATCCCATCACTTGACGAAAACTATTCTATACAACCTGGAGAACTGATTTGTCGTGGAACGAGAGACGACATTGACTATACGTTCTCTAATAGACTCGCCCTTAAAGCAACAAGAAGTAATGGCATCTATACATTTTTTCCTGTAGCATCACCAGACAATCCAATCGTACTTCACGAAGGTGACAACCGCAGTCTACAATTTATAGTCGGTAATTCGAACGATGCTGTCTATGTTCTTCCTGACCAAGAAATTGATATTGCAACAGCAATCATAAAAGTGTTTGAAGACCAAAGTTCTGCCATCACAGATGGTGGTGAGTTCTCCTTATACACAAATCTGCTTGACGCATCAACAGTTAGTTCTACCTCTCGGTTATATGTTCTTCGCGAATCGCCCAATGCATACTATGAAGTGTCTTTTGGTAATGGCACTTCCCTTGGTGTTGCACCGACTGGAGGACAGGTTGTCGAAGTAGATTATCTTCGAACCTCTGGAGACTTGGCGAATGGTATCTCTTCAGTAGAAGTTATATCTGACGTGAAACTGGGTTCGGTTATAATTCCACCGAATAATTTATCCGTGAGTGTTATACAGAGAGCAGCAGGTGGTGGTGAAAAAGAAGGTATTGAGTCGATTCGTAAGAACGCACCATACCAGTTTGCTGCACAGAATAGAATGGTAACTTCTGACGACTACTCTACACTGATACTGAAGAAGTATTCGACATTCATCACCGACATTCAGTCTTGGGGTGGTGAAGATAACCCAGAACCTGATTACGGTACGGTGTTCACTTCCATTGTATGGAAAGAGAACCTTAATGCCACAGCAATCTCTAACACGCGACAAGGCATTATTGCACTTGCTGACCAGTTTCAGATTGCTTCTTTCTCTTTGACATTCACCGACCCTGTCGTAACATATATTTCTACTGAGGTGTTCTTTCAGTTCAACCCTGCACTGTCTGGAGCGTCTCCGTCTTCCATTCGCGCAGCAGTCGATCAGTCTATTGCTGATTACTTCATAGAGAATACAGGAAAGTTTGCCCAAGTATTTCGCCTGTCCAACTTACTGACTGATATCGATGCCACGGATCCTTCTGTGTTATCATCTCGCGCGAACGTTATTATCAACAGACGCATTGTTCCACAGTTGGCAACAACAAGAGACTATACAGTTTCTTTCCCAACACCTATAAGGGATGCCCAACAATCTACTTCTGCGTCCGTATACTCTTCGCAGTTTTCTTATGAGAACAAGACTGTCACAATACGAAACAAACTCGATCAAAGGACTCAGATCTCTGGTCCAGGTGTGACCCCTGTCATCTTTCAAGTACAGGCAACAAACACTCTTGAGATGATTGATACAGAAGGCGAAATTGTTCTCGACAACGTGGGGTCATATGATAAGTTAACAGGCAACGTGACTATCACATCACTGACTGTGCAATCAGTGCCCAACTCGGTGAACTATATAAAGGTATTCGCAGTTCCTGCCAACCAGTCTGTTATTAACTCTGTGCGGAATAATATCGTGAAGTATGATGCAGACCAATCATTCACTCAAGCAGTAATTGTCGACACTAGGTAGAATATATGTCCCTTGATAAAACGCTAACAGATATCTATCGTCGCGATCTTAAATTCGATCGCTACGAAGTCGAGACTGTTCTCCCTGAACACTATCTGGAACGATATCCAAAACTCGTTGCTTTCCTCAAGGCATATTATAAGAGTCTAGAAGACTCATCAAACCCTGTCTCTGATATCAAAGACCTGATGGTCGCTCGGGACATAGTACAAACAAGAGAAGAATTTCTCTCATACATATCCAACGAACTGTTGTTAGGCAAACCATACTTCGAGTCTTTCAACGACAAACGATCTGCTCTTCAGTACTCCAGTCTGTTGTATCGGTCGAAGGGTACTGAGTTTTCGATCAAACAATTCTTCCGTATCTTCTTTGGTGTGGACATCGAAGTAGGTTATGGTCGTGATGAAATGTTTATCGTGGGAGAACCCACAGCAGAAACTGTAGAGTATACTGGTTCTGGTTCTATTTCCGATTCAGACTTCGATTTGACTTTCCCGAATGGTACTGTTGAAGTCACCACCCCATACGTTGACCCCTCTGACTCGCTGACGAAGACCGCCCAGTTGTTAGAAGGCGTTCACTTCAGAATTGACTACGCGAACAACAAGGTTGTCCTCCTCGTACACGACGATCCCGCTCTCGGTGTGGTTAACACACAAACGGGTGTTCTTCCAGATGGAGTAACAATACGCATACAGACAAACTTATCTACCTTTACATCTATTGGTGCTGATGTAACGGACAAGCGCATAACTGATAACAAATTCTACCAACTGTATGGTTTGTTGGTTTCAACACCATTGTCTGTCAACTTATGGCAAGAAGCATATAAGACATTCGTCCACCCAGCAGGTATGTACCTCTCTGGCCAAGTGGCATTGTCGTCTACCTACTTGATGATTCGTGACATTCCGCTCGCGCAGCGTGCAATATGGCAGATCAGTAGTGGATTGGGAGCAATGCCAGATGCCATTATACAACCACCGCCACCTATCGTATTAGAAGGAACAGCAAGAGTAATGCTTGCTCAGAACAATCTGGGTTTACATTCAACTTCCTATGCAGAGATTGGTCCAGGTCCAAATGGATATAAGGTACTGTCTCGTATTAACGATCAATTCAAACCACAAACAGTGGCGAACTGGCATACCCAGTACGAGAATATGGCAAACGCAGATGACATCAACGCTCGTACAATGGATGAGACATACATTGATATGTCTAACATCATCAACCTGATGGACGAAGATGTTTGGCACTACGACTATGTACACCCAATTGAAAATGTTCCGATATACGGGTACAATGACCGATTTGCAGGGGGAGACGGAAGTGGGGGAGGTCATTCCTTACTCATACGTGGCACCGTAGTGTCAACAGATCCCACCATTGATGTCACTGCTACCCTGACTGTTTCTGGGTTGCTGAGCAGGTCTGAATTCATTGACCCCGACACCGCTATTGCATCACCCATGTGGAGGATGACCAACAACCCAACCATGAGAGACTACCACAACTATCACAATACTCAGTCTTGGAGTCACGATGGCCAGTACCTGCTTGTTGATAGATGGACCAGCGGTTCATTGGACAGGCAAAGACAAGTACGATTACTAGACTTGGCCAATGACTCCGACCAATTTGTTGCTTTTGGTACCGAACCTCGCTGGGGCAAGACCGACAACACATTATTCTTCGTCGAATACACCGACACAGGTGGCGCGAAGTATGACACATCATCCAACTCAGGTGCAGCAGTTAAACGATACACTGTCGCGACCGATACTATAGAAACTATCGGTTATGGTATAGAGAATTTGGGTGAAACTAGCGCAAACGATTCACACCTCTATGGTGTTCAGCGTTACCGCGATTGGGACGATATCAATGTCCACAACCCGATACTGTCGGGAGAATATAAATCAGTCCGACTTGAAAATGACGGAACTGTTAATATCCCGACTCAGTTGGGCGATGGATCTGGCAAGCGACCACTACCCAACCCCGACGTCAACCGCCCTGTTGTTATGATGAGAAATAAAACAGCAGGAGAGAACGAGACTACTGCACCATTCGGGCAAAGTCGTAGTTGGTCTGACCTTGATGGCGGTAACATCCGCAAGGCGACAACTTTCTTGGGCGATGGCCACCAGTGCTGGTCTGGCGATGGTATGTGGCATCTGATCGGCAACCAGCAATTGGTTGGTCGTAAGTGGGACGAACCGTGGCCAAGTAACATGGAACGACTTGCAAACTCTCGTGTGTCAGATCCAGGCGCATGCGGCAAGAGCGGTCGGTGGATTTTTAGTGACGGTAAAATTCTTGACCTCAGAACAGGTGCCACAAAATTCGTTCCCGCTTCTCGTACACGCCTCATATATCCTATACTCGATGCTAATGGAAACACTCAAGGCGACCAGTCGGAACCATGGGACTACGACGGAAAGGGTAGTCCAGATGGAACCAAGGTTGCTTTCGTAAGCAACTTTGATATTGAAAATGGCCAGTCTACTAGACTCACAACTCATGTGGCAAGCACCACAAGCACTTCGCCATTAAATGTTAGCAGTACTGCTGGGTTCCCGACAAGTGGTTATATAGCATCACCCAATGGCGAAGTCATAGGATATACGGGCATAACATCAACTACCTTCACTGGAATTACACGAGGAGAATTGGGCACACAGGCACGTGGCATTGATAAAGATAAGATCATCACCGACCTAGAGTCTCGTCTCATACCACCTGCCTTGAGGGGAACTGGAACCCCACCAAATTGGATGAGTGCTACTAAATTCCCAGATGGCACAGGTGCTGAACCTGATTCTGGCGACCTTATACACCAAAGACAAACTGACCTGTTTGTCTCGGTTGTTAGATTACCAGACTCCCCATATCTGCGGATAGAAGGTGGTTCGATTGAACTTATTCCTGGAGAAAACCACTACGAAACAAAAGGATACGAGATCTTCAAAGACAATGTTCCAATCGGTAGTGCCCTTTCGATAAGCGGAACTACTGTTTCTGTAGGAGACGCTGGTACATACACCGCACGTGCGGTAGAGCACAGTGGATTGAAAGGAAGAATCAGCAACCAATTGATTGTAACAACGACAAGTAATTCTATTGATGTACTGTCAGCAAAACCTGCCAATTTTGATTGGACTTACAAAATATGGAGTTCCCCAGACGGAAATACCGAGGCAATTGTATTGGATCCAGCAACAGCAACAGGGGTATCTTCGACGGTTCACTTAGGCGAAGTGCCAAACATCTACGCTTTATTCGCAATGACTCAGCAAGATATTTATGCGAATGGTTTGGTGACCCAGCGTAATTTTGTCAAGGCAGTGGACACACCGACCTTGAACGCACCGATCACGCGCAAGATATATTATAACACCAGCGGTTTCCGTATCAAGCAAGAATACTACAGGGACAACCTCATGGTGAGTGAAGAAATATTCAATGGTGACGCTGCGGGAATTAAGACAGAAGAGACATTATGGGACATAGATGTCAATACTGGTCTTCGTGATCTTAATGAGAAATGGTACTATGATGACGGCACAGGTGGAACAGAATCTTGGCGCACAGGCACATATGCTGCTGGTCATCCTGTCCGACTCGAAACGGATGGTGATGTTTATCTATTCGACGGTACTGATTGGGTTGAACAATAATTTTATACGCTCCCGAGAAGAGTATAAATAGATCTATATTAAACAATTGTAAACAACAAGGCAAGTTGTAAAGGGACAAAGTATGGCAGCAACAATTACAGATGTACTCAAACGCGAAATGCTGGTAAGTATATTCGACCGCACACAGAACGTTGGCGTCGCTCTTGGGGATTCTGACAGACACTACATTGCTATTGGGCGTTCTGAGGAATGGAATGAAGAATCCCTCCCACCTACTCCATACTCTGGAACTGAGGAGAGTTTGGTGTTCCGCTCATCTATCCAATCAATGAAACAGGTGCCTGACGTCTCATACGTTGTTCCTCGTTTCTCTTGGATTGCTGGCAACTTCTATGAAGGATGGTCATCAGAGTATGGTTCAAATACCGAAATTAAAAGTGGCACAACTGCCAGTGGCGCATTTGCCCCAAACCCATATTATGTACTAACAGACGATAACAACGTGTATGTTTGCATTAAACAAGGCAGGACTGTTGGTGGAACTCCTCGCGCATCTTTATTTAAACCAACCAATAATAGCACAGAAGTATTCAGTGCTGGACAAGACGGATACTACTGGAAGTTCCTATACAACATCGGTGCCGCTGAAGCACGAAAGTTCCTGACATCAACCTACATGCCAGTCGAGCGAGTTGTCGATGAAGCAGCAGGTGGTCCAGCGGATGAGGATCTTTCTGTGTCTAGACTACAACAACGTGGTATACAGGCAGGAGCAATCCCTGGACAACTCATTGGCATTCATATTGAAAACCCTGGAACTGGTTATACCAGTGCTCCGACCATCACTATAACTGGTCGCGCACGACAGGGATTTGGCCAAGTCCCCACTCCTGCAACTGCTTCTGCGAAGATTTTTAATGGCGGGATAACCGACATCTTCATGAAGAATAACTCTGACGATGCCGATTTCGTATTCGGTCGAGACTATGCTGATGCTTCCATTAAGGTCTCTGGTGGTTCTGGATCTGGTGCAATACTTCGCGCTCTTATTTCTGGTGACTCGGGCATGGGCGGCAACAGTACACTTGATCTTCATTCTTCTGCCATGATGTTTAATTCGCAGTTGAATGGAAACGAGAACGACGACTTCCAAACAACTAATGACTTCCGACAAATCGGAATCGTCCGCAACCCAGTGAAAGACTCTGCTCAGTTTGCTTCATTTGTTGAAGTCCCTGAGTGTACGGCACCAACTCTGTCTGCTTTCAAGAGGTTGTATGTAAACACAGCAAGTCTAGTACCTGAAAACATCACAGGCGATCAAACGATCACACAAGCAGGTTCTGTAGCAATCATAGACTTCTACGATGCTGCTCGCGGAATAATGTTCGTACACCAAACAAGAGAAACTGGTTACTCTGCCTTTGATAGTTATTCAGTATGTCAGATCAGCGGTGGTGGCGGTACAGCAACACCAATCGGTATCAACCTTCAACCAGTTCTTCGTCCATCAGAGGTTGATGTATACAGCGGAGAAGTTATATACATAGATAACAGAATAGCAGTTTCTCGTGACGCTGATCAAATAGAAGATATCAAGGTAGTAATTGACCTCTAAAGGAAAGTAAGAAATGGCAAACCAGTTTACAGGAACAACATTCTCAGGAACATATAAAGACGACTACAGGGATAGCGATGGTTATCACAAAGTCTTATTTAATTCTGGGCGTGCACTTCAAGGACGAGAGTTGAACCAGTTGCAGACTATTCTGCAAAAACAGGTCACTCGTATGGCAGACAACATCTTCATGGATGGTGCTGCTGTATCCCCGAAGTCATCTGGTGCCAGTACGGACATCTCCGACTACATCATTGTAGAAAGTTTGAACCTCTCTGCTGGTATAACTGTCGAAAGTTTTATCGGCACAGCATTCCAAACTCCACCGCAAAGCGGCACCCTCGGTCTTCAGTTTCAAGTAACATGGGTTGTCGACGCCACAGGTGATGATCAAGCAACTCTGTACGGTCGTTATATATCATACAACCAAACGAATGCGACATCCAATGACGTTCAAGCATCTCCTCTGGTTGCCCTCGAAGGTGATACTCTTACTGCTATCGGTGGCAGTGGAATGCCAACATTGACTGTATACACACAACCAGCAGAATCCGAATTGCTGTCTGTCGGTCTTGGTGTCCTCTTCTCATTGCAGAGCGCAGAGTTCTATACACAAGGTCACTTCGTATATGTCCCTAAACAAACTGCTGTAATCAGCAAGTACGAAGGTCTTGTTGATTGTGAGGTTGGTTTTGAAGTAGTGCAAGATATCGTAACTGTTTCTGATGATGTTAGGTTATACGACAACCAAGGTTCTCGACCAAACCTTTCTGCTCCAGGAGCAGACCGATATCGTATAAGCATGATACTGAACACTCGTGCCACCGTCGCTGACGACACTTCTTTTGTGACGTTTGCCACAGTTCGTTCTTCAAAGATCGTACAGATCAAAGAAGGCAACCAAGACTATAATATGATCGAAAAGCGCATGGCGCAAAGGCATAGTGCCACCCACGGTGATTTCATTGTCAACGACTTTGTTGTTCAATTCCGTAACGCTGACTCCGCAGAGAAGATACTCTATAATATTCCTGGGGCAATGTTTGGTACTCCACCTCTCGCATACCTTGATGGTTATTATCTTGAGCACACCCAGTGGTCTAGTTTCTCTGCACCAAAACCATTATCGACCAAAGCAGAGATCGATCAAGGCATGCAGGTTGGGTATAAAAACTATGTCACTTTCGATGCTCCGACCGATGCTGCTGGTGACACCTCACTGGGTTCATTCACCACAACGCTCAATCAGCAGGAGAAATTATCTCTCCTGAATTCAGGTGGTTCTGTTATCGGTAACACTCGGTTGAAGTCGCTTGTTTCCCGTAACACTGAAGACAGTGACGCATATCGCATGTACCTGTACGATACGAAGATGATCGGTTCTAACAACTTTAGAGATGTTCGAAAGATCAATAGCACTGGCGCATCGACTCCAGGTGCAGTGGTCGGTCTTGAAGATAATCAGTTGTATATCAAAGACCCGTCAACCAGTATCTCTCTTTTTGAGGTTCCTGGAGGTCGTGTGAGTTCTATGCTTCCGACTGCAATAACGGTTCAACGCTTCGATACAGATACCGTAGCAGCAAACCTCAAGATCGTTGTCTCCTGTGGCGCGAATGAAGACCTCGTTGATAAAGGCGAGTGGATAATTATAAACACCACTCAGGACAAAGTCGATCGAGTTCCTAGTGGCAATATCATCATCGTCAACAACCAAGCGACAATTACGACAACTGGCACCGCTGGGGATGTATGTCACGTTTATTTCTATGTAACCAAGTCTGCCCCTGCTCACAGAACAAAGGTTTATAAGACAGAAACTTTTACTGCAACAAGAACATCTGCTGGTGACCCTGCTGGTGACGTCTTTAAGTTCACCGACCTCTATGATGGTGTTGAACTCTTAGAAGCACTTGATGGCACTATAGATTATCTCGAAGAGGTTATCTTTGATGGCGGTCAGCGCGACAACTTCTATGGTCCAATACAATTGACCCCAGACGGAATTGGTGATGCGGTGACAACACTAACATGTAAGGTTGGGTATTTTGATCACGGAACAACAGGTGACTACTTCTCTGTTAATTCATACGCACTTCGAACTACTGCAACACCAACCCTGCCTTTGTTCGACTACGGTGATATCCCGACATACAAATCTCCCATCAGCGGAGAAGAATATGAGATGCATGATTACATCGACTTTCGACCAAAGTTAGACCCAAACGCAAACAATATGGGCGCAACTGATCGCTTTGATATGCCACGCGATGGTGATGGTATTGTGTATGATGTGGTTTTCTATAACATGCGCCTCGACCATATCGCCTTAACATATGGCGAAGACTTCAAACCTATTATTGTTGTCAACAAGGGTGAAGAAGGACAACAAGCGGTTCCTCCAACTGAATACGATAAGCAGATGGTATTGTTTGATGTGCTCCTTCCAGGAAACGTCAAGGATCAGAATGACGTTAGGTTCAACCGTCGGAAGTATCGCGGATATAAGATGTCCGACGTTGCTGAACTCGAAGATAGACTTTCTAACCTCGAAGAGACAGTCACCCTCACTGCAATGGAAGCAGAAGCAAGTAATCTTGTAGAGGTGACTTCTGAAGGTGCGATACGCTCAAAGACTGGATTCTTTATTGAGGACTTCTCTCAAGGGTACGCATTTACTGCAACCTCTGTGCAAAACGCATTCATTGATGATGAGTCATTTGCAACATCTTCTATGAACGAAGACCTGCATACATTGAATAGCAAGTTTAATGTTGAACATGTTGGGTTTGAGTATGAGAAGACAAACTTCTTGCCTGCCTCCAGACGACCTGTCTTGAATGCAAATGTGGTTCAAAAGGGCGAATTGGTTATGTTGGATTACTTCGAGGTTCTTGACCCCAGCATGAAACAGGAAGTTATTTCTTGGCGTGGTCCAGGAAGTGCCTATGAAGAATTTGGATACTATAATGTAAACCCATTCAATGTCTTCACGGGTGAGGGTATATTAGCGTTACACCCAGCAGTTGATAACTGGAGTGACACAACTCGATTACCAGACAAGATTGTATCAGCGTCAACAATCACCCGTAAGAGTGGACAAACTCTTTATCCAAGGAACGTAACATACAGCAGAACATCGTCCAAGAGATATTATGGCAATTGGGCAATCGACCCCAAGTCTGGTCGACGTAGACGCCCTGTTATCACAATCACTTCGAAACAATATTCATCGCAGCGACAGAGTGTCACAACCCGTAAGGTCGGTGATTCCACCGTCGTGACAAGGAGACAGGATAAGATAGTTCTTTCGATGTCCATGCCTTGGATGCGCCAGAAGCGTGTGTTCTGTCATGCAAAAGGTTTGCGCTCCAATCACCGATACTACATGTTCTTTGATGGCACGCCAATGTCGCAGTGGATCAAGACACGCACCAAGGCAGATTGGTTAAATGATAAAGCAGCAGGAGTTCAAAATCTGCCACTGCCATCAACCAATGTTAACCTTACTGGCCACCCAACAACAAGTGCATCTGCACAACGTTTGGTGAGTGACCTGAATGGAGAGTTGTATTTCGAGATGTGGATTCCGAATACATCAAGCATTTCTGTACCTCTTTCTACTCGGTTTTCATCTGAAAATGAATGGCGAAACTGGCAGAGGGCGCAAAAGAATGCGGCACTTACCTATGGTGGGAAGAGCGCAGCAACATATGATGCCATCGGGTGGAAATTTGCGGCAAAACAAACCGAGGTGAAACTCCTTGATATTTCTGTCGATAACGACAACGCAAAACCACTAAGCACTGCACGGTCTTTTTATGATGCAAATGGTACACGAAAGGTAAGACAGAACCAGATGCATTCGACCCGAACTCTTACATACTCGGACGCATACTATGCCAGCAGCAACCCGCAACCAGTTGGAGATCCTGTAGTTAATGTTACAGGATATTATCAATACTGCGACCCTCTGGCACAGACCTTCGCTCTCGCTGCTGCAAACGATGTTCCTGGTGTATTCATTACCAAGGTTGACGTCTTCCTGCGTAGTGCTCCAGCAGTAGGCAGTCAGTTCGAGAACACTGCTATCCAACTTCAGATAAGGGGCACTACTTCTGGTGTTCCAGAACGTGACTCGATCAGCAACCAACACAGAGTATATAAATCTGCTTCTTCTGTGCGACAAGCGATAAGCGGTATGAACAAAAACAACTTGTCAAGCGTATTGGCACGCCCTGTAACATTCGAATTAGAAGAACCTGTATTCATCAGAAACGGTGAAGAATATGCTATCGTCCTCCTCTCTGATTGTGACGAGTATGAAGCATATGTTGCGTCAACATACGATGAAGTATTGGGTTCAACCACCAAGCGAGTAAGCAAACAACCTGCCACTGGTTCGTTGTTCTTGTCGCAGAATGGTTCTACATGGACTCCAAAGCAGAATCAGGATATGGCATATCGTATCTATACTGCAAAGTTCAAACCAGCAGGTTCAGCGAACTTCTATAGTCAAAACGCGGAAAAATTCTTGCACAACCGTGCCAGATCATTGACTGTAGATAATCTGTCGAATTCACGCTATAGGGTTCATCATGCGAATCATGGTCTGGGTACTGGTGACTCCGTGGGTATGGAAAACCTTCCAGCAGGAATTTACAGAGGCGTTGCTGATAATGTGATACAACATCCACAAAACAGAGTCACAGACCCAGACACACAAGGGTATTATGTGGACTTAGCAGACCCACTTGGCGCGAATTCTAGTGCTCTATTTACAAGCAAAGGTGGGTTCGGTGCATCAGTCATAGAAACAAACCGAGCAATGTCTTTCAGTGAAGCAACGGTGGACTTCGCAGACGAACTCTTCGATGCTACGAAAATATCTTATCAAGGATCTTTCGTAACTGGTATGAGTCACGCAGAGGTCAGTAACACTGGTGAAGCAGGTGGCGACCCACGGTTTGACATCGACAATGTTAATACACCGCTTGGTAATCAGGTTACGCACTACTTCAACAAACCAAGATACCTTGGCAACGACGACCAAGTACTGAAGAAATTGTTCCCACTGGGCGGCAACACGGCATCGGTTGTTGTAGGAGCAAACTTGTCGTCTCTCCAACGTTCGAACTTCGGTGGATTAACAGGTTCCATTGCCAAGGAGTTTGGGTATGTTTCTGATATAACTCCTATAATCGACGCACAGAATCTCAGCATGCTGCTCATAGATAATGTTATCGACAATCAGGTTGATTCAGATAGTGAGGTTGCCTATCCTGGTGTCCGTAACAAACCTGCTGATTGGGTCTCTGAGACTGCCTCTTTATCTGGTTCGAGTCCTTCGAAGCACATAACCAAGACTGTTCAACTGGGTCAGGGTTCTGGCGGTGTACGTGTATTCATTGATGCGTATGTGCCTCCATTGGCGAGCATCACTCTGTACTATCGTACTGGTGTTACAAGTGATGAGGATCTGTATAATAAATCTTGGACACAGATGAATAGTCAAAACTTCCCTTTGAAGAACACATGGGTCAATAATGAAGAGGAACAGCAGTACTCTGAGTACAAGTACCTCATTGGTGGCGAAGATGGCGACCTGCCCTCCTTTGTATCGTTTCAGTTGAAGGTTGTTATGAAGACATCCAACAATTGTCAGGCACCCATATTGCAGTCTATTCGCTCCATTGCTCTCACGTAATGGAAGCGAACCTTGTCAAAGTAAAGGGTATGTCTGGTTGGTATAAGAATATAGAGACAGGAACCGTTATAAATACTAACGAAGATGATATACTCCTTGCACGAAAGCGCAAGGAGTTTTCAATACAAGAACGAGAAACAAAAGATAATATGAAGACCGAGATCTCTTCCCTGAAGGATGAGATGGCAGAACTCAAAGCACTAATACAAACTCTGGTAGAAGGAAAATAAGATGACCATTGAATGGCAACCAAAAGACCAACCGATATATCAGACCACAGACACATTCCAACAGTTGGTCGACAAACTTAACCTTGGTCGCACCCAACTCGATTCTGACTTGGCATATCTCGACTCAGCATTTGGTCCACTTCCAGGAAGTTCTGTATTCTCTCTCACAGGAATCACCACAACCGCCAAGAGTCTTATAGATGCAATCAACGAACATGATATAGAGATTGGAGTTATCTCTACTCTGGACACCACTGACAAGTCGAACTTGGTTGCTGCAATAAACGAAATAGAAGCAGTGTTTGATGCCAGCGATAACAATATTACTGCAACCAGCACGTTCTCTATTATCACTCCAAATGATATCGTCCTTGATGCTAATGGCGGTGACATTGTACTAAGAGATGGTGGGGTCAACTTTGCACAACTCTCCCAAGCGTCAGGGCAATTGAGAATTAAATCAGGCGCAAGTAATACGAATGCCCTCAGATTCACCAACGCCAACTCGCAGTTCTATGGTTCAATCACCCTGCCAACCACTGGTACAGGTAGTATAAGTAGTAGTGAGATATCTGCCAACACAGTGCATGGCGCAATAGACGAGGTGAATGCTCGTATCCCCAATGTCTACAACGCTGCTGGCACTCTGTTGAATCCATAATCAGAGGTTAGTACATGGCACATTCGAAATCAATACCTCTGACGCTGAAGGGTACGGGCGCAGACCTGCGCTCATTGACAGCAGCAGAAGAAGAATCTCTCTCAATCTTCGCAGAGAAATATATTGTAGATAATCATCCTGCCAGTAACCTTGGCACGGTTGATGATGACGCCAGAAACTATCATGGTTCCATTGATCGTTATGCGACACGTGTAGCGGATTCGGACATGATTCAGATTGGTTCGTACACGGACACATTCTACAATCAGGCAGTTGGCACACACCCAGGAACTTCTCTGAGCAGTTCAACTACCACCACTCCACTATTCCAGTGTTATGATAGTTCTGCCCGTGATAGTTTGAGTCATATCGATTACCCGACACAATCGGGATCGCTCGCCAGCAGATTAGTTGCTGTCGATTCTGACGGTGACATCCGTGAAATGGACTCTGATTATACTATAATGTTTGGTAAGAGACTGTTGCAGTATTCATTGTCAACAGAGAGTGTGGGTTCGTTTCGTATAGGCACCACCAATCCCTCTGCTATGCAGGGTGGATCATGGGAAGTGTGGAATAATTCTGCCTTCTCTGATACGACTGCTTCAACATCAACTCCATATAACATCTATAGAAAGACTGACGGCACAACCGCTGAACAGTCTGCATACAATGCCGCGAAAATGAACCTGCTTGTTCTCCCTTCGGATGACGATGCATCATATCAAACACATGACATCAAAGAGAACGTATCAGCAAACCTTGAGTTGTCTATGGCACAAGCATGCCGACATGCTCGGGTATTCAGCGACCTCGGTAAGATGGTTCTATTACCCTCTACACAAACTCCTGCGAGTACAGGAGAAACGGGCACATGGCAACCTCGTGGTACTATATCAGACACAATAAACGTGTTGGAATCTATCCAATATTCTTCTGTGTTTTTTCTATCATATAGTAATGAACAATTCACGGGACAATACACTGGTCAATATACAGGGTTTTCATCTGCTGACGTCCCAGTGCAGTATGCTGGCCAGCGACTATTATCATTCTCAGGCAGTCGAACAAACTACCAGAACGGTGCACCGACTCAGTTCGTTTCTACTCGCACATACAGTGGCCAGTATTTAGGTTCGAGGACATACACTACCCAGTATGTTGGCACAAGAAACTTTTCTGGGTCACGCGCATTCGTCAATATTCAATACCAACAATTCGCTGGTTCGCGTCAATATCTGGGATACTTCGCTGGCACTCGCAACAATGCACGCTTCAACTATTTTACTGGATACTACTACTTTGTTGGAACACAACAAGGTAACACCAACTTCGCTGGCAACAGGTGGGTAAACCTTCCTGGACTCGGAAATTACTTCAACCAGTTCCTCCGTATTGTCAATGGCAGTTTCGGTGGTCAAACACAGTTTGCTGGATCGCGCTCATCGACCACTTTTGGCGGTGGCGGTAAGGGCAGTGGTTGGGGAGGTGGTGTCCCCAGATACTACACCAAATTCGCTCAGTTCACTGGAACCCGACAGTTCAGTGGTGTTCGCCTTGCAGCGTTTTCTGGAACCCGACAATTTTCTGGTCAAAGACAGGTTCAGTATGCTGGCCAGCGTTGGTTCGGTGGCAACAGATATTACACTGCGTACCAATCCTTTGGTGGACAAAGAGCATACGGCAATCAATATGCAGGGTCGCGTCTAATCAGTGAGAGATATGTGGGAGCAGCAAACTACGCTGGTACTCGTACAACAGCACAAGGTGGATCTAACGGACAGTTTGGAGGTTCGAGGACATTCATCGAACAATACGCAGGGTATCGAAATAATGCGGGAGCGTTCACTGGACAGCGAACATTCTCTGGTACTTATACGAGAAACTCTACGATCCAGAGACCGAGTACAGTACCTACAAACTACTCAGCGCAGTACTCTGGTACATATGCTGGCCAGTATACTCGAGAATACGTTGGTCAGAATTCCCAGCAGTATGCGGGAGACACTTTGACCGCAGTAGCAACAGTCCTAGAGACATACACCCTGTATTGTAAAGTTTCTGAGTCCTGACACCATGTCATCAGAACATATGACAAAGTATCCTTTGACCATCAAAGATACTGATGGAAATTTGGAGCAAGTGAATGCCGCATCATTGGCATATGCATGGGAAAAGGCAGGCGAGTATCTCGTAGATACATACGCAGCATCGACTGATCGCTACAACGGATCTGTATGTTTCAACGCAACTACATCCACGCTCATAGGTACAGCGACCGATACGCAGTATGATGTTGCAACTGGTTCTCATGGAACTAACTCGGAAATACAATACACTGAGACTGCCTACCCATTCCATCAGTTAGATGATGCATATACATCGCCTTCGTTTGCACCGATTCTTTCTGCGGACAGCGATGGTCAGATATATAAAATGACTGATGCCATGTTGAGTTTAGAAGTCAAAGCGTCATACAGCACGGCAATTGACGATCAGTACCCTGGAACTTTTGTCCTCGCATCATCTAACCCAGATGCTGCTACACATGAACTTTGGGACGAGAACATTTTCGTAGACGACTACGGAAGCAGTGTGGGGTATGACATCTACAGAAAGACCAATCTTTCCACTCCAACTACCTCTGCTCCATGGGCAGGGTCTCTTGGTAATAACGTAGTGTACGATGTGGTTTCCTCAAAACCCGCAGTAAAGGGTTTGACAGAGGCACAGATGGCAGAGTATTATGCATATCTGACAATGAAATTACGCGCCAGCACTGGCATAGGCGACTACCTATTACTTTCATCTTCTCAAGGCACTCCCACCGCTGCTGGGTATTCTGGGTCTTGGACAGCAAGAGGAACAGCAACAGACAGACGTCGAGATACTAATGTAGTACAATACGTTGGCGATGTAGATTATGCAGGAACACGCCAGTCACCACAAGAGTATTTCGTAAGTGGACAAGCAGACTATACAAGTGCACAAGCAGACTTTACAAGCGCACAAACAGACTTTGCAAGTGCACAAGCAGACTATACGAGTGCATTGTTATCATGGACGAATGGAGTACAAACTTCGTGGACAGTTGGTAACGTGAATTTCGTGGGGCAACCACAGTATTACTTCGCTGGCAACAGGTGGGTGGATGGTGGAATATTAGGGGATTACTACAACCAGTTCCTCAATGCTTTTAGCGGACAATACGGGGGGACGGTAAACAGCGACTTTGGTGGAACATACGTGAGCGCATCACAACAGTTCGCAAGTCAAGTACAGTATGCGGGAGTTCGAAACAGCGGTAAGGGTGGACAGCAATTTTTCCAACAATTTGCCAGTCAAGAAAAGTTTGCTGGAACGAGACAGTTCGTAGGATATTATGCTGGATCTCGAAACATCCAATATGCGGGTGCTCGCATTGCTTTCTTTAGTGGACCCCGATATTATATTGGTGCTAGAAACACCAACTTTCTTGGATCGCGGAGTTTTCAAGGTTCGCGATCTTTCCAAGGCACTCGAAACTTCCAAGGCAGTCGAAACTTCCAAGGCACTAGAAACTTCCAAGGCACTAGAAACTTCCAAGGCACACGCCCGTTCCTCGGTACAAGAGGATTCATCAATCAGAATTTCACGGGACAGGTGCAGTACGGTGGCCAACTCGTTCAGAGTACATCTTCCCTTATAGAAACATACACCCTGTATGTACGGTATGACGATTAACCGTCTTTCGTTGGCGTATATATAAATTACAAACTGAAATATATCATGGAGGTATATCATGGCAGTACAATCACGAAACTGGTTAGATAACGCATTCTGGAATACTAAAGAAAAAGATTGCGCAGAAGCGATTCTTGTAATCGAAGATGCAGATGGTCGAAAAATATCCCAGGTTCTCACCGTCCGTAAAATTACTGAAAAGGGCGAAGAGAATCCAGACTTCACCGAACTACTTGATGTGATTGGTGTAGATAAAATAGACGAGAACACCAAGGAAAGGGGTGACCGAAAGGAACGAGAGCGCGAGCAGAAAGGTGCACGCGATAAGGCAGAAGCACAGGCAAAGGAACTTGAGCGATTATTCGACTCCAAGATCAAGATGCTTGCTATCGACATGATATCTAATACAAAGAACAAGACACTCAAAAGCAAGTTGCGTCGTTCAAAGAACATTGTAGAATTGAACATGTATGCGCAACTAATCGTTATGGAAGAAAATGGAATTGGATTTGTGACTTATGATGCCGAGCAAAAAGACTAAAGGATACCTCATAGTTGCTTCGAGAGAAACCATATACTATGATTGGGCGTGCAACCTCCTTGATGGAATCAAAGACTTCTACCCAGAAGCAAATGTCTGCCTTGTAGTAGAAGAAAAATACCTCGACCACCGAGCAGACCAAGCAGATAAGATATTATTCTGTGACGATCACTATCGCGCAAAACTCTGGGGCATGGCAAATAGTCCATGGGACATAACCTTCTATATCGATGCCGACATGGAAATTATCCATGAGGATATCTCAAAGGTGTTTGACGATTTGGGTGATTCCGACATGGTGTACACGACTCTTCAACCCGAACACTACCATATATTTGCAGATGTCGACTTCCCTGGAGGTAAGTTTGAATTGTGTGGCGCTGTTTGTCTATATAGAAAAAGCGAACTCGTTGATCAGTTCATGCAGGATTGGTACGACATATATGTTGAGCAGCAGTCAGGTAATTGGTGGCCACTAAACGACAAAGGCGAGTATGATTACGAGTTGTATCCGAGATGCCTAGCGATATGGGATCAATTCACTCTGTGGTGGTTGGTCAATAAAGAACCGAAGTATGCCAGTCTGATCGTTGGAGAGTTTGCCAATAATGAGAAGTGGAATTGGTGGAGTATTCTTGACCCCATAAAATTCCCCAAACCCGATGACACAGTACTTGTGCATATGTCGTCAGCAGCATCAAAAAACCTGAGTGATGTTATACTATGAAGACTGTGCCCATATTAAATCCAGAACTGCTTGAGATACTCAATAGGTTCATTCCCATATTCGAAATGATTGAATTCGATAAAGTGGCAATGGATCGCGACACATCCAAACGTGACGAGTTTTGTAACGAAGATTACCTGAAGTATATAATGGGTCAGGGCAAACAACACTCTGGGTTTCCAGGAATGATGGTTGGTTGTGAGATCTCTCCATCAAATTTCTCATGCAAAAACCATGACCACTGGCATGAAGTCACCCAACCAGCACTAGCGATTAAAGAAGACCTGCAAGCATGGGCAGGCACAAGGAACAATGCTCTGAGTGCCGTGTACCCTGCTGGTGGGTTTATTTCTTGGCACAACAATGCAAACGCTCCTGGATATAATGTGCTGTTTACATGGTCATCTGAAGGTGACGGACAATTTGAATACATCGACCCTATCACCAACGAACATGTTGTCGTGCCTGATGTTAAAGGTTGGCAGTGCAAGTTTGGATATTATGGTACATATGACGAGCAAGACAAGTTGATGTACCACGCAGCAAGCACCAACTGCCTCCGTGCAACCATAGCATACATGTTTAATCCAGATGAAACTGGCAAGCAAATGGCAGAGATGTTGATCGAGGATATTTCTGAGTCCTAAATAAGATGTGATAACTCATCTTCAGGAACTCACTTGGCATCATCTGGTCAAATTTTCGAATACGTCGATATCGACTATGTCGCGGTCGACTATGCAACCAGTCTTCATGTTCTGGTCGTGGAACTCGTTTCCCAAGATTCCGAAGTCTCTGGGCAAGCAACACTACAACGCAATTCTGTAGACGCCATCCTTGTAACTGGCGATGCTTCTGTAAGCGGCACCTCTAAACGTCAAATCAATGTAGTCAATGGCGACCTCTCATCAGATGAGGTCGGTGTTGTAACTGTCGCTGGAGATGGTGAGCGTGTAGTTGTAACCGTAGTTTCCGCAGTCGAAGTCTCCACCCCATCCGTTGTCAGTGGTATAGCAGATGTTGGTCGAAAACCAGGGACTGTCGTTATTCGACCGACAATATCGAATGTCGTCTCTGGTGTCGCTGAGAGGCAAATAAGAACCTCCATATCACTAGAAGCACAGACCTCCACTGCCTCTGCAACAGCAGAGAGAACGATTGTTGGTACAGGTGTAATAGTTACCGCTGATGCAAATGTTTCTTCTACCAGTGAACGAGAGATACGATCCACCGTTGCCCTGACCACAGGAGTTTCTGTTGCCAGCGGTGTTGCCGAACGTATCGTCGAGATAAATGAAACTACTCAGGCACTTCAAGCACAGACCTCCACCGTCTCTGCAACAGCACAGAGAACAGTCACAGGCAGTGGTACTCTGGTCGTCGACGACCAGATCGAAGTCGTTGGCGTCTCTGAACGAGTAATCACTGGCAGTGGTGCTGTGGTCGTCGACCAGAGCAAAGTCGATGGCGTCTCTGAACGAGAAATAAGACCTTCCGTCGTCATTCGCCCGACAATATCGAATGTCGTCTCTGGTACAACCAAACGAACAGTGACTGGAGTTGATTCGACTCCAAAGGCAAGTCCCTCCGTTGTTGCTGCCACTACTAAGCGTTCTGTATTTGGTTATGGTTACTGTGATACCACTGCTTCACTTGTGGATGGTGTCGCTGAGAGAGAAATAGAAACAAACGAATTAGACCAAGCAGTACAATCATCTGCCAGCGTAGCGAGTGGCGTTGCTGAGAGAATAATCAATGCCAGTGGTAGTCTGGTCAATGACCAGAGCAAAGTGGTCGGTTCATCAGAAAGAATTATATCGATACAAGGCACACTCGAAACTACAGCATCCTCTGTTGTCGGTCTCGCTGAACGCGAAATTGAAACAAACGAAATAGACCAAGCAGTACAATCAACTGCCAGCACAGTAGTTGGTGCTGGAGGAAGGACCATCAATGTTCTTGATGGTGCTCTCACAGCAGATGAGGTCGGTGTTGTAACTGTTGCGGGAGATGGTGAGCGTGTAGTTGTAGTCGTAGTTTCTGCGATCTGTCAAGATACCGAAGTCAAAGTAGATGGCATCGCAGAAAGAACAATAAAAGACACGGTCGATACACAACTTGAATCTCAACCTTCTAATCTTTCTGGTTCTGCGGAAAGGGTGATCACAGCAAGTGGTGCTCTACAGACCACGAACTGCGTGGTTCTATGCACTGGTGAACGAGAAATAGAACCAAGAATTCACATTCAACCATCGCCTGCTATTGTCGTGGGAACAACCAAGAGGACGGTGACAGGAGTTGATTCAACTCCAAAGGCAAGTCCTTCCGTTATCAGTGCTTCTACTATACTGTTCAGAAAATACGGAAAGGTGCCATTAGCAAAATACGTTAATGTCAGACAAAAAGATACTCGCTTGATAAACGTCTCCGCGAAAGGAATATATAATACCACGGTGAAAGAAAAAGATACTCGCGCGATAAACGTCTCCGCGAAAGCAGTATATAATATCACCGTGAAACAAAAAGATACTCGACAAATACGTTGTAGTATTTCTTTCGACGGACAAGAATAATCGGGACTCGCGTTTCGAGAATGACTAAATAGAGATATATTAAAACGGATCTGAACAATGGCGCAGTACGAAGATTTAGAATTAGACCAAGGGTCAGACATAAAGTGGCAAGTCAAGATGCTATCCACTGATGGATCTCCCAGAGACACCACAGGTTATACTGTCCGTGGTAATGTCAACAGAAGTTATGACGCTGACTCGAGCGAGATGATCTCGTTCACCACGTCATTGCTACCACCATCAACAGGTGGTGTTATCGAGTTCATGTTGACAAACACCCAGACAGATGCTATGCAGCGTCGACGTTATGTGTATGACCTGGAAGTAGAGTATGTTGATCCTGGGTCTGGCGTGACAATGGTAGAGAGAATACTTGAAGGGAACCTCATTATTTCTCGCAGCGTAAGTAAATTTGATTAAGAACTCGAAGGTGTATAAATAATGAGTATAAGAGCAAAAGGTAGTTTGGGTAAGTTGAAAGGAACCGCTGTTGTCATTCGTAAGGATGGTACCAAAGAAGAAGTTTCTATAGAGATACCTGTAACTGAAGAACAAGGCAAGTCGATTGAATGTTCAATCGCAAATAGTGACCCTAGTATCAAGGAGAAGTAAAAATGGCAGTAACACACCCAACAACAATTCGTAACGATATTGCAGACCTGATTGTTGATAAGATCGACAATGGCGGTGCTGGATCGATTGAATTCCAAACTACTGCAAGTGCCGTAGTTGCAACACTGACATTCAGCGCAACTGCTTTCGGTGATGCTGCAAATGGCATCGCCTCTGCTGGTTCGATTGCTGACGACACGGACTGCGAACCTGGAACAGTATCAAAGTTTGTAGTCAAGTCTGGTGCTGGTGCCACGGTATTCCAAGGCGATGTATCGAACACTGCTGCTAACACAGGTGACATCATATTGTCTTCTGTTATTATTGGCGATGGCGATACAATTAGTATCTCTTCACTTACATACGAAGCACCAAACTAAGAAAGAGACTGGGTCACTACTCTATGGGGGAGCAATTTCTCCCAACTCTTTTTTATTATTCTATACTAACCCGAAGGGCAAGGTTAAATGACCACACTCACATTAAGATCAGGTAAGGGAAGCGCACTGACTTTCGCTGAGTTGGACGATAACTTTTCCAATCTAAACACAGATTTAACAACCACCACAACTGCCCTTGGAGACTACCTCCCATTGGCAGGTGGGTCACTCACAGGCGACATAACAACTACTAACGAAATAAACATCGCAGAAGATGAAATTATTGCTTGGGGTGGAGGCACCGCAAGACCTGCGATAATGGGTAACAAAACAGACGCCAATCTGAAGTTCTATGTCGCTAGTGCTATTCGTGCCCAGTTAAATCAGAGTTCAATGACATTCAATGTTGCTGATGTACAGATCAACTCAAAACTCTCTCACAATGGTGATGCTGACAACTACCTGAGTTTTGGAGCAAACACATTAAATCTAACCCAAGGCGGCACTTCTTCCCTCACAGCAACCGCCACTGATATCGATGTCTTCAAAACACTCGACCTGGACCCTGCTGCCAACACGAGGTCAATACATTCGAAGGTTGACTACACCACTGGAAATAATCAGATCCAGGGTGCATTTTTCGACCTGAACGTCTCGGGAAATGATGCTGCTACTGCTGACCATAGTCACATCGGAATACAGGTCGATGTTGATACCTCATACACTGGTGGTGACAACAGCAATGAAGGTCGGGCATATGGTATCTATGCCACCTCTACATCCTCTGGCGACAATGACGTAGTTATAGGAGGATATTTCCTCGGGCAGACAAGCGGCACAAATGCCAACGTGTCGACTAATACAACAACCGTGTATGGTGTTTATGGCCAAGCAGATCAAAATAGAGCAACCCTGAATTCTGTACAGATCGGTGTGTATGGTTACTCTGCGATGGACAACGGTACTGCTGCATCAACCAATCAGATCACTAATGCATACGGTGTGTATGGTTTACACAGCAACGGCACCACTGGTACCACAGGGCGTGTCGGTTCTGCACATGGTATCTATGGTAGAATAACTCACAATGAAGGTGAAATTGGCACTGCATATGGTGCTAGGACGTTAATCGATCATAATGCTGGTGAAATTACTACTGCATATCTCTACCATGGTCTGTATTCCGTTACAGGTACACCTACCACAACAAATTGGGGCATTAAACTCCTAGGCAGCACTGTCAATCAGATAGAGGGAACTATCAGATTATCTGATGGATCGGTGACCGCTCCCACGCTGTGTAATGATGGTGACACAAACACAGGCATATACTGGCCAAGTGATGAGGTCATCGGTTTCAGCACTGGTGGCACCCAACGTGTCAATATTTCAAGTGCTGGTCTGGATGTTACTGGAGCAATAACCGTAAGCGGTAATGTGGATGGTCGTGACGTTGCAGCAGACGGAACCAAACTCGACGGCATAGAAGCACTGGCAGATGTTACTGACACTACCAATGTTGTTGCTGCTCTTACTGCTGGTACCAATATCAGTATTGCTGCAAACGGCACAATCTCCTCGACCGACACTACCTATTCAGTGGGTGATGGTGGACTGACTCAAAAGAATTTCACCGCTGCTCTCAATACCAAGTTGGTTGACATAGAAGCACTGGCAGATGTCACTGATACTGCCAACGTTGTCGCTTCACTTACTGCTGGTACCAATATCAGTATTGCTGCAAACGGTACAATCTCCTCTGCTGCTGCTTATGACGATGCTGATGTTGATGCATACATCAATGCAAGTATTACAACAACAGACATTAGTGAAGGCACTAGACTATACTATACTCAAGCACGAGCAGACGCAAGAGTCGACGCAGGATTCACCGCCAAGTCTACAACAAACCTGAGTGAAGGCACTAGACTATACTATACAAACGCCAGAGCAGATGCGCGTATCGCTGCTGCCTCTATCTTCGACCTGACTGACGTTGCTTCTGGCACCGTAGTAACAAACCTGAATGCCGATAAGGTAGACGGGTTCCACGGTATTGGCATCTACGACCTTGCTGGTAATTTATTGAATGGATGATCCTATTGAACCAGTCTCATTGAGCGAAGGTACAAAATTAACGATACCATTAAAGAACCTAATTGGAATTGCCGTCTTAATATCTTTGTTTCTGGGTCAGTATTTCCTGATCACTAGCAGATTAGATTTTCTTGAGGATGGTTCTATTCGTATTGTAGGGCAGGTAAAACAGAATACAGAGTTTCGTATTCTGTGGCCAAGAGGAGATCTTGGACAACTGCCTAAAGACTTTGAACAGACTGTTCGAATTCAGCATGCGGAAGAGGACATAGACAGGTTGATAGATAAGATTGAAATTGTTCGCGCTGCGTTGAGTGACTGTAAATTCGATTGATATAATATGGTGAAATATTTTTATAATGAATGGGATGGATATGCTCAAAAGTATATAGATTCAAAGGGAACACTGAGGCAATGGACTGCTGATAGATACTTTGTTGGCACAGTCCATGGCGAAGTTTACTTTATGTTCCTCCTCAAAGACTGCCCCAACAACACAGTTGAGGTCAGTGCTGTTTCTGACTGGCACAGACTACACTCATACCCTCTCTCAAAATCACAAAAGAAAAAGACCCGAGACGTTGGCATCTACCTTGCCATGACATGGGCATTCGACACCATAGGCATAGACTCTATGCATGGGTTTGTCCGACACAACGACAAGAAGATCATTGGTTTTATGAACCATGTCAATGGCGCACCTATGACACCCACGGAAAAGACCACCAACTCTGGTGTTCCTTACGTCCGCTGGGACTACTCAAAGGAAGAGTATAATTCTGGATTGCTACTTGAGCGAGCAAAAGAATCCATATACAATTTCGAATAGTATAAATAGAACTATCAGAACATACTAGGGTAATACAATGGCGATTATATCTACAAGGCAAGGACTCATCGACTATAGTCTACGACGACTCGGTGAACCTGTCATCGAAATCAACGTCGATGAAGATCAGATAGAAGACAAAGTCGATGACGCACTTCAAGTCTATCAAGAGTTTCACGGTGACGCAACCGAGCGCGTCTACTACGAGCACCAGATGACTGAGGATGATATTGCGAACAAATATGTCGACATCCCTGCCCACATCTTGTTTGTCACGAAGATGTTTCCTGTAAACAGCGCAATGATAGGCAGTTCAAACTTCTTCTCTTTCCAGTACCAGTTCGCCATGAGCGACATGGGAAATAGAACTGGTGCTGGGTACGGCACAGGTGGTATGGCATACTACGAGCAGACCCAGCAACACCTTGCTATGCTTGACATGAAGTTAAATGGTCTCCCTTTAATCACTTTCTCTCGACGAGCAAACCGAGTTTACATACACAGTGACATCGAAGATGGCCAACTCGTAGCAGGCAAGCACGTTGCATTCGAAGTATATCAATCAGTCGACCCGAGCACCCATAGTTCTGTTTGGAATGATATGTTTGTAAAAGACTTTACGACTGCCCTGATCAAAGAGCAGTGGGGTCAGAACATGTCCAAGTTTGAAGGTATGCAACTTCCAGGTGGCGTGACCATATCTGGTCGTCAGATCCTTGAAGAAGCAAAGGCAGAGATAACCGAGTTGCGTGAGCGCATGCGGTTGGAGCAAGAAGTTCCACCTGATTTCTTTGTAGGATAGACAATGGCAACTTCCAGACATTTCCGACACAACGTTCGCTCTGAACAGAATTTATATGAGGACTTGATTATCGAGTCCATGAGATTCTTCGGAACAGACATCTACTATCTCCCACGCGAGGTTGTAGCACGTGATATGATATTCAATGATGAGACTCTTTCTCGCTTTGCTTATGCATACAGGATTGAAGTCTACCTAGAAAACCTCGAAGGGTTTGACGGTGACGGAGATCTATTCTCTAAGTTTGGCGTAGAGATACGTGACGCAGCAACCCTGCTCATGGCACGTCGACGATGGAACAACGAGATACGCAAGTATCAAGAGACAACAGAAGAGAAATATTATCGCCCACGTGAAGGCGACCTTATCCACGTGCCTCTGAGTGGATCTACTTTCGAGATAATGAAGGTGGAAGACGAGAACCCATTCTATCAACTGGGCAAACTGCCTGTGTTCAAGATGCGTTGCGAGTTGTTTGAATTCACCAATGCCGACTTTGAGACTGGTGTACCAGAGGTAGACGACATAGAAGAATATGCAGCGTACCAATACCAGTTGACTATGGACTCTGCTTCTGTTGGTTATATCAGAGGCGAAACAGTCACACAGACGCACACCAATCATATCGTCAATGGTGAGGTTGTTGGTTGGAAAGATTCTGACGTTGCTGACGGTGACAACCAATTGTATCTTGCACATGTCGGTAACAACACTGGCGAGTACAGGGAATTCACCCCATCCATTGCTGTTATCGGTACAGAGTCGGGTGCTATTGCTACCCCAACTCTCATACAAGAGTTACAGGAGATACAACCAGCAAGTCCTGGAGGTGCCGATGGCACTGTAGACTCGTTCAGCGTATCTGCGTTTGAGTTCCTCGACTTCAGTGAGACTAATCCCTTTGGAGGAATCATATAATGTTCGGCAAGCACTTCTACAACGAGCGTGTACGAAAGTCTGTTGCCATCTTTGGTGCGATGTTCGACAACCTGTATATCATTCGCAAGAAAGGTTCAACCACATACGACCAGATGAAGGTGCCTTTGGCATATGCTCCCCAGCGTAAGTTCCTCGAGCGCATTGCTGAGATGAACAACGGTGAAGACAATGAAAGGCAACTCGCAATCAAACTACCTCGGATGTCATTCGAGATAGTGAACATGCAGTATGATGCACAACGTCAGATGCCGAAGATGAACTCATTCAAGGGTGTAGGAGATACTCCTGGAAATGGAAAGAAGTTCTATTCACCCACACCATACATCATCTCGTTTGAGTTAAGTATATATGCCAAGCAGCACGATGATGCATTGCAAGTCGTTGAGCAGATACTTCCATACTTTGGTCCACAGTACACTCTGTCAGTCAAACCTCTTTCTGATGTCGACATAGTAGAAGATGTTCCTATCATTCTACAGTCAGTCGCATTCACTGATGACTTTGAAGGTGCTATGGAAGCAAGACGGACTATCATATACACGCTACAGTTTGATATGAAGATAAACTTCTATGGTCCAAAAGCAGATGACACTGCACTTATCAACCGCATAGATATAGATCTATATGCCATGGATGGTACAGTGCCAAATGACTCTGACTATGCAGAAACAGTTCGTGTAACAACGAACCCATTACCCGTCTCTGCTGATTCTGATTATACTATTGTGACGAGCATACTTGACAGTGACCAATTTGTACCACACTCCCGCACGTGAAGAAGGTTACTTCTTCCACGTAGATGGCACTGAACTTCCTGCTGAATTGCGGGAAGTTCTGATCAAACAATCCAAACTCGATACCGCACCAAGTTGGTCAGGCGATGACCCGACTCGGGATGTTATCGAACAGTGGCAGACCCGTGACCTAGATCATGTCAATAGTGTGCGACATATAATAAGAACCACTCCTGCCAACGAAGGCATTGACTTGATCTGGAACGGTCAAGAACCAGAGATCAGGACACTGTATAACCTGATACACCCAGAAGCAAAGAAGCACCTGTCGTATATAATTCTATCAAGGTGCGCACCTAATGGTTTCATGTCGCCTCACACAGACTATCAAATCTATAACGAACCACGCAAAGCAGTTATGTTCCTGCCTCTGACACCATACTCTGGTGAAGACTGGGCACCTCTCACTTTCTATCCACCAGAAGGAGGAACGCTGTCTGTTGGTTGGTCACCCTGTTATGTTGCTGACACTGAACGAGTACATGGAATAGAGAACAACGACAAGTATAGAGCGAGCGTTTCCATTGCATTTGCCTGCGGTGTAGAAACCCTATATACTCTGTACACTAAAGGAATGTTGATGTCATGAGTGACGATAAAGAAGACAAGGATAATGATTACGAGTTTGCTCGCGAAACTCTGTATGACATGATCTGCAAGGGTAGGGATGGCGTTGAAGAAATGCTTGAGGTCGCCAAAGCGTCTGAGCACCCACGTGCATATGAAGTCCTTGCTAAACTGATGAAGGATACTGCTGATGTTTCTGGCCAGTTGATGAACCTACACCAACAGAAAAAGAATATTGAGAAAGAAGACAAACCGAAGCAAGCAGCACTACCTGCTGGCGACACCAATGTGTTCATCGGTTCTACTACAGACCTGCAACGTATGTTGAAAGACATTAATGAGAAGGAAGTGAAAGCAGATTATGATACCATCGAAGATAGTAGACACGACGAAGGATAAGGGCGATACCAGTTACCTTGGCAATCCCCATGTCAAGAAAGATGGTATTGAAGAAGACTGGACTCAAGACAAGGTTGCTGAGTATGCCAAGTGTATGGCAGACCCTGCATACTTTGCTCGCACTCACCTCAAAGTAATCAACCTCAACGATGGTCTTGTTCCGTTTGAACTTTATCCGTATCAGGAAGAAATGTTCAACCACTTCAATAGCAATCGATTCTCTATCGTGCTGGCATGCCGCCAGTCAGGTAAGTCTATCTCATCTGTTGGATACATCCTCTGGTTTGCTCTCTTCCACCCAGAGAAGAACATTGCTGTGGTAGCAAACAAAGGCGCAACTGCCAGAGAGATGCTCTCTCGTGTTACCCTGATGCTCGAGAACCTCCCGTTCTTCCTACAACCTGGATGTAAGACTCTGAACAAAGGCACGATTGAGTTCAGCAACAACTCGAAAGTATTCGCTGCCGCCACATCAGGTTCTTCCATTCGTGGTCAGTCGGTCAACCTACTGTTCATGGATGAGTTTGCGTTCGTTGAAAAGGCAGCAGAGTTCTACACATCAACGTACCCTGTTGTATCTTCTGGTAAGAACACAAAGGTCATCGTGACATCTACTGCCAATGGTATTGGTAATCCGTTCCATAAGATATGGGAAGGTGCGGTACAGGGCGTGAATGAATTCAAACCATTCCGTGTTGACTGGTGGGACGTTCCAGGACGTGATGAGGCATGGAAGCAAGAGACTATTGCTAACACTTCACAATTACAGTTCGATCAGGAATTCGGAAACACGTTCTTCGGAACTGGCGATACTCTGATCAATCCAGAAACTCTGTTGAACCTGAAGACCTCAAGACCAAAACAGATCCTCGAGGGTGGAGACTTAATGGTATACGATGAACCTCGCAATGGTTCTCAGTACGTCATGTGTGTCGACGTGGCGAAAGGTAGGGGGCAGGATTTTAGTACGTTTAACGTCATCGATATTAGTAGCAGACCTTTCAAGCAGGTCGCTGTCTATCGCAACAATCTTATCTCTCCATTGCTCTTTCCTGATATTATCTATAAGTGGGCGAATTCCTACAATCAGGCATACGTTGTAATTGAATCAAATGATGCTGGTGCTTTGGTTTGTCAGGGCATCTATCATGAGATGGAATATGAAAATGTCCACATGGAGTCAATGACAAAGTCGAGTGGCATTGGTGTTGAGATGACTAGAAGGATAAAGCGTCTTGGTTGTTCTGGTTTTAAAGACCTGATGGAGACAAATAAACTTGACATCGTAGACGAGAACACTATACTAGAGATATCTACATTCGAAGTCAAAGGTGCCTCGTACGAAGCATCTTCTGGTAACCACGATGATTTGGTTATGAACTTTGTTATGTTTGGATACCTGACATCAACCACAATGTTCCAAGAGTTGACTGACATCGATATCAAGAAGATGATGTTCGACCAGAGAATGCAACAGATTGAAGAGGACGTTCCACCGTTTGGTTTCCAGCAAACTACCACAGAAGAAATCACATACGAAGAAAAGATGGATCCATGGAGCATGTTGCATAAGGATGACGATGACTGGTAAGCATATGTGGAATCTCTGGGCGAAGGCAGTCGGTGAGAAGACTGGCAACACAGACTCAGATGCAGACAAGGTTGCGGTCATCCGAACAATCATTGTTGTGGTGAATTTCTCTACCTGCTTGTTCATCATCGCCAATGCAATTCACCACTGGTAATCGTAAATAGCAATCGGTATAAATAAGAGCATGTGAACGCTCGATGGCGAGTGTCATTCTTATAATGATACATATAATTTTTCGATCGAAACGAGGAAACGAAAATGGCACTTACAACACCTTCTGTTTCTCCAGCAATCGTTATTAAAGAAATCGACCTAACTGGCGTTGCGCCAAATGTTGAGACTTCTTTAAGCGGTATGGTGGGGCAATTCAAATGGGGTCCAGTTAACGATCCACAACGGGTCCAAAACAAAGAGCAACTCGCATCACAGTTCGGGGCACCCGACAACTTGCGTGCTGTAGACTACTACTCTGCTGAGCAGTATCTGCGATACTCTGGAAACCTTATCTTAAACCGTCAAGTCAACAACTCAGCACCGATTGGCGACAGCGCAGTGAACGCCACTCTTAGCAGTGTTCCAGTACTTATCGAAAACGATAAAGTATTTGAATCCTATGCTGGAAGTCAGTTGTTCCTAGCAAAATATCCTGGAGAACTTGGCAACTCGATCGAAGTATCATTGTTCCAACGACTCAAAACAGATCTCCTTGATGATGCTGCACTGACCGCCACATATGACGGTTGGAAGTATTCTGCTGCCTTTAATGGTTTCCCAGGAACTTCTCCTTGGGCAGCAAGTCTCGAAGGCGATGTCAAGTTTGACGAAATTCACGTTGCAGTCGTCGACAAAGCAGGTCTTATCAGCGGAACTAAGAACACAGTTCTCGAAGTTTTCCCATACGTTTCTGTTGCCAAAGGCGCAAAGACTGTTGATGGTGGAGACAACTACATCGGAACCGTTATAAACAATGGTTCAAACTATGTCCGCTTTGGCCAATTTGGCGACTCGGATAACATGATTGGCGGCACACTTTGGGGCACAGCACCTAGTGGACCAACCGTTCAAAACTTTGGCGCAAACACATGGTCACAAGATTCTGCCACTGGTCAGTTTGCTGGCGGTCGTGACTGCCCAGTGCTTGAAGTTGCTGATTACCAAGCAGGGTTCTCACACTTCGAAGACAAAGAAGAGATAGATGTCCAGATCCTTATCGCTCCAGGAATGAATACAGAAGAAGATCATGTCGCTGTAGTCAATAACTTGGTAGGTATTGCTTCTGCAACTCGCAAAGATTGCGTTGTTGTTGCTTCTCCTAACCGAGCAGCAGTCGTGGGCAACGTCAACGCAGTTGACGCTACTATCCAAACCACTAACCAGTTCAGTGCTTCCAACTATCTGATGGTTGATAACAACTATCTGCGAGTTGCAGACGAGTTTAACGACACGTACATCTATGTGCCTGCCGCTTCAACTACTGCTGGATTGCTTGCTGCTACTGATGCATCCTATGGTCCATGGTACTCTCCTGCTGGCGAACGTCGCGGTGAATACTTCGGTGCTACTGGTCTTGCATATTCCCCGAACAAAGCACAGCGTGATGAGTTGTACAAAGTTGGTGTAAACCCAGTCGTACAATTTGCTGGTCGCGGTATACTGTTGTTCGGTGACAAGACTAAGCAATCACGAGCAAGTGCGTTTGATCGCATCAATGTTCGTCGTTTGTTCCTTGCGGTTGAGAAATCTGTCGCACTCGCTGCTCGTAACTTTATGTTCGAGTTTAACGATGAATTTACTCGCTCTGAATTGGTAGCGATCGTCGAACCATTACTGCGTGAAATTCAATCGCGTCGTGGTATCGAAGACTTCTACGTCCAGTGTGATAGCAGAAACAATACTGATGAAGTGCGTGCGCGCAATGAATTGGTTGCTTCTATATTCATCAAACCAACGTACTCTATCAACTTTATCACTCTCAACTTCGTCGCTACTCGCGCTGGACTTGACTTTGAAGAAGTTGTTGGTACACTTTCTTAAGAACTCATCTAAGGAGAAACAAAGATGGCAATTTTACGTGTAGATGACTTCAAAGGGAAGTTAACAGGTGGCGGTGCTCGCTCTAACATGTTCGAAGTCAATGTGAACTTTCCAGGTTATACTGGTGGTAACAAAGAACTGACTAACTTCATGTGTCGTGCAGCAAACTTACCTGCATCAACAGTCAACCCTGTCGAAGTCCCATTCCGTGGGCGTATCGTCAAACTTGCGGGCGACCGTACATTTGAACCGTGGACAATGACTGTCTATAACGATACAAACTTCTCAGTGCGTGATGCATTCGAAGCATGGATGGATGGCATGAATACTCATGGTGGAAACTCTGGTGTGTTTGCAAATAACTCTGGCGTTGGTACATATGCGACCAACATTGAAGTTATACAACTCGATCAGATTCAGTCTCCTATCAAGACTTACTTCTTGAAGAACTGTTTCCCAACGCAGATATCTGCTATCGAACTCGACTATTCACAACAAAGCGAGATCGAGCAGTTCACTGTTACTATTGAGTATGACTACTGGACAAACGACAACACCAACTAAGGTTGGCGAGTCGTCCTAAGTATAAGCAGGAGGGGGAAACTCCTCCTGCTTTTTATTATATTATTGTATTACCAAACAGGAAAACAAAATGGCAGATAACGGTATCAAACTTTTCGGTTTCGAAATAAACCGATCTAAGAAAGACCAGCAAGCGGTTGATCCAATTCCCGCTGCATCCGTTGTAGCACCTACAGACGATGACGGCACTGGTTATGTAACCTCGCCATCCAGTCATTACGGCACGCATATGGACATATATGCTGACCTCCAATTTAAAGACCAAGCAGATCAGATTCGCAAATATCGCGCCAACGCTACACACCCAGAAGTAGATATGGCAATTGAAGAAATCGTCAACGAGGCAATTGTAGTCCCCGACGACGAGAACGTTGTTGAGTTAAACCTCGACGGTGTTGATATGTCTGAATCTCTCAAGAAGAAAGTGCATGTAGAATTTCAACATGTGCTCAACATGCTTACATTCAACGAAAGAGCGCACGACATATTCCGCTCTTGGTATGTAGACGGACGATTGTACCACCACCTAATCGTCGACTCAAGTAAAACAAAAGAAGGCATACAAGAAGTTCGTTACATCGATGCTCTTAAAGTGCGCAAGGTTAAACAGGTTGTAAAGAAGAAAGACCCAGCGACTGGCGTCGACGTTGTTGACAAGGTAGAAGAATATTATATCTACAATGAGAAGAACGGTAATGATAAGAAGAATGCCAACGCTACTATAACAGCAGGTGCAAAGACCAGTGCTGTTCGTCTGAGTAATGACTCTGTGAGTTATGTGACCTCTGGTCTGCTTGACGAAACAAAGTCACGAGTCATCTCCCACTTACACAAAGCACTGCGTCCTATCAACCAACTGCGTATGATGGAAGACTCTCTGATCATCTATCGTTTAGCACGTGCACCAGAACGTCGAATCTTCTACGTTGATACTGGTAACATGCCGAAGGGTAAATCAGAACAGTATGTCAATGATTTGATGACACGCTACCGCAACAAACTTGTGTACGATCAAAGCACTGGTGAATTGAAAGACTCCCGCAAGCATATGTCTATGCTGGATGACTTCTGGTTGCCTCGTCGTGAAGGTGGTCGTGGTACTGAAGTGACTACACTTCCAGGTGGCACAAACCTTGGCGAGATTGATGACGTCAAATACTTCCAGCGCAAAGTATACCAAGCATTGAACGTGCCTGTGTCTCGCCTTGAGCAAGAGTCAGCATACTCCCTCGGTCGTGCTACAGAGATCAACCGAGAAGAAATCAAGTTTCAGAAGTTTATCACTCGACTACGCCAGCGGTTCGGCAAGTTGTTCACCCATATCCTGCGTCAGCAGTTGATACTGAAGGGTGTTATAACAGACGCTGATTGGAAAGAACTTTTCCACAACCGTGTTCGTGTTGAGTTCTACAAAGACAATCACTACACTGAGTTGAAAGACGCAGAGGTATTGACACAAAGACTTCAACTGGTCGATCAAGCAGCACAATATGTTGGTGAATACCTGAGCAAAGATTGGGTAATGACTAACGTGTTCAGGTTTACCAAAGAAGAAGCGGAAGACATGAAGAAGCAGATGCAAGCGGAAATTGAATCTGGTGAAGTCGAAGTCGACGCTGAAGATGACGAAAAGGAACAAGGTTAATCCTTGTCCTATATAAACTGTAACGTATAAAACTGGAGAATATTATGGAAGACGATACAATGGACGTGGAAGTTATTACACCAAGTATAGACGACCTGTTGCACTCAATCAAAGGCAACGAAACACTTGACTCAGGTAAGATATTTGCTGACCTGATGGCAGGTAAGATCGATGACGCTCTTGCTCAGGAAAAAGTACGCATTGCCAATATTGTGTATAATGGTCAGGAAGAGGAAGAAGAAACTGAGGAAGAAGAAACTGAGGAAGAAGAAATTGATTCCGACGTTGAAGAAGAAGAGTTGGACCCTGAAGTAGAAGCAGAAGTTGATGCTCTATTAGCAGATGAAGAACCAGAAGATGTCTTAGATATCGATCTGGGTGGCGATGATGAGCATGAAGAACCAGAAGATGCTCTTGGTCTCTACGACGAAGACGAAGCAGAATCAGACATAGAAGATATTTTGTCTGATGATGAAGACGAAGAATAGGATTAGTATAAATAAACAGTATGAAATACTTTTCAGAAATTCGCAGCAAAACCCCAAAGGGTGACCTTGTGTACAGCAAGAAGCACAAGAAAGTAAAGTGCGCTGTATACAAGACCAATAAAGGTTTTGAAGCATACATTGACGGTGACCATCTCGACACCTTCCGTTCTGAAAAGGACGCTGTAAAATCAATAGAGACCGCAATCAAGGAATTATTTTAATGAAACTGATCGCTGAATTCAACGAACAAAATGTTCAATGCATCGTCGAGAAAAATGAGAAAGGCGAAAAGTCTTTCACCATCGAAGGTGTATTTGCACAGGCAGAGCAAAAGAATCGGAACGGTAGAGTCTACCCGAAGAAGACTATGCAGTCTGCTGTAGACAAGTATGTTGAAGAGCAAGTTTCAAAGAACCGAGCAGTTGGCGAGTTGAACCATCCAGATGGTCCAACAGTCAACCTCGACAAAGTTTCGCATCTCATCACTGACCTTCATTTTGAAGGCAATGACGTGATCGGAAAGGCATCAATATTAGATACTCCCATGGGTAAAATCGTAAAAGGTTTGCTTTCTGGTGGGGTCAACCTTGGTGTCTCAACTCGTGGTATGGGTAGTCTTGTGCAACGTGGCGGTGCCTCGTATGTCGGAGAAGACTTTGTTTTAAGTACAATTGATATTGTACAGGATCCATCCGCTCCTGGTGCTTTCGTAAACGGAATCATGGAAGGTGTGGATTGGGTATGGAACAAAGGCATTCTCGTCGCGCAGGAAATATGTGAAGAACAAGAGACTGAAATCATTACTCCTTCTAGCAAAGTATATTCGTATGCTGAGCAAACTCGTGAGTTCAAAAATTTCCTCTCCTCCCTAAAAGAAACCTTATAAAAGGAGTCCATTATGGATGAAGAAAACAATATAGAACTTCAAGACGAAGTTGTAGAAGCAGTACATGACATGAAGAACGCTGAACAGCAGTCTGTTGCGTCGGTAGACAAAACAACTGATGCTACTTCTAGCGCACCAGCACGTAAGGGTGACAAGAAGAACAGCGATCCAATGCCAAAAACCAAAGGTGCTATGATCAACGCCATGTATAGCAAGTTGAGTGGGATGAATAAAGCATCTCTTTCTGCTGCTTACGGTGGTGTTATGGGCGAAGACGTTGACCTTTCTGAAGAAGACTTTGTTGCAGAAGAATCTGCCGAAGACTACTCTGAAGAATTGACTGCGTTGGTTGAGTCTGAAGCAACTCTTTCCGAAGAGTTTAAAGTTAAGACCGCTGTCATCTTTGAAGCAGCATTGAAATCAAAACTCGCTGAAGAAGTTGAGCGAATTGAAACTGCTTACGAAGACAAACTCGCTGAAGAGACTGCTACGCAGAACTCTGAGTTGGTCGAGAAAGTAGATTCCTACCTGAACTATGTAGTTGAGAACTGGATGGCAGAGAACGAAGTTGCTATTCAAAACGGTCTGCGTGCTGAAATCGCTGAGAACTTCATGGAGAATCTGAAAGGATTGTTCGTTGAGTCTTACATTGAAGTGCCTGACTCAAAGGTAGACCTGGTTGATGATTTAGCAGATCAAGTTGAGGAACTCGAAGAGGCACTCAACAGAACTACTGAAGACGCAATCGTATTGGGCGAGCATGTTGAAGTATTGACTCGGAGCGCAATCGTCTCTGAAGCAATTGCTGATCTTGCAGACACCCAAGCAGAAAAGTTTGAAAAGTTAGTTGAAAGTGTAGACTTTGAAGATGCTGAAACATTTGCATACAAAGTTGCCACTGTCAAAGAATCTTTCTTCGCCAAAAGTGTTGAAGTCGCAGAAGAAGTAGTTACTGAAGACGATGCTGTTGCATTGACTGAAGAAGTTGCTCCGTCTATGTCCTCATACTTGCAGGCAATACGCAACACAAACCAAAAGTAAAACCCATAACACTCTCAAGGAGTATTTTAAATGGAAATTAACTACGAATCACTGGTCTCAAAATGGGCACCAGTATTAAACGAAGAGTCTGCTGGCAACATCACAGACCGTCACCGTCGCAATGTAACTGCTGCCATTCTTGAAAACCAAGAACGTGCAATGATTGCTGAAGGTAGTCAGTCTCAGTTTATGACTGAAACTGCTGCAAACGCTACTGGCGCAAACGTCGCTAACTGGAATCCAGTACTGATTTCACTCGTTCGTCGTGCCATGCCTAACCTGATGGCATACGACATCTGTGGTGTTCAACCAATGACTGGTCCTACTGGTTTGATCTTCGCTATGAAGAGCAAGTACAAGACCACTAAAGGTGGAGCAACAAATGGTGACGAGGCATTGTTCGGTGAAGCATTAACACCTTTCTCTGGCGACTCTTCTGTAACACAAACTGGTGGTCCTTCTGGTCTTGGTGGTCTTACTGACACTGACGCTGATAGCACTATCGATGACCAACGAACTGGTCCAACTGTTGGTGGTGGTATCACTACTGCTGCCGCTGAAGCATTGGGTAACACTGGAGGCGATTTCGCCGAAATGGGTTTCACCATTGAGAAAGCAGCAGTTGAAGCAAAGTCACGTGCCCTGAAAGCAGAGTACACCATTGAACTTGCACAAGACCTGAAAGCAATCCACGGTCTTGACGCTGAATCAGAACTTGCTAACATTCTTTCTGTTGAGATCCTTGCTGAAATCAACCGTGAAGTTATCCGTACTGTAAACAGTCAAGCAAAAACTGGTGCTAGCACTGCTAACACTGCAATCAATGGTATCTTCGACCTCAGCACTGATGCTGATGGACGTTGGTCTGCTGAGAAGTTCAAAGGTCTGTTGGTACAACTTGACCGTGAAGCAAACGTTATCGCGAAAGAAACTCGTCGTGGTAAAGGAAACGTTGCTATCGTCTCTTCTGACGTTGCTACTGCTCTTGTTGCTTCTGGCATGCTGGACTACGCTCCTGCAATCGCTGCTAACCTGCAAGTAGATGATACTGGCAACACCTTTGCTGGTGTTCTGAACGGTCGTCTGCGTGTATACATCGATCCATATGCCGTCAGCGACTATGTCACTGTTGGTTACAAAGGAACAAACGCTTATGACGCAGGTATATTCTACTGCCCATACGTTCCTCTGCAAATGGTTCGTGCTGTTGGCGAGAATGACTTCCAACCACGTATCGGGTTCAAGACTCGTTATGGTATGGCGTCTAATCCTTTTGTTGGAGACACTCCTGCAAACGGTCTTGCTACTGCAAAAACCAACCAGTACTATCGTATCTTCCGAGTGGACAACCTGATGGTTTCTGCATAAGTCGATTGTAGTACGGTAGAAAGAATTGGGCGACTTGATCGTTGCCCAAACCTTCCCTACCTTGGGACCAAAACCGAAATAATTATAATAGGTTTATGACCCGCATTTAGGTGCGGGTTTTTTTATGTCTGCAAATCAAGGGGTCAAAACCTCCAAAAAGATGAAAAGTAAAAGGGCGTCGCAATTTTCGCGGCATAAAATTTAGGTCTCGAAAGTTCGTGTTGACATTTCATCCTAAATAGAGATAATAGAGAGAGTTAAGTCGGGGAATACAAATGGACGGACCAGCAAATTTATTTCAACCAACGGGATTTAAAGTAGTCATAGATCGCAAGAACTATAGCAACTTAGAATTCTATGTACAGGCAGTTACACATCCAGGAGCGTCATGCCCTGCTGTAGAAACATCAGTCAAGCGCATACAGAGCGTACCAATGCCTGGAGGTCAGATGGAGTTCGGTGAACTTACCATGGACGTCCTGCTTGACGAGAAGATGCAGTCGTACACAGAGATGTACAACTGGATGTTGCGAAGTGTCAATAGTCCAATGATCACAAAGCGTGATGACTTTGGAGGCAAAACATCTTCCCAACCGAGTTACTCGGACATAACCATTGTTGCTCTTACGAGTCACAACAACACCAGCATCAGATTCAAATACATTGATGCGCTGCCAGTTTCTGTTGGCGACATACGTTTTGAATCAACCAACCAGTCAGTGGAATATGTAACATTCCCTGCCTCCTTTAGATTTTCCTACTTTGAGATAGTTGAATAATATATGGATTTAGATGGTATCCTCGCCCAATGGGCAACGGACTGTGAGATCGGACATAACCTAGATGTAGCATCACGTGAGACTCCCAAGTTACACGGACAATATCTTGGTTATTATATACAAGCAAAACTTCTGATGAAACGAGCAGAAGATAAGCAACAAACCCTCCTCAAGAATAAGTTCCTGTGGTACAATGGCAAGATGTCCCAAGAAGAGATTGTTGATCTTGGTTGGGAACCTGACCCATTCAATGGTCTCAAGATCATGAAGGGCGACTTGTCGTACTATTATGACAGTGACCCAGAGATACAACAAAGCGAAGCAACTGTTGTGTACTACAAGACGATGGTCGAAGCACTGAAGGAAATTATTGACTCCCTCAAGTGGCGACACCAGACAATCGGTAATTCTATCCGCTGGAAGCAGTTCGAAGCAGGTGCCTAAATAGCAGGAGACATTCTCCTATAGGCATTTGTAATGGCAACACTCACTGTTAAACTACTGAACCACGCCAACATGTTTGTTGACTGTGACGCTGGTATCCGCGCAGAACTCTCTGAGTATTTCGCATTCATGGTTCCAGGTGCTAAGTTCATGCCAGCGTTCAAGCGCAAGCAGTGGGACGGTAAGATCAGACTCTTCAACGGAGTCACTGCTGAACTGAACGTTGGACTCTACACCAAACTCTGCAAGTTTGCTGCTGACCGCCACTATCACATCCAGATGGAAGATAGCGACTATGGTCTGCCAACAGCAAGGAACAAAGTCGACCACCAACACTTGGTAGCATCACAGGCGATGTGGAAGATGCCATTCCCACCACGCAAGTACCAGTACGATGCAATCACCCACGGTATCGCGAACAAGCGTTGCATCCTGCTGTCCCCAACTGGTTCTGGTAAGTCGTTCATCATATACAACCTGATGCGCTGGTACTTGGACGGGTATGACAAAGCAGTCCTTGTCGTTGTGCCGACGACCTCCCTCGTGGAGCAGATGTACAAAGACTTCGCTGACTATGGCATGGACGTTGATACCGAAGTGCATAAGATCTACTCGGGCAAGGACAAGAAGACGACCAAGAGAGTTATCGTCACTACATGGCAGTCAGTGTTCCGACTTGGACCAGATTGGTTTGATGCCTTTGGTTGCGTGTTCGGTGATGAGTGTCACCTGTTCAAAGCAAAGTCCCTCGCGACTATGATGAACAAGTGTAGCGAAGCAGAGTATCGATTCGGCACCACTGGTACACTGGACGGCACACAGTGCAACAAGTTGGTACTTGAGGGACTATTTGGTCCAACAAAGCGTGTCACGTTCACCAGAGACTTGCAGGACAACGGTACACTCGCCCGATTGAAGATAGACATGCTTATGCTTGACTACTCAAAGGAGATGCGTATACTTAATAGAGATCGAAATTATCAGGAAGAAGTAGACTTCCTCGTTGGTTACGAACCGAGGAACAAACTGATACGCAACATTGCGTTGACTCAGACTGGCAACACTTTGGTACTGTATCAGTTTGTAGAGAAGCATGGTGAGATACTGTACAAGATGATCAAGGAGAAGAACGATCAGGTGTTCTATGTGCACGGTGGAACGGACGTTTCCGATAGGGAAGCAATCCGTGGTATCGTTGAGCGTAGTGAAGGTGCCATAATCGTTGCCTCCATGGGTACATTTAGTACAGGCATCAACATCAAGAACCTGCACAACATTGTATTTGCTTCACCATCAAAGTCACAGGTGAAAGTATTACAGGCAATTGGCAGGGGACTTCGTAAGGCAGAGAACGGACAGGACACAAAGTTGTATGACCTATCCGATGACCTGTCTAACAAGTCCAAGAAGAACTTTACTCTGAAGCATGCAGAGGAAAGGGTTAAGATGTACAACAAAGAAAAGTTTGAATTCGATATACACAAGGTAATCCTATGAACATAGAATTAGAAATAGAGAAAATATTACAGATCAAACTAACCACTGGCCAAGAAATTCTCGCGCAGTCCATCGACATTGAAACCAAAGAAACGTTCATTGTCAGTCATGCGCTTGAAATGGTTGCTGTTGAGTATGAAGATGACGAGTTGCAGTTGAACAAGTCGTATTATATCTTGCGTCCGTTTGTATCATATCCTGAAGCACTAGATGTCGCTGTTTCTGTTAACCCATCTTCGATTGTTTGTATCAACAAACCAAGCAAGAAGGTGATTGAGCAGTATACCAGTTCTTGTGATGCCATACAGGAGATGTTGATCGACGACAACCCTGTTGACGATGGCAGTGACCCCGACCCCACACCAAGAGGCAATATACTTTCCTTCCCACCTAAACTGTTGACCGAAGATTGACATTACATACTACTTGATGTACAATAGAGTTCTACCGTATGAAACAATGGAATAAATTATGAAACCCAGCGAACGCCCACATTATGTTAATAATGCCCTGTTCTCACAATCAGTTGTAGATCATGTTATATCTGTCCGTGAGGCAGAAGCAGCAGGAGAAAAGATACCACAGATGCCACGTTACGTTGCTGAGTGCTTCCTGAAGATCTCTGAAGGATTGTCACACAAGTCTAACTTTGTGCGGTACACCTATCGTGAAGAGATGGTCATGGATGCTGTTGAGAACTGTCTCCGCGCATGCAAGAACTATAACGTCGAAGCAGCAACACGCAAGGGCAAACCAAATGCGTTTGGTTACTTCACCCAGATTGCATGGTATGCTTTCCTTCGACGCATCAAGAAAGAGCAGCGTCAACAAGATGTCAAACTGAACTATCTTGCTGAGTCTGGTCTGGAAGAGTTTATGGTTGACCCGAATGAAGATCCACAGGTCGCCAAGGCAGTGCAATCATTTGTCGATAACCTGCGACGCAGGATTGACGATGTCAAAGAAAACGATACCAAGATAAAAGACTATAAGAAGAAAATGGTAACAAAGCGCACAGTGAGAGTTGATTCTGACCTCTCTGCTTTCTTCGAGGAGTAATTTATTAAGATCGCAATCCTAAATGATACACATTGTGGTATCAGGAACAGCAGTGACATTTTTATAGAGTACCAAGAACGCTTCTACAACGAGGTGTTCTTTCCCTACCTGAATGACAACAACATCACCCAGATACTGCACTTGGGCGACTACTATGAGAACCGTCGATTCATAAACTTCAAGGCACTGAACAGCAACCGCAAAGTGTTCCTTGAGCGTTTACGTTCTGACGGTATCACCATGGATATAATTCCAGGAAACCACGACACCTATTACAAGAACACAAACGACCTAAACTCCCTGAAGGAGTTGCTGGGTCACTACATGAACGAAGTCAACATCGTTCAGGACTGTTCTGTACTTGATTACGATGGCATGAAGGTTGGTCTTGTTCCGTGGATCTGTCCTGAGAATGAACAAGAGTGTATGGACTTCCTTGTCAACTGTAAGGCAGATGTCATTGGCGGTCACTTCGAACTCAATGGGTTTGACATGCTGCGCGGTGTGCCTTGTACACACGGTATGTCTGCTGAGAACCTGCACCGTTTCGAGTTGGTTCTGTCTGGTCATTACCACGTGAAGTCAAACCAAGAAAACATCCACTATCTTGGTTCGCAGATGGAGTTCTTCTGGAACGATGCTCACGATGATAAGTTCTTCCACATCCTTGATACGGATACTCGTGAATTGCTTCCTGTACAAAACCCACTGACATTGTTCCAGCGCGTCTACTATGATGACACCAAGAATGATTACAGCGAGTATGACACTGCTCGGTTCGACAAGCAATTCGTCAAGGTTGTTGTCATCAAGAAAGCAGACTCGTTCACGTTCGATCGATTCATTGATCGCATACAACAGCGTGACACATATGACCTCAAGATACAAGAGGACTTCTCCGAGTTTGAAGGTACAAACGTTGCTGACGATGGACTCGAGGTCGAAGACACTTCTTCACTTCTCAGCGCATATGTCGATAATGTCGAGACTGTACTCAACAAGGAACGTATTAAAAGTGAAGTCCTTGACCTCATGACTGAAGCACAATCACAGGACGTTGTTTAATGATTATTTTCAAGACCATCCGATACAAGAATTTCTTATCAACGGGAGATAACTGGACGGAGATATTCCTGAACAAAAGTGAGCACACCCTGATCGTTGGTCAGAACGGTGCTGGTAAGTCGACTATGCTGGATGCCATATCATATGGTCTGTTTGGTAAGTCACACAGAAGCATAAGCAAGGCACAGTTGGTAAACTCTATCAACAACAAGGGCATGCAGGTTGAGGTTGAGTTTGCCATAGGCAACAAAGAGTACAAAGTTGTGCGCGGTATCAAACCAGTCAAGTTTGAGATCTATGCCAATGGTACGATGATCAACCAGAACTCGCACAACAAAGAGTATCAGAAAGTCCTCGAGCAGAACATCCTCAAGTTGAACCACAAGACCTTCCACCAAGTGGTTGTACTCGGTTCCTCATCGTTCGTGCCATTCATGCAGTTGTCTGCCCTGAATCGTCGTGACGTGATTGAAGACCTGCTGGATATTGGTGTGTTCTCGAAGATGAACGGTCTGCTCAAAGAGAAGAACGCAACGTTGAAGGAACAGGTCAACGCTGTGTACCACAAGATTGCCATAAACGAAACCAAGACTGACTCGCAGAAGAAATACATCCGCGACATTTCAAAGTTGAATCACGATGCCAAGAAACAGAAAGACGACTACATTGCTGAGACTACTGCTGAGATCGAACAACTCGTTGGTGAGAATGCGACCAACCAAAGCAAGGCGAATGATATAAGTCTAGAGATCGCTCCACTACTGGAAGATCAACGCAAGCAACTCGCCCGACTCAATGGTTTCGAGTCAGAGTTCAATACAAAGATCAAAGCATTGGTCAAGACTGCTAAATTCTATGAGGTGAATGATCACTGTGAGACCTGCGACCAAGACATCGACGTTTCCCTGAAGGAAAGTAAACTGAAGACAGCAAAAGAGCAAGCAGCAGAGTTACAGTCTGCTGGTGCAGAGGTTGCAACCTCCCGTGATGAGGTGACTGTTAATATTACAGAGTACGAGTTGAAGATGAGGGAGGTTCAATCTCTGTTAACGAATGTACAGGGCAATCTTCAGACTATCGCGACACACAATAAGAACATAGAAAAGAATCGCGCTGACATTGCTTCCCTGAGTGGTGGTGCGTCTGACCTCGCAACTGCGAATAACGAATATGACGTGCTCATGAAAGAGTACCACGAGTTGATGGATCACCGCAACACGATGAATGACCAAGCAGCATATAATACGGTCATCTCTGAGATGCTCAAAGACAGTGGCATCAAGACTAAGGTGATCAAGCAGTACCTGCCTGTCATCAACAAACTGGTTAATCAGTACCTGTCTATCCTCGACTTCTATGTCCACTTCGACCTTGATGAAAAGTTCGAAGAAACTATCCGTTCGCGTCACAGGGATTCATTCTCATACGCATCTTTCTCCGAGGGAGAGAAGCAGCGCATCGACTTGGCATTGTTGTTCACGTGGAGGCAGATTGCCAAGATGAAGAACAGCATCAGCACCAACCTGTTGATACTGGACGAAACCTTTGACTCTTCTCTGGACGAGTCTGGTATTGATAACCTGTTGAAGATCATCCACACGTTGGGCGATGACACCAACGTGTTCATTATCTCGCACAAGGGTGAGATACTAGAAGGCAAGTTTGCTGCCAAGATCGAATTCGCCAAAGTGAAAAACTTCTCTCAGATCAAGAAGGTGTCCGATGAGCAAATCTAAAAACTACAAACCAAAGCGTGAGAAATATAATGACCTGTCAACGCTTTATAATGAGATGAGAACAGCAAAGGTCAAGATCCTGTACTTCAACGGAAACGTCCTCGAAACAAAGCACCAGCGATGGGGTCTGTACGAAGGTAGACTGACGATGTGGGATTTATAGTTGACATCCCAATCCGTTTCTTATATAATATATGCTCTACTCGAGGAACAACAATGAATATAGTAACAATAGGTGGTCGCTCTTGGGAGAAGAGCATTGGTGATGAGGGACAAGATGTATATGTTGCCCTGTTCATCGAAGACTCCGAAGCACTCAAAGGTCAATACCCAGACGAAAGTCACTTCGACATTGTCGTTGACCAAGACGCAGACTTCTACATGCCATCCACTGGTGTTGAAGACGAAGGACTGAACGAAGATCGAATTGCTTTCAAGTTCCGTAAAAACATTTTCACGCAAGAAGAACAAGACGGTGCATATGCTGGTCTGTTCGATGCTGCTATTGAATCAAACAACAGAGGCATGGCAGCGGGACCACGTGAAGAGTCACAGGGCAATCGCGACTGGGTCACACAATACCAGATCAATGTCCTGACATGGTTCGAGAACGGACAACCACCAAATATTGATGGTTCTGATGCCCTTGCTGAGTTTGCTGCCATACCAGATGACGATGAGAATCGTGGTGGTGTTTGGTTGCGCACCAAAGTCGAACCAGAGTTTGGTACATACACTGAGTTCTTTCCACTACTGCTCACCAAACTGCGAGTGATGACACTCGAGGAAGCAAAGACTTATGTTGCAAAGATACGCAAAGAATTCATTTCAGATACTATGTATGCCACTGCTATTTGGTCTGGCATTGCTGGGTTCTATGGTCGTTATCCTCGCATACCTTATGGTCGTGCTACTGCATTCACTGATCACAACCGTGAAGTGTTTGAGAAATGCTATCCGTTCGCACGTCGACTAGATCAAACCTTTGTTGACCTGCTACCAGTTCGCCATGCACGACAGAAGAAGTGTGCTGACCAAATGGATCCAAAGTTCCTCATTGGTGAAGACACCACGTTCACTACCATCACAGTCAACACGACAACCAAAGACCGCAATGCGCGTATGGCATGTCACCGTGACTCTGGTTCGTTGAACGAAGGTTTCAGCAACCTGACTGTTATCAGTGATGGTAAGAAAGACTGGAAGGGTGGTATGTTGGTATGCCCTGAAGTTCGTGCTGCCATCAATATCCGTCCAGGTGATCTACTGTTGGTGGACAACATGCGCGTCATGCATGCTAACACTCCAATTGAGGCACCTGACTCTGGCGAAGACGACCTGATGCGTATGTCACTTGTGTTCTACTTCCGCGAAGATATGTTGAAGTTGGGCACATGGGAATATGAGCACCTGCGTCGAGCATACGTTGACTCGCGTCGACTGAACGAAGAACACAAACTGTGGCGACCATACTGGAACGGTGTATCACCGAGCATGTGGGACGACAATGAGTGGTATGACTGGTTGACTGACAACGGTGGTGAGGAGATGACTCGAAAGTATCACCCCGAGTCGTTCGATGTTGCTGGTACTCTTGATGAATTTTTTGGATAGGATTATTATGATAGATTATAAGTATGACGAAGACGCACTGATCAAAGAACTCCAAGAGTATGTGGATGTCACATATGGTCAGCACTACTCGCAGGACAAGGTGCAGACAACTGAGTTTGTCATTGACGCAGGACACGGTGAAGGTTTCTGTCTCGGGAACGTCATCAAGTACACCCAACGATATGGCAAGAAGGAAGGTAAGAACAGGAAGGACTTGTTGAAGGTTCTGCACTATGGTCTGATTGCCCTGCACGTACATGATTTGGAAGAAGGTGTGTGAAGAAGATTTGGTACAAACAGAATAGAAACGGTACAGTGACTTTCTTTGAACACAACTCGCGTTTCCAACTGTCACTCGTGGCCACATACACCAACCGCAAAGCAAACTTTGCATATCCCAAATTCATATATGAGTGGATCGAAATACCATGTGCGGAGTAATTGGTGTACATATACCCAGAATTCGCCCTGTACACCACGCTCTGGTCAAGAATCTATTTCTACAGAGCATGATTCGCGGCAAGCATGCCACGGGTGTTACCTTTCTGAAACAAGGCAAACTCACCACAATCAAAGAAGGCATCAGTGCCGACAAGTTCATGGACAAGTACAACGTTGCTGACTGGGTTGATGGCGACACACTCACGCTGATTGGTCACATTCGATACTCTACCTCTGACCTGCGACACAACCAACCATTCCAAGGTCGCGAGATGGCAATTGCCCACAACGGTGTTATCTCCCAAGACCCAGACGTTTGGGAATATGAAACAGAAACTAAAAACGACTCTGAGTTGATACTACGATGCATCGAGGCAGGAGACACTCCCCTCGAGGCGTATCGCGAACGTTCTATGGCAGTGACCGCCATTGATGTGGATGGTAATCTGACAGGATGGCGCAACCATGAGCGTCCACTGTGGATGGCGTCTGACCTTGGTGGGTTGATCTTTGCATCTACTTCGGATATAATAGAGAGATCTGGCATGGGGAAAGCAGTGAAATGCGATCCAATGGTCAGGTACATATATAATGACTACAGTGGACTGGTCGAAGACCGCACTTACTTTTCAGAAAACGACATGTTGGTAGATTTGCAATGATCACACGGTACAACCAAGAGCAAGTTGAGAAACTGATCGCGGAACAACCCGAAGGAACTAACACCAAGTTCCTCAAGTCGTCGCACAACCTGTGGTTTCGATTTAAGAACTATACAAAGAACCCACCGTTTGTGTTGCTCGATGGTGAAGAACCAGTTGCTCTGGTCTTCATCACATTCAGTGCTCGATCAAAGTATGCCAACCTGTATGAGATTGTCACGCTTGAAGGCAAAGAAGGTAATGGATACGCTTCCATTGTATACTGGGACGTGATGGCAGAAGCACACACGCAGGGTATGCAGCGACTGAAGATGTCATGTACTCCATCGTCAGTGACATGGCACAAACGCAACGGCACCATCTTCTGGGCAGTTGACCCCAGTGGTTCCCTGCGCTGTGACGTGCCAATATTTCCAAACAAGCACGAGCAGTTGACGTTCCGTGAGTTGGCAATCAAAGACAATGAAGTTGCCCTGCCTCCGCAAAAGGTTGCTGATAAACTCAGAGATGAATGCATTGAACTGCACAAGTTTGGTGTTAAGAAAACAGAGAAGGTCGAGACTGCCATTGAAGCAGTGGGCGACTACTGGTTCCGTGAAGCATTATTTGAACCAACCCATTTCTCTCTTGAGGCATTTCTATGACAGACAGCAAGGAAATATTCACTCAGTGGTTTGGTCGTGGTCTTGAAATCGAAGACTGTGATCCATCACTGTATCTACAGAATTATTTCTTTGACCGTTTCGAGTACAACACAGAGCAGCGTCTGTGGATCTCTTGGATATATGGCACTACCTACTTTTGGCCAACTTCATATGTTGTTTGGAACGAATTTCCAGATATGGAGTTGGTAGGTCTGGAGCGTTTACGCGATTGGAACAACACCAACTACAAGCGGTTGCGTTACCAGACTGACACCAAGTGGAACAAAGGACACCTGCCTGCACAGTTTGAGTCGTACAGGGACTATGTTGGTGACCGTACACAGCACGAAGCAATCACTGCCAACTTTGTTGGTGACCCTGTCAAGGACTTCTACACTCTGTGGGATACGGTCAACTCATGGCACAAGTTTGGTCGCTACACCACTTGGTTCTACATACAGACACTCAAGCAGACGTGCGGCATTGATGTTGACGTTGACAGTCTGTGGTTCCATGACCGTAGTGGATCCAAGTCGCATCGCAATGGTATGTGCTACGCTATGGACAAACCTGAGTGGGTCGACTCGAAGAAGAACAATGTGAAACTCGACGCCACTCAGATTGACTTCCTTGAAGCAAATGGCAGGGAGATACTACAAGAAGTGAAGTTGCGGTATCCGCACGTTGCTGACAAGGCAGACTTCTTTGCTATGGAAACCAGTCTGTGTTCTTTCAAGAAATTATATCGACGCAGTCGTGGTCGCTACCTTGGTTTCTACATTGACCGTCAGGCAGAAGAGATCAAGAAAGCAGAAGCAGATAACTGGGAAGGCATCGACTGGACACCACTGTGGGATGCCCGCAAGGAATCACTGGAGTCAAAGTGGTTGCTGGATACAGTCGACCCTGACCTGTACAACCTGTTTCTTGACACAGGTAATTTTGAACCAGACGATCGCACTGTTGGCGGTCTTGAGGCATTCTTTGTATGAAACTGATCTACCTAATTGGCATTCCTGGAACTGGCAAGTCCACCATCATGAAAGAGTTTATGAAGACTCAAGGTGAGTGGACGCATGACCGCCCAATTGACCTGCTTGATACACACGTGGCAGGGAACGTCCGTGTCCTTGGCAAATATTCCGAAGAGGAAACATTCAGTGGCACTGACCGATTGAGTATGGCAGTGGCACCCAAAGCAGTTGAGTGGATCTCCACCAAACCAGATGAGTTCATAATTGGTGAGGGTGACCGACTCAACAATGCAGGTTTCTTCGAAGCAGCAGGTGACGACCTCACCATTATCCACCTGACCGTATCGGACGCAGAACGTGAGCGCAGATACAGGCAGCGTGGTTCCGACCAGTCTGAGAAATTCATCCAGACTACACGCACCAAATGCAAGAATATCCTCGAGAAGTTTGGCGACCAGCACACGCTGTTTGGTACTGAACTCGGTTGCGTGGTTGAGTTCCCCCATGAATCACCAAATGATACACAGATCGTTGTCGATTATCTGGTATCCTCGCTAACATGTTAAATTTCTGGAAGAAGTGCGACTGGGTAGAGCGTGCAATGGTATTCGGTGTTCCTGCTTTGGCGGTGGCAGTACTCTCTGTGCCGTACTATATCGGTGTGTCAGCACAGATTGAGTGCGAAGATGCGGGAGGTTCTTATGAGAAGGATGGTCACGCTGTGGTTCGAGTCGGGGTCAGATACGGAACCGTCCCGTGGAAAGTCCACACATATCACTGTGTGGTTCCCGATATTGAGTAAGTTGTTGATTTCATTCAGTTTTCTCGAACTTGTCCTTGTACCCTATTTGCGGGATAATAGGTGTTCTGATTGAGGAGAGAGATTATGTTTGGATCGTTTATTGAGAAAGATGTCAAGGGTGCTCATACCTATGTGCCCAATGATGAAGGCGAGAACACTGCCTCTTGGGAATTCCCCCACAAACTCCTGACCAACGATGGTTTCCGCTATGCTCGTGTGTTGAAGACTGTTGCATATATCGCAGTCGACGAGGATGCATACGGACAACCAATTGTTGAGAAATGGGACATATATTCCCACAGGCAGATGGCGTAAGTTGTTGATTCTATTCAGTTTTTTGGAACTTGTTCTTGTACATGAATTGTGCGATAATATAGTCTGAATTGAGGAGAAATGTATATGAAAGCAGAACACGGAAATAACGTCCTAGCAAAACTACTCGCTGCTGAGAACATAACAGTAGTGCAGGAGAACTGTAAGACTGCATCATTTAACGTCCGTGACCGTATCCTGACCCTGCCTATGTGGTCTGATATGTCCAAAGATACCGAAGACCACCTGACTGGCCACGAAGTTGGCCACGCACTGTTTACTCCAGAAGAAGGTTGGCATGACGCTGTATGTGATGCTGGTCCAGGTTACAAGTCATTCCTCAATGTTGTAGAAGATGCACGCATTGAGAAACTAATCCAGCGCAAATTCCCTGGACTTCGCACATCATTTATTCGATCATACCGTGACCTGCTCGCTGCTGGTTTCTTTGGCAAAAATATCGAACAGATCAACAAGACGGGACTGATTGACCGTCTCAATACATACTTCAAATGTGGTTCCTCTATCGGTGTCGAGTTTGCCCGTGACGAGCAGCAGTGGATCGCCAAGGTTGGCGGCACTGAGACTTGGGAAGAAGTTGTTGAAGTCACTGACGAGTTGTTTGCCTTCTGCAAAAAGCAGAAAGAAGAACAACAGAAACAAGACGCAGAAGACGACCAGCAAGCACAAGAAGATGGCGACGATGAGTCAGAAGATGACCTGAGTGGCGAAGACGAAGATGGCGAAACATCTGACTGGGACTTGAGTGATCTTCCAGAAGATGGTGAGGGTGAGGGTGAAGATGGCGATCCTACTTCCGATGACGCTGGTGGTGAAGAAGAAGAAGAGTCAGACGAAGAAGGCGAAGATGACGCCAAAGAAAGTGGCGAAACTGGCGGCAAATCTTCTGCTGACGAACCACGGTCTGAGACAGACGAAGCACTGCGTGACGCTATTGACCAGCAACATGCACCCAATGCTGATCGTCAGGTTTATAACCTGAACCTGCCAGCACACGGTCTCTTTGAGAACCAATTCTACGGATACAAGACACTCCTGCGTGAATTGACCACTGGTGTTCTTCTACACGAGACTCCTGAAGAACACGCTGCGAAGATCAGCGACAAACCCGATGATTTTGAAATTTACAGACGCAAAGAACAATTAGCAAACCGTGACGCATTATTCGAAGCAGGTACAGAGCAATACAACAAGTGGTATGCCACTGCCAAGAAGTCTATCGCGCTGATGGTCAAAGAATTCGAAATGAAGAAGTCTGCTACACAGCATGCACGTGCTAAAATATCCAAGACTGGTACTCTTGATACACTCAAGATGAACCACTACCGAACAACAGACGACATCTTCAAGAAAGTCACTACAGTACCTGAAGGCAAGAACCACGGTTTCCTCATGATACTTGATCTGTCTTCTTCTATGTGGGAGCAGATGTTTCCAGTAGTGAAGCAGACTCTGTTGATGGTAAACTTCTGTCGCGCTATCGGTGTTCCGTTCCGTGTATATGGTTTCACTGATAACCTGTCAGGTGGTCAATCACGTGACTGGGATAACATGCCAATGGATACTATCCTCACTGATCCACGTCTGCGTATGTTGGAGATCTTCAATGAGAGAATGACCAAGACTGAGATGACTACAATGGCAAAATACCTCATTGGTGGTGCATACTCGCAGCAACGGAATAATCGTGTTGGGTACAACCCTGCGCGCATATTCTCTTTGGGTGGTACTCCACTTGACAGCGCAATCATTGCTATGATGCCTGTTGCTGTTGCCTTCCGCAAGCAGTACAAACTGGACAAGTTAAACACTATCCTGTTGACTGATGGTCAATCGCACCCAGCGTATGTAAACAATGGTCTTCAGGGCAACACTCGCCTGAACTACTTGATGCGCAATGATTCATCTGTAGTGACTATTCGTAGTCCCATCAACCAGAAAGTATATCGCGTCTTGAGGACTCAACGTGGTGGCGACAATGCTACTGCTCGTCTGCTCGAAATATTCAAGGACGTGACTGGTTCGGTGATGCTCGGTTACTTTGTAGTTGATGGTGGTCGCAGTAGTGTACTGAACTCATGCTGCTACTTGGCAGGAACATACATCGACCGTGATTCAGTATGGAAAGAAATTAAGAGCGGTGCTCACGCAGTCGTGCCAACTCCAGGTTATGACCAGATGTATGTATTGTGGGGCAAGAACCTCCAAGAGAAAACGTCCAAGATGGATGAGGTCGCTGCTGGTGCAAAGAAAGGTACTATATCCCGTGCATTCGCCTCCGCTGCTACGAGCAGCAAGCAGACTCGTAAACTGCTGCAGGATATAGTGTCTCAGATAGCGTAAGTTGTTGATTCTACAGGGTTTTTTAGAACTTGTTCTTGGACCCTGATTGAGCGATAATATAGTCTGAGTTGAGTGATTTAGAAGTTTAATTGAAGAGGAAGTATATTATGAGCAAAGCAAAATTATTAGTTGAGTTGTTAACCACCAAATACGGTGATGAACCTCGTCTCCTATCAGGTATTGAGATCAAGTCATTCGCCAAAGACAATGACATCAACTCCCTGTATCGCGTCCTGAACGCGAACAACTCCGCTGGTGATGGTATGTACCATTTCCCTCCTGTGGGCAAGTCCAAACCTGCTGCTGTCCGAGTGACCGCACCAGTCGTTGCGCGTGTTGTAGCACCAGTTGCTGCTCCCGTTGGTCCAGCAGTCTCGCTGACTGCCCAGTCCACTGGGTTCACCGACAATCTTGTACCGACCAAGGACAATATGTATGTCCCCTTCGGACACTTCAAGACAGTACAGACTATTGTCAAATCAGGCATGTTCTATCCCCTGTTCATCAGTGGTCTGTCGGGCAATGGCAAGACCTACATGGTTGAGCAGGTGCACGCTGCCAGCAAGTTGCCTGTTATCCGTGTCAACCTCACCGAAGAAACTGACGAAGACGACCTCATTGGTGGTTTCCGACTGGTCGATGGTGAGACCAAATTCTTCAAAGGTCCAGTGATCAAAGCAATGGAGCAGGGTGCTACTTTGCTGCTCGACGAGATCGATCTGGTAAGTCCTGGGAAGGTTATGTGCCTCCAGTCTATCATGGAAGGCAACGGATACTTCATCAAGAAGACTGGTGACTTCATCCAACCTGCTGCTGGGTTCAATGTTATCGCGACTGCTAATACCAAGGGTAAAGGTTCAGACGATGGCAACTTCATGGGGACTAACATCCTCAACGAAGCATTCCTTGAGCGTTTCCCTGTTACCCTCGAACAAGAGTATCCCACTCCTGCAATCGAGCGCAAGATACTTGCCAAGCATATCTCTGACAAAGAGTTTATCGAGAAACTGGTCAACTGGGCAGATATTATCCGCAAGACTTATTTCGATGGTGGTGTTGATGAGATCATCTCAACTCGTCGCCTTGTACATATTGTCAAAGCGTTCCAAATCTTCGACTCGCGTATGACTGCGATCGAGATGTGCACCAACCGTTTCGATGACGAAACAAAGACAGCGTTCATGGACTTGTACTCCAAGGTGGACGAAACAGTAACTGTCGACGAAGAGTCTTCGATATAATTGGGTAAAAATTCTCGACTTCCGATGATGTATAGATATAACCTCTGCAGATATGCAGAAATTACTATCATGAAAAATACTGAGGAAGTCGAAATGAAAAAGACTATTATGACCGCAGCAATTATTGCAACAATTAATGGAACAACAGTTAGCGCATTCGGTGCTACTGTTGCTGGCACCCCTGCCACCGACAAGGAAGTCGCAAACGGATTTAGACTAGGCACATGCGGTGGCCAAGCATCTAATAATCCATCCGAATCAAAATGTCGTTCATCTGTTGTAACTGAAGATGGCGATATTCTGCTGAAAAATAATAATGGCAGGGACGCTGATGGTTATGTCCACACTGGGGACAGTCTATCGTATGATGACACTGAACTCAGGGAAGAAATTGATACTGTCAACAAAGAGGACATGCGTACCAAGTCAGGCAAAGTCGATGGCGATACGCTGACCCTCCGTGTTGAGGATATGGCCAAGTCACAGGGTCGTGATTACATATATGGCAAAGACGTTGATATTGATGTATCGAGTCTCAACCAAGCAGATGAGGTGGATGCAAATTCCTCCCGTATCACCTCCGAGACGGTCGCTCGGACCACTGAGGACACTCGTCTAGACTCCCGTATAACGTCCGAGACGGACGCTCTTATCACTGAGGACGCTCGTCTGGACTCCCGTATCACCTCCGAGACGGACGCTAGGGAGACTGAGGACACCCGTCTAGACTCCCGTATAACGTCCGAGACGGACGCTAGGGAGACTGAGGACACCCGTCTAGACTCCCGTATAACGTCCGAGACGGACGCTAGGGAGACTGAGGACACCCGTTTGGGTGACCGTATAAGCACCGAGACGATCGATAGAGAGACGGGAGACGCCCGTTTGGGTGACCGTATAACCTCTGAGACGGACGCTCGAGAGGCGGGAGACGCCCGTTTGGGTGACCGTATAACCTCTGAGACGGACGCTCGAGAGGCGGGAGACGACCTCTTGAACTCCCGTATAACCTCCGAAACAGACCGTCTCGACGGTCGTCTGGACGTGCAGGGAGATCGTATCGATACCAATACCACTGATATTAGTAGTCTGGAGAGTTATACTACTGATGTGGAGTCCGAGTCAATCGCTAGAGACACCATATTGTCCGAGACGATCCAGTCCGAAACCAATACCCGTATTGTCATGGATGACAAACTCCAAGCACAGATAGACACTAGCAACCAACGTAGTGCCGCAAGCATGGATTACGCTGTTGACAATCGCAAGCGCATTGTAAGTACAAACATGCGCATTGACCTGTTAGCAGAAGACGTGGAAACTAATTCATCACGCATTGATTACTTGGAGCAGAATATGGACCACCTCAAGAGTGAGATATATTCTGGTCTTGCTGGTATCGCTGCGATGGGTGCAATTCCAAATGCCACTGTAGGTAAGACTGCAATTGGTTTTGGGTATGGCAATTATGGTGGAGAAGATGCTGCTGCTGTTGGTTTGTCTCATCGTACAGAAGATGGCAAACACTCAGTAACATTATCTACAACAATTACCAACGACGAAACTGGTGTTGGCGTTGGATACTCTTTCTCATTCTGAGAAAGTGTTGACATGTCAATCCGTTTCGATTACAATAGAGTCTCTTTCGAGAGAACAACTAACCAAGGAAATATAGTATGAATTTAAATGAAAACACCATGGCAGTACTGAAGAACTTTGCTTCTATCCAAGACAATATCGTCTTGCACGAAGGCAACGTTGTGAAGACCATTGCCGAAGCAAAGAACGTGATGGCAGTCGCCAATCTCGAGCAGTCTTTCGACAAGAGCGTAGGCATCTACAATCTCAACGAATTTCTCTCGGTGCTTGGTCTTGTTGACGCTCCTGAACTTGCTTTCGGTGCTGACTCTGTGAAGGTGTCTGACTCCTCTGGTCGATCCAGTGTTAAATACTTCTACAGTGATGTCAGCATCCTGACCTCACCTGCCAAGGACATCCCGATGCCCGAAGCAGAAGTGAAGTTTACGTTGGACGAAGCAACCCTCAAGCGTGTACGCAGCGCAGCAGCAGCACTAGGTCACGACAAAGTGTCTATCACTGCTGTTGAGGGTGGCATCCAACTCTCTGTTGTAGACAACACGGACACCACTTCAAACGCATTCGACATCGTTGTTCCAGGTACATGCGACACAACTGAGTTCACGTTCATCATGAACATTGCCAACATGAAGTTAATCTCTGGCGACTATGACGTTGAGATCTCTTCGAAGTTGATCAGCAAGTTCACCTGTAAGACCATTGATGTAGTTTACTACATTGCCCTTGAGAAATCATCTGCATACGGAGCATAAGTAACATGTCCAAAGAAAAAACAGTAACAGTCGATTCAATTCGTCCCATGTATGATGCCGCTTTCCGCGCATCACGCACCACTATCTCTGTCGTTGACGCTATGTGTCAACGTGGCGCAGTGAAAGGCGAAGAGTTATCTGCCATCGGTCAACTGCGAGACCAGTGTGTCTCTATCGCACAGATGTGTGAGCAGTTCCAGTCAGAAAACGACTAGATGAAGTTCTTGACCACAGTATTGACCTCGGGTAACATTAAACAACTTCGAAAGTCACTGTTCACTATTCCAGGTCATTACGACACGCATATTATATGCAATACTCTTGATGATTCTTTTAGAGAGGAACTGGACAACAGCGAACTTGGCGAGCGATATCCGATAATACATACTGAGTCAAACGGTCTTGCAGGTGCTGGTCACCAGTCCTGCCTCGACCACTTCCTCACCACTGACTACACCCACCTGATCAAGTTGGACGGTGATGATAGATTCACTGAGGATGGCCATCAGGTGATAGTAGATAAGATGACCGCAAATCCTGATGTCAATGTTCTGTCTTTGCTTGGATGCCAGTTGCTTACATTTGGCGATCTGATCGAACAGAACATTGTCAGGAGTCACTGGGACAACGTCGATCTTCGACTACATGTCGAGAGAAAGGGTTTTGATCTCACCGTTGATCTTGCATGTTGGATGTTCGAGTTGAGCGGATACACTGGTGATGCCAACTACTGGTTCGAACGTTTGGTATGTGTTGACAAGAAAGGTGCTGCCATCGAGAAGTACAATAGTCTGAAGTGTAACACTGAAGATGTACAGTTGATGATGAAGATGAAACTCGCATCACATCGAGGCGATATCGTCTATCGACAATTCGAAAACAGGGAATGTTATATGTACAACAAGGCAGATGGTTATTCCTCCAGTGACTCATTGTTCGGTGACCCTCTTGCTTGGCGAGAAGAGATGTTAGAACCGTTCACGGTAGAAGAATTGAAATTGATTAACGAAATAAGGATATGGAAAGTATGAAGAGTCAACGTACACAAGCACAACGCAGGACGCAAGCAATTGCACAGGCAAAGGAATACACCTATGCCAACTCTAAGGCAGCACGAAATGGTGTTTCCGAAGAGAAGTGGCGTGAAGAGCATAATGCTCGCATCGCCCACCTTGAGAGCATCAACGATTATTAAAGTTTGTATTGGCGAGTAGCACAGCGGTAGTGCGCTTCACTGTTAATGAAGATGTCGCAGGTTCGATCCCTGCCTCGCCAGCAAGAATAAGGTATAGTGTTCCACCTTTAACAACGGACACATTTTTTAATTATGGTAATAACTATGTCACAATCACAACCAGCACGTCTCTTGAATGCACTACAAGCAGGTGAGCAACTCACCGCAAAGCAAATCGCTTCACGCTTTAGCGCAGGAAACCCACACGAAGTTGTTCGTCAACTCCGCGCACAGGGATATGCTATCTTCGGCAACGCTCGTACTAACAGCAAGGGCGCAACAAAAACCTTCTATCGTCTGGGCACTCCAACTCGCTCAATGGTAACTGCTGCATACGCATTGCTTGGCGCACGATAGTTCGAACGTCTCGAGATGACATTAAACTCGCTCTGGTCGGTGCAACGCACCCGTCTCCTGAGCAAGAGGTAAACTGCTCACTTATTTTATATTATGGAGAGAACTATGACTGATTCACTTTGGGTAGAACGATACAGACCCAAGAATATCCAAGAGTGTGTACTCACACCCAACCTCAAGAAAACATTTCAAGAGATCGTCGACACTGGCGAAGTCCCCAACCTCTTACTGACTGGCACTGCTGGTACTGGTAAGACTACCGTTGCACGTGCGATATGCAACGAACTCTCCCTAGATTACATCTTGATCAATGCTTCCGAGTCAGGTAACATCGACACGCTCCGTGGTAAGATCAAGCAGTTCGCATCAAGCGTATCCCTACAAGGTGGATACAAGGTCGTTATACTCGATGAGGCAGACTACCTGAACGCCCAATCAACCCAACCCGCATTGCGTGGGTTCATCGAGGAGTTTAGCAACAACTGTCGCTTCATCCTCACCTGCAACTTCAAGAATAAGATCATCGAACCACTGCACTCTCGTTGTGGTGTCATCGAGTTCAACACAAGCAAGAAGGACATGGCGCAACTGTGCGAGCAGTTCATGAAGCGCACCATGGGTATACTCAAGGATGAGAACATCACTGTTGATGACCCCAACCTCGTTGCCGAGTTGATTATGCGTCACGCCCCAGACTGGCGTCGAATCCTGAACGAACTCCAACGTCACTCACGTGGTGGTATTCTCCACCTCGACGTTATCAGCAAGTCTACATCCAGCAGCATCTCCGACCTGTTTGGCCACCTCAAGTCCAAGGACTTCAAGGAAATGCGCAAGTGGGTTGCTAACAACATGGACACGGAGAGTGCAGCAATCTTCCGTGGCGTGTATGACTCTATGATGGACAAGGTCGAACCAAACAGCATCCCGCAACTGGTTCTTATCCTCGCGGATTACCAGATGAAAGCAGCGTTTGTTGCAGACCACGAGTTGAATATGGTCGCGTGTCTGACTGAGTGTATGGCCAACTTGGAGTATCTGTAATGGATGACAAACCGATGACAGAAGAAGAGAACCATTCTCTGTTCAAGAAGTTGACTGGACTGCTACTCAAGTTCGAAGAGATAGCGGAAGTAGAACTGCGATCATTCTCTGTGGAAGAGTTGCAAGCACTACAGAAGATCTATGGTAAGTCATTAGCATATGACCTGTACACTGACGTGTCCAATGCTCTGGCAGAACCCAAGGGCACGGAGACTATACACTGATGAGCAATCCATTCGATTACCTCAACAGCGTCAACATGACCAAGAAAGATATAATGGATCCACTGGAAGAGTCTAAGTATCCAGCATTCATGGTCAACCGTGGTCTGTCGTACTTCCAAGACACTGTGCTTCTCGCCAATGAGATGAACCGTAGTCATCAACTGGATGGTCGCATGCAATATGATTTCCTGCGCACATCTATCCGCAAGCGCAAACGATTCAGCAAGTGGGTGAAGAAAGACGCTGTAGACAACGTTGCTCTCGTCAAAGAGTATTACAACTACAGTGATTCAAAGGCAGAAAGCGTGATGGACCTATTCACATCCGAAGATATTGCCGCTATCAAGTCCAAATTGTCAAAAGGAGGGAAACGCTAAATAGACTCGCACATTGACGTGCTTGACTAATAACAACGATTTGGAATAGGTTACATCTCATGACTGATATAATGAACTGGTCTCCCAGCGATATGCTCGAGATTACGTTGAATGAACCAGATGATTTTCTGAAGGTTCGCGAAACATTGACCCGTATTGGGGTTGCTTCAAGGAAGGAGCAGACGTTGTGGCAATCTTGCCACATACTACACAAGCAAGGTCGTTATTTTATCGTCCACTTCAAGGAATTGTTCTTGTTGGATGGTAAGAAAGCAAACCTTGAGGAATCAGACTTGGGTAGACGCAACACCATAGCAACTTTGCTGAGTGATTGGGGTCTTGTCAATCTTGTGGATGCATCGCAAGCAAAAGACAAAACACCACTGAGGCAAATTAAGATAGTTTCTTTCCGAGATAAAAAGGATTGGGAACTGTGTCAAAAATACAACATAGGAAGCAAGAAGTAAACATGAATGATTCATTTCACAAGGAAGATCGTCAAAGAGTAATGCGCAAAAGAGACATTACTGTATGGACGCTATTAACATCAACAGTGTTTGTAACCTGTATGATGCTGGTACAATCTATAATCTAACCCTGCGGGTGGTATGTGATAAACGCTTATATGATCGTGGACTTTGACAACCCAGTCTCTGTCCAATATATGAAGAAGTCGATTGAATCTTTCGCGCCAGTGAAAGATATATTGTCTATCACCCCAGTTCAATGCACCACACCAAAAACACTTCCGATTCGTTATCAAGTGAACGAAAATCCCATCCCCTTCTATGTCACACATGACGGAGATGATTATTTGAAGGCGAGGTTCTTTGGAGGCACATTCGATGACCACCCAATATATCAGTCCATCATGCACTCGCATTATATGCTGATCAAGCGTATGGCAGATGGCGAAGATGACCTCGTCGTCATGGAGCATGACGCTGCTCTCGTCAACGAGGAGTCGTTTAGAGCAATGTATGAGATGGCATGGGGAAATGTAGACGGGTTCTTTCCAGGCGTCTGTATGGAGTTCTATCGCCTCTCTTGGGAGTATTCGCAGTGGTTCATTGGTCTACTTGACAACTTCCCTTATACGAAAAACAGATACAGTGGACCAATGGGTATAATACACCATGACGATGTACTGGGTTGGAAACACCCCAACCGTGACTGGATGATGCCCTGTAAAGAATACTGGCCAGAAGATCTGGTGTCATATGGAAACGGCACCACTATACTGCCTCATGAGGGTGGCCACCACTTTCCGTCAGCAGTCAAACAATTCTATTGCACTTCTGCAAAGAACACAAATGTAATGAACTGTGACAATGTTGTTGAAGATATGTCGAAAGATGAAAACGCCAGAAGTATCAATGGCCAGTCGCGGAGAGACCTTGTTATATTTGATGAATTTTGAGTTGCTATCCTATTCTGTTTGCTGTAGAATAGAGTCTAAATTATGGAGAGTTGAATGAAGTTCTATACAAATATATCTCGCATCGGTAACAACATCTGTTACCGTGGGTACAAAGACGGTGTCCGTGAACAGTTCCGTGACACGTTTGACCCAGTGATGTATCTGACCACCAGTCAGGCGGGAAAGACTGAGTGGAGCACCATGGACGGTCGATCCGTCAAACCTGTCACCTTTGATACCATGAAGGAGGCAACCGAGTTTAGCAAACGATATGAGTATGTTGACTCCCTCGAAGCACATGGCAATAACAACTTTGCCGCGCAGTACATCCAAGATAAGTTCCCCAACGAGATACAGTTTGACCCCAAGCAGGTGCTGGTTGCTGACATCGACATCGAGGTCGCCTCTGATGATGGGTTCCCTGAACCTGTTGATGCTCTCCGCGAAGTCCAGTCTATCTGCCTCAAGTACCATGGCAAACCAACCTATTACATTTGGGCACTGCTCGACGAGTATGACCCTGAACTGTGCAGCAAGCACATTGACGTTGACCCTGCTGACATCAAGTTCATCAAGTGTGCTGGCGAAGTCGACCTGCTGTTGAAGTTTGTCAACTTCTGGAACGGAAAGGACACCTGCCCTGACGTTGTCACTGGTTGGAACTGTCGCGGATTCGACTTCCCATATCTCATCAACCGCACGAAGCGTATGATTGGTGGTGACACATACAAGAAGTATTCTCCGTGGAACGTAGTCCGTGAGAAGAACATCCACGTCAAGGGTCGCGAAATGCAGACATATGACATGGTGGGTATTGAGCAGTTGGATTACTATGAGTTGTTCCAGAAGTTTGGCAACCTGACCTTTGGTGTACAGGAGTCGTACAAACTCGACCACATCGCCAACGTGGTGCTAGGCGAGAAGAAACTCTCCTATGAGGAGCATGGCAACCTATACACGCTGTACAAGGAAGACTACCAGAAGTTCATCGACTATAACATCAAGGATGTCCAGTTGGTTGAGCGCATTGACGAGAAGTTGGGGTTGATCGAACTGGCAATGACCATAGCATACAAGGGTGGTTGTAACTACCAAGAGTCCTTCGGAACCACGCAGTTGTGGGACACCTACATATATCGTGAACTATGTAAGCGCAAGGTTGTTGTACCTCCCAAGAAAGAAAACGATGCCGAATCATTCGCTGGTGGTTATGTTAAGGAACCACAGGTCGGTCGCCACAAGTGGGTGGTATCGTTTGACTTGAACTCTCTGTATCCTCACCTCATCATGCAGTACAACATGTCGCCTGAGACTATCTCTGGCAACCGTACTGTTGGTGTCACAGTCGACAACTGTCTTGACCATACTCGACCCGACTCATCATCACCTTCCGAATCAATTGCTGCTAATGGCGTACACTTCACCAAGGATGGACAGGGTGTGTTGCCCAATATCATTCATGGTCTATATGCTGAGAGGAAGCAGATCAAACAGAACATGCTCAAGTTGCAAGGGCAGGTTGAGGCAGGTGATGCTGCTGCTGAGAAAGATATCGCCAAACTCGACAATCAGCAAATGGCGATTAAAATTATGATGAACTCACTTTATGGCGCACTCGCTAACAGGTGGTTTCGATACTACGACATCCGCATGGCAGAAGCAATCACGCTGTCTGGCCAGTTGTCTATCCGCTGGGCAGAACGTGCAGTGAATGACTACATGAACAAGATAGTTGGTACGGACAACTTCGACTATGTGGTTGCCATGGACACTGACTCGCTGTATGTGAACTTTGGTCCACTGGTCGAGAAGATGGGATTGACCGACACCGCACAGACAGTCAAGTTGCTCGACCAGATAGGCAAGGATAAGTTCGTGCCTCTGTTCACCAAGTCATATGAAGACCTCGCTACATACATGAATGCCTATGACAACAAGATGGTGATGGGTCGTGAGGCAATCGCAGACAACGGTATATGGACTGCCAAGAAACGCTACATCCTGAACGTGCACAACAATGAGGGTGTACAGTATGCGAAACCTAAACTGAAGATCATGGGCATTGAAGCAGTCAAGTCATCGACTCCTGCCTCCTGTCGTGATGCCCTGAAGGGTTTGTTCAAGATCATGATTACTGGTACAGAGAAGGACACGCAGAATGCTATACAACTATTCCGCAAGCACTTCAACGGTCTACAACCACATGAGGTCGCATTCCCACGTGGTGTGTCGGACATAGGTAAGTGGCGTGACCACAATACTGTATACAAGAAAGGATGCCCGATCCACGTGCGTGGTGCCCTGACATATAACAAGTTGTTGAAGGACGGTGGTCTGGAGAAGCGTCACACTGCCATCAAGGATGGAGAGAAGATCAAGTTCATCTACCTCAACCCAAAGAACCACATCAAGCAGAACATCATCTCGTTCTACGACTATCTGCCTGAGGACTTTGGTCTACATAAGTATGTTGACTATGACAAACAATTCGACAAGGCATTCCTCGCTGTTGTCCGACCAGTGCTCGAAGCGATTGGTTGGACTGAGGAAGAGTCTGTATCACTTGAGGACTTCTTCGGATAAATCATGTACTCGCTAACAATTTTCAAAGACACTTGGGATAACAAAACGCACAGACGGGCAGACTTCGCCACATGGGAGGAGTTCACTGCCCTGTTGGAATTCCTGTCCAAGCAACCACTTGACACCAAGTTGGATGCATACCTCATCAGTCCTTCCCTGTATGTGGAAGAGAGCACACGGTCTAACAAGAACGTGACTCAGTGGGGCAAGTGGGCAGCAGTCGACGTTGACGACTTCACTGGTGATGTGGACAAACTGGTCGAGTCCCTGAAGCACAACTTCATTATCTACTCCACTGCGTCATCCACGCCAGAGAAACCAAAGTTCCGCATTGTGTTCGACCTTGACCGAGTGGTCGAGGCAGATGAGATCAAGCAGTTCTGGTTTGCCCTGAACAAGTACCTCGGTGAACTCGGTGATGAGCAGACCAAAGACAGTTCGCGTATGTACTATATCCCAGCAGACTATAAGGGTGCGCACAACTTCTTCTATCGTAAGACAGGTGCACCTATCTCTGTTGGTAAGTTGAAGATTTTATATCCGTATGTTGAGAAGACAGGCAACTCATTCCTCGACCGCATGTCCCCAGAGATGCGCAAGCAGGTGCTGGAGTATCGCAAGTCCTCTCTGACAAACACCAACTTCTCATGGAGTGGATACCGTGACTGCCCGTTCTTCCCGAACAAAATGGCAGAGAAGTATAAGTCCGTAAACGAGTCTGGTTGGTACTCGCAGATGTATGCTATCATGATCGCAACAGCATGCAACGCAGTCAAGAAGAAGTATCCCATCACACAAGACCAGATTGCCATGATGTGTACTGAACTCGATCAAGAAACAGGCAACTGGTACGAAAACCGTCCACTGTCCAGAGAAGCAGGTGGTGCTTTGGACTGGGCATATCAAAATGTATTCGAGGATTAAAAATGAAAGTCGAACTAATCAGTTACAGCAAAGCAGCAGATGCATTCAACCATGAGTTCACCAACAACAGCATAAGTGATCTTGTTGCACACTGCGCGAGAGTATCCAACCCAGCAAACCAGATGAACCAAAGCACCAACGACAGGTTGTTGAACTACCTGAAGAAGAATGCCCACTGGTCGCCATTTGAAATGGTCAGCATGTGCCTTGAGATAGAAACAACCAGAGACATAGCACGACAGATGCTGCGCCACAGGTCGTTCTCATTCCAAGAGTTCAGTCAGCGATATGCCAATCCTGTTGATGAACTGGTAGGTGGAGCGTTTGAGTTGCGTGATGCTCGCCTACAGGACGAGAAGAACAGACAGAACAGTGTAGAACTCGAAGAGGGTTCACACCTTGACGCAGACTGGAAGATGCAGCAACTCCACGTATTAACCGCAGCGAAGAATGCATACCAGTGGGCAATCGACCATGGTATCGCAAAGGAGCAAGCACGATGTGTACTGCCAGAAGGCAACACAGTATCTCGTCTGTATATGAATGGCACCCTGCGCTCTTGGATTCACTACATTGAACTGCGCAGTGAAAACGGAACTCAACTCGAGCACATGGATATCGCCAAGGCATGTGCCGAAGTAATCAGCAAGGTGTACCCACTATGATATACACATACGGCAAACCATCCCATACAGACAGGAGAACTCCTAATCAGATGACCCCTGCGGTCTTTTCACAGGGCATGGATACATATGACTTCACACGAACGTACCCATGCAATCGCTCAATAGTCCTTGCAGTAGCAGCGCATGGTCCGAACCTCCGTGGCGTTGAGTTGGGTTTGTACCAAGCAAACAGTTTCTGTACCATGTTGCAGGTGTGCACCAATGTCGATGAACTGATTGGTATAGACAAGTGGGAACCATATGTAGATAATGTCGGTGGTGGTGAGATGGTTCGCGACCAGAAGCAGATAGAGTTTATCCGCAACACTGCCATCAACTTCATCTATTGGTCTGGTTGTGCTGACCGCGCAACTATTCTCGAGGTGGACACTATCGAAGCAGCAAAGAGGTATGAAGATGGAACAATGGACTTCGTGTTCTTTGATGCCCACCTATCGCAGCAGCAACTCAGGAATGAGATGAATGCTTGGTATCCCAAGATAAAGCAAGGTGGTCTGATTATAGGTCACGACTATGACAAGAGGGAGACTCGCCATGCTGTGCTAGAATTTAGACTTGATCATGATATAGAAACCCCATACTTCAACTATGATGATACATTTATATGGAAGAAAGCATGACGATTAAATACATCCATGTAAATCAGCATATCATCCGTTCCAACAAGAAGAATGGAACCAATGAACCTGTCCTCACCGTGAAGGAAGGACGCACCAACACCTATGGCCACCAAGTAGAAATACATGGTGCATCCACAGTCATCTATGGTGGAAACGACAGCACCATCCTACCATGTGGCGCAAGAGTCGTCATCAAAACAGAAGCGGAGATAACAATAAGTTGAAAGCGCAGACACGTAGAAATATGAGAACAAACAGAAACATGAATCCTATACGACGAGCAGGGAAAAGGAGTAGTATCATCCAACCTCGTGAGCATATGACGAATCGTATGACCAGGAGGAAGCATCGTCGCAACTGCTACTTCGGATGGCGTCGGAAACAAAATAAAGATTTTCAGGTGCGCAGAAAGATGTTTCGGATGTACTATTATGTTACAAACCCGTATTGACATACCAATCCCGTTCGATTATAATAGAACTCTACGTTGAGGAACACACATATGAATGAACAAAACCAACCTGCCATGCTAATGACCACAGACCCTGACTATGGCAAGGGAGATAAACCAATTGTGGGCATAGTCGGTCATGGTAGGATGGGTACAGCAGTCGAGAGGTCTCTCGTCCCCCATGTTGACCGTTTCCTCTGTGACCCGAAGTACAATGTAACGATAGACCAACTCTGTGAGCAAGAACCTGCCCTGACATTTGTATGCACTCCAACCAGCAAAGACGAGTTTGCATCTACCGTTGATGCAGTACTGAAGTTGATTCGTCAGACAAAGTCTGGTGTCATACTCAAATCAGACCTGCCTATGGAAACACTGATGAGTCTATTAGAAACCCTGCACGCTGATGATGCACTTGGGCGTTTCATATATGCTCCTGACCTGTCATCAGATACCAATACTTCTCATGATTATATCAATCCAGATTATATCATCCTTGGTGGTATGCAAGAATCGTGTGATGGACTGATGGAATTCTTCTCATACAACTCTTACATAACCATCCCAAATGGCAAGGGTGCTGTACATATATGCATGCCAATAGAGGCACAGGTTGTCTGTCAAGGAATCAAAGCATACCTGAACACCAAGAGTGTATTCTTCGATGAACTGTCTAAGGTCATCTCTGGAATGGAACTCCTCGGGGTAAACTTTCCGATGACAGCAAGGGCAATAGTCACTGACCATCGCATAGGCACTACAGACTGGTCGGGTGTTGGCACCCAAGACACCTCTGCATTATCAGACCTCGTCAAGCAGCACAATGGCCAACTGCCTCTGCTCGAAACAGTTATCAAATCAAACGCAAAAGGAGATGAATAATATGTCATCCATTATGGACAAACTGAAGAAAAACAGTAAAATCAAACTGTCAGCACCACTGGCAACCTCCAAGTTCTTTGGCACCAAAGTACAGGTTGATACTGGTGTGCCCATGGTCAATGTTGCTCTGAGTGGCGACATCGATGGTGGTCTGGTCAGTGGACTAACAGTCCTCGCTGGTCCAAGCAAGCACTTCAAGACCTCCTTTGCCCTGCTTATGGCAGCAGCATACCAACGTGCACACAAAGACGCAGTCGTGTTGTTCTACGATAGTGAGTTTGGTTCACCACAGGCATACTTCGAGACATTCGGTATCGATACCGACCGTGTCCTGCATACTCCTATCACCAACGTCGAAGAGTTGAAGTTTGACCTCATCCACCAGTTGGAAGAGTTGGACGAGAAAGACAAGGTATGTATCGTGATTGACTCTATCGGCAACATGGCATCCAAGAAGGAACTGGATGATGCCCTGAGCGAGAAGGGTGTGGCAGATATGACTCGCGCCAAAGCACTCAAGGGTTTGTTCCGTATGTGTACTCCGTACCTTACAATGAAAGACATCCCCATGCTTGCCATCAACCACACATACAAAGAGATCGGTCTGTTCCCGAAGGACATCGTCTCAGGTGGTACTGGTATCATGTACTCAGCAGACAACGTCTGGATCATTGGTCGTCGTCAGAACAAAACAGGAACAGAGATAACAGGATATGATTTCATCATCAATGTCGAAAAGTCTCGCTTTGTGCGAGAGAAGTCTAAAGTCCCTGTGTCGGTTTCTTGGAGTGGCGGCATTGAGCAGTGGTCTGGTCTGCTTGATCTTGCTATTGCTGGTGGTTATGTTATCAAACCGAGTAATGGATGGTATCAAAGAGTCAACAAAGAGACTGGTGAGATGCTTGAAGGCAAACTCCGTGAGAAGGACACCATGACCTCTGAGTTCTGGACACCTATCTTTGAGACAACAGACTTCAAGACGTTCGTCAAAGAGTCCTATCAGATCGGTGGCGAGATTGCCGAAATTGACTTGGGTATTGAATAATGGCGATGGAGAACAATAAGTTTCAGAAGGCACTGTTGATTACGAGTCGCGGTGATGGCATGCGCTGGTACGCTGACATGGTTGGTCAGACTGTACCACTGCTTGTTGTAGAGGCAACAGAGTATAAGTCGCGTGAACCAGAAGGATATGTGAACTTTGTCCAGTTAGGAGATGCCAACATAATCGATGTTCCTGTAGACTGGGAGTTTGATTATGGCATACGATAGTGATGAGGGTATAACTCTCACACCAATAGACCTTGTGGACTTCCCCGAGGTCGAAGATCTTCCTCTCGTGGAGGGTGAAGACTGGATAATGGCACCAGACCCAACAATACCCGACAACGAAGAAGGGTGGGTGATCATCATACTCAAAGGTGACTTCACCAATTGGGTTATACGGTATGACCGCTTTGAGGCGACTGATGATGGTCGATTATCTTTTGACTATGATGTTGTCCACCGCCCAGAACTCCCTGAAGGATTCACGATAAACGAGTTGGATATCGCAAACTATATGGCAACCATATTGATGCAGGTATTCGAGAATCACACGCCTGACTCAGACGGCACAACAATAGGAGATTACATTGACCTCTGATATGCCCAGTATGATATTGAAGCAGTTCTTCACGAACGATGCCTTCATGCGCAAGGTGGTTCCATTCATGGATCCAGCATACTTCGAAGGGACACACCAGTTCCTGTTCAAAGAGTATGTGCAGTATGTCGCCAAGTATAACAACCTCCCGTCACAGGAATCGTTTCGTATCTCCCTGAAGGAGTCCGAGAATCCTGCCAGTGATCAGATCTTTGAACATGCAATAGATATACTCCCTGATCTCTTCACTGAAGATAAACTAACAGACCCAGAATGGTTGCTCGAGAATACAGAGAAGTGGTGTCAAGACCGCGCACTGTTCAATGCAGTCATGGAGTCTATCTCGATCATTGATGGTAAGCACCAGACGATGACGAAGAACGCATTGCCTGAGATACTGTCGAAGGCACTCGCTGTCACATTCGACACGAACGTTGGTCACGACTATCTGTCTAATGCAGATGCTCGGTACGACTTCTACCATAGAGTAGAGGAACGTGTCCCATTCGATATAGAATATTTGAATGTCATCACTAAAGGTGGTCTTCCTAATAAGTCCCTGAATGTAATACTCGCAGGCACTGGCGTTGGTAAGTCTCTCTTCATGTGCCATGCTGCTGCCGCTGCGCTCGCTCAGGGAAAGAACGCACTGTATATCACGATGGAAATGGCAGAGGAGCGAATCGCAGAACGTATTGATGCCAATCTGCTTGATGTGTCTCTGGATAAGATCACAGACCTCACCCGTGAGTCCTTCACCTCGAAGGTAGATAAGATAGCAGCGAAGACGCATGGTAAACTCATCATAAAGGAGTACCCCACATCACAGGCACACGCGGGTCATTTTCGTGCGTTACTGAATGAACTGAAACTCAAGAAGAAGTTTACCCCTGATATCATCTACATCGATTACCTTAACATTTGCGGCAGCAGTAGGATCAAACAGGGTGGTTCTGTTAATTCGTACACCTTCATCAAGAGCATTGCTGAGGAACTTCGTGGGTTAGCAGTGGAGTTCAACCTGCCTGTTATGACAGCAACTCAGACGACACGGAGTGGGTTTGGTAACTCCGACATCGGACTCGAGGACACCAGTGAATCGTTTGGATTGCCAGCGACTGCTGACCTTATGCTTGCGCTGATTAGCAACGATGAGTTGAAGAGTCTTGGCCAGATCATGGTGAAGACCCTGAAGAATAGGTATGCGGATCCAGGAATGCACGAGAGGTTCGTTGTTGGCGTGGACAGAAGCAAGATGAAGTTGTATGACATTGACCCCGAAGACCAGACGTTGATGAACGATGGTGCGGGAAAACCAGCAGAGGATACTGGTCCAGTGTTTGACCTGACCACTGCTGGTAAGAAGATAGCATCTGAAGGGTTTAAGATGTAGTTGACACCCTATTCCGCTTGATGTAGAATAGAGTCTGAATTGAGGAGAACACATGGATCCATACATACACACACTGATAGCAACAGTTGTAATCGCACTGGCATATTATCTTGGTCGAAGAGGCAACTCGTTGGAACAGCGATACATGGGAGCAGAAAATCTCCTAAATATACTCGAAGCAGAGGGTACATATACCCGAGCAAATCTAACCGCAGCGGTACAACGCTGGGTGGAGAAGAGAGAAGATGAAGTGGGATGAAGAAAAGTTCGGCAAGTTGCCCAAAGCACCATGGGGCAATGACCCAGTAGGAAACCAGCACACAGGTAAGATATGGATGACCAAGGGCAAAGTCTCCATCCGTATCATGCCTGAGCAGGAAGAGAAGTACACATCAATGGGATATCATAGAGGAATGAAGTAATGCACGGTGAAGTAGTATCAGTTGTAAGTATATTGGGAGAGATTGTTGGACGTTTCAAGAGCGAGTCAGAAACAACGGTCACATTATCTGACCCACGTCTGTTCGTACAACAGGAAGGTGGCGCAGGTTTTGCTCCAGGGATTAGCATGACGGGTGAAGGAAACCCACCAGAGTTGACCCTGAACAAAAGTGTCATCCTCGCAGTCATACCAACACACCCTGACCTTGTCAAAGGTTGGAGTGCAGCGACATCTGGTATCGTTCTATGATCAGTTGGTTCAAAAAGCAGTGGTGCGCATTGTACCACTACAAGTATTGGTCACAGCGTGATAAGAACTGGGACCACTGGCAGTGTAACAAGTGCAAAAGAGAATGGACGACATCTGATGAATGGTAAAGGTGACAAGCGTCGACCAGAAGATCGTAAGAAGATCGAAGCAAACTGGGATAAAATATTCGGTAAACCAAAGGCAGATAAACCTGCCCCTGTGAAGGAAATAAAAACATGAACAAATTGATAGCAGTACTCTTCGTAACTTTCTCTTTCAATGCATATGCTATTGATGGTATGAACTCTTTGCTTATTGGACATAGTTTCTTTAGACCTTATGCAGAGTTACTGCCTGACTATTCTGCTGCTGCTGGGATATCAGGACACTCGCAAACTATTGTGTTCTCTGGGGGTCCAACTGGAACACCTGAAGCACTTTGGAATAATACTTCAAAGAAAAATACTATCACTGGCGTATTAGATGGTGGTGACGTTGAACTATTTGGAATGACTTATCATCCCGACTATCCTACAACAACAGGATATGTCAATTGGATCAACTATGCGTTAGACAAGAATCCCTCCACAAGATTCTTTATTGCTCTGCCTTGGATTCCACAACCATCTAACTACACAGATGAAATCTATACTGGGATATGGGAAGCGTACAAACCCAATTGGCATGCATTCATTGACCAACTTAGAATTCTATTTCCTAATACTGATATCTTTTGTATCCCCTACGGACAATCATCTGTCGAACTGCGTGAACATTTCACTGCGGGAGACTTGCCTGAAGTGACCGCAATGCAAGGCGACAAAGAGACATCAATATTCACAGACAACCTTGGGCATCCAGGCACTGTCCTCATTGACCAAGGGATACTTGTTTGGTTGACTGCTATCTACAACGTTGACCTCACAAACTATTCATATGGACCGACATACAATCTCGATCTTAATAGTGTTGCAACTGGAATAATGGACGAACACGATAGTCACTACAACGCAGCATACTTCACTGATAGTGATGATGACGGTGTTGGTGACGCTATTGATAACTGCCCATTGATTTCTAACTCCGATCAACTTGACACCGATGGCGATGGCAGAGGCGATGCATGCGGTGGACTACCAGCAGGATGCTAAAATGAGCGACTTTGACTTTGGGTTCACCGCAGTCACACTGGACGAACTGGATTTTATACAACAGCAACGCGCAGACGTTGACACAGCGACAGTGGAGTTGGAAGCACTCGAGTCTAAGTTGCTTGAACTCCGTGCCGCAATCCAACCACTACTCAACAACCTGAAGAAAGACCCTGCCAAGAACTACATCTATTGGGAAGATCGACTGCCCAAGATAACCCAGTTCGAGCAGCACTTAGATAAGATCATCAACAAATAAGTTGCTATCTCAATCTGGGTATAGATAATAGAGTATCCAGTCGAGAAATATACTATGAAATTAACCCATCACGCTCGCTTTTCTATCGCCATGCTCACCATGTACATTGTCGTTGGCGGTGCATGTGTATACACTAAACGAGCATACTCCTCCGAAGATGTCCCAGAGTTTGACACGTGGCAGGTCACCATCCAGCAAGATGGATGGCCAAAACTCCGCTACCTCAACGACGAAACAATGACCTCCTATGTGCTAGGATATAGGAACAGCACATCGTGTGCTGATGTCAAGTTCGAATACCGACGTTTCATCGAGCAGGATATCTATGTACCTGTTGGCACAACTGTCAATGGCGCATTTGCTATCAGCGGCAAACGCTTCGACTTCCCTACAACAGTCCCTACTGTAGAAAATGCTGCAACGTTGCAGGTCATCCAAGCAGTATGGACACCGACTTTTCACTTCTTTTCGGAGTTGATCAAAGCAGATCGAATCCATTGGCGTGATGACTACATGGCGACTGATGACCCGTCGATCGAAATATCCATGGAAGGATTTGGACCGATGCTCAATATCACCATGGACATATGCAATGAGAAGTATCAAGAGCGCAATAAACCAAACATGATCAGAACAGGTCGCTACAATTTCGCGATGTGGTCGCGATAATGACCCAGCGAGACTTTTGGGAACACGAACTCGTAAACAAGCGCACTCATGTATATGCTCCTCATTATTTTCGACGTGTGGGTGCTACACTCACACAGGCACTGAACACGATTGTGTTCATGTCAAAGAATCCATGCGAATCTCTCTCAGCGCGATGTTATCGCAAGAAAGAGGGTCGCTGGTTTGGATTCGTGCGTCATGTAATTGACTCATGGTTCCACATATTGGGATTTCCCGATCACTGTGAACAGGCACACAAGTCAGACTATCTCCGCGCACTCTCTTATGTGGAAGATATTTACAATGACGTGTATGTTACACTTAACAAAGAAACACCACACCGAAGAGAGGATGACTAACATCTACGTTGTGAGCAAGGTAATATAATGACAGACAAGCAAAAAGCATTCAGGGAGTCAGTATTTGATACTGGCATCGGAATGTCAATAAACATCCCACTCAACTGGATCATGCTCACGCTGGGTCTTATGTGGGAACTCGGTGCACTAGAACTCTCCATCCTTATGACAACAGTATTCACATTCTTTGCCATTGCTCGTAAGTACGCTGTTCGAATGCATTTCACCAATAAGGCAAAGGCACTAACACCAGACCGCAAATATGTTGTAAAGGACATCAATGGACTTCGATGACACACTAGCATTATTCATGGATAGGTATCCACATATCAATCCAGAGCATCATCCGCACAAATTCCAGTTTGCATTCATCACGTGGTTCAACACGTTTCGTTATACAGAGGAAGCAGCAGGTAATACTTTGAATATTTCACAGGAAGAAACCAAGGAGCAGTTAGCATGAGCAAATTAGCATTTACAGCAGCAGTAACAGCGATGGTCATGGCCATATCTGGGTGTGGCGGTGGTGGTGGAGGTAATTCATCCTCTGCGATAACCATCCCACCAACTACTCCACCACCAGTCGTAGTTGAACCACCCGTTACACCACCAGTGATAGTCGAACCACCAGTGATAGTCGAACCACCTGTGGTGGTTGAACCACCAGTGATAGTCGAACCTCCTGTCGTGGTTGAACCACCAGTGATAGTCGAACCTCCTGTAGTTGTCGAACCACAGATGAGCAAACCCACTGAGTGTTTGACTGATGCTACGAGCACAGGTGACGATGTGTATGGATTCATCACATGTGATGGCGTCCTTGTACGATCAGACATCGACTTCCCATATGATGCAGACAACACAGAGATCGCTATCATCGACTTGCTTGCTGTTGTTGACACTAAACTCGACGAGGAACTCGACGGTGGCACATACGAAGAGTTTGCTCAACGAGAACTCGACCTCGCCAACCAGTTATTCGCAGACTCAGGTGTGTATGTGAAGTTGCGACTTGCAGGTGTACAACTCGTCGAAGTCGGACGTGGAGACTTATACAGGCAGATAGATTACTTCACCAAAGGCAAGAAAGAATTCTCCGACTTGGATACATGGCAGAGAGATGCTGAGGCAGACATAGCATTCCTGTTCAAGAAGATAGAAGACGACCCGTTTGCTTGCGGTGTAGCACTGTACAATGATCTCACACGAGAGATGAAGTATCGTCGTGGCGTATCGCAGTGTCATATCAATACCGTGTTCCAAGAAACAGAGGTGACACGCTACTATGAGCGAGCACATGAGACGTTCACACACGAGATTGGCCACATCCTTGGTATGGACCACGACTTTGCGTCACGTGGCGCACCTAGTGGCACGTTGTTTCCTTTCTCTTATGGATACCTGATACGTGGGTACGATAGAGACCTGAGTGATGAGTACAACGGATATGGAACAATCATGAGTTACTCTGACCTTGCAACTGGACTCTTCTCTGATAGATCAGAACGATTCACCATACCAGAGACAGGTGCATCTGAAGCACGTGGCAAAAACGAGACTGGATTCAATCTACTGGGAATCGCTCCTGACCCAGCAACAGACGGTGTTGATCACCTCAACCGTGTACGATACTACATGAGTCAGTTGCATGAAATGTTTGAAGGTTGGGATCCTGTTGATACAGACGCAGGAACATTCCCCATGTACAATGCAGAACCAGCAGATATGTGCTTCTTCTGATGGGTAGTTGTGGCGACTGTACCGCTTGTTGTCACTCATTGTGTATCGACGTCGAGGATGGCGTCGACTACAAGTGGGGTGGTTCATGTGAGCATGTCTGCGAAGCAGGATGTTCCGTGTACGACTCCAGACCCAAAGTCTGCGTATCATTTAAGTGCGCATATCTCGAGTACGACCTTCCTGCAAAGTATATCCCTGAAGAATATGGATTCTTTGTAGAGACGCTCAAGTTGACAGACGACACGACCTCTTGCTGTGTGCAGATACATCCAATATATCATGGCCAACGTAACATAAAACCTGAGCAATGGATTATAGATAATAGAGAGGACATCCTCGAAATACTAGAAGAGATAGAACTACACTCCAAGGTATTTATCAGATACACAGAAGTCAAGACTATAAATGGATGTGTCGATTTTGACCGATTTGTGATAACATCAACAATATAGGAAGACGATATGGAATGTAAATTAGTGTTAAATGGAGAAGAGTTAGACCTGACCCCTTTGGTCATTGCCATTACGCAGAGTGTGTTAGAGGAAATGCTCGAACAAGGCAAAACAGTAGCAGTACCAACAGTGCCAGTAGTGGCATTAATGGTTGAGGGCGATGCTCGCCACCCAACAAAAAGAATCCCACCAACAAACAGAGGAATAACGGAGATAGTATGAGCGATTACGAAGATAGATTGTCAGTAGCAAAGAAAGCATATGTTGCGACAGATGGTCCAGGAGAAGCAGGCACACGTCTGTGGTGGTGCATCAAGCAGGTCGGACATGCCTACACAAACATGGATGTTGAGAACCTGCGTGTCCTCTTTCCTGAGTGGATGTCTCAGATGACATTTATAGGAAAGGACAGAGCATATGTCATTGGGCATATTACTCAACTGTTTGTCCTTCCGACTATCGTCATTCAAATAGCAACAAAGATCAAAGTCTCATAATGAGCATGATCGAGAACCAAATCATCTCTGCCCTCACAAAACGATTCTCAATCAGTACGAGCATCGAAGAGGATGGAGATGATGTGACGCTGCTGGTCAACTCGCACCTTGGGGACAAGATTATCTTCACCCATGAGACTGACCTCACCCCAATCATAGACATCATACTACAGAGGATAAGTCGAGATGGATAACCCACCTATCCACTTTGAGACAGTAACAAGAGTCGAGGTAATCGACTCGTGTGGTCGTGCATATGTCCAGCATAACGTCCATGGCATAACGCTATCAATACAAGATGACCAACGCACACTCAAACTCTTCATAGAAGCAGATAAACCTTGACATCTCACACCATATCCTTATAATAGTGTATATGAATAGAGAAAACCACACACAGTATTGGGAGAAAAACGATGAAGAATAAACCAGAATTGAAGCAAGACCTTTACGGCACATGGTATGTCGAAGGCGATGTCGGATATGTCAAGGGCAATGTCAAGGGTAATGTCTGGGGCAATGTGAAAGGAAATGTCTTTGGCAATGTCAAAGGAGATGTCATGGGCACTATTAACGGACGCAAGTGGCAGTTTAAGAAATTCTTTGCCTTTCTCGAGAAACAAGATGCCTAACCTGATGATGTTAGACCGCATTGCCATCAGCACGAACAGCATCGAGGTAGATAATACGACAGGTGATCTAGTCTT
>Ga0209092_10000010_pt1 | contig 155235 bp, 99 predicted proteins | sample FraStrMetagenome_FD_187446 | JGI IMG/M metagenome (GOLD analysis project Ga0209092, IMG submission 187446) | Marine eukaryotic phytoplankton communities from Arctic Ocean - Fram Strait ARC3M Metagenome (SPAdes) (version 2) | ecosystem: Environmental > Aquatic > Marine > Oceanic | place: Fram... | reverse complement strand
TGATTAAAGACGACGTTACTGTGTTTGGTTGGTTTTGGTTTGTTCACACTCGGTTTCCTTGGTCGGAAACCACCCAAAGCCAACCACTTTTTTTAACTCAACAAGCCATTCCTATGGGATGGCTGTGAAACGAAATTGAATTCCACTTTCAACTGATTCTCATCCGTCAACCCCAAGCCGTCGAGATCGACGATTTGCGCCAATCCTCCGTCACTATCACTACCGGCATCAACACTCGTATTAGTGACCCATCCAGTTGCAGTCTCAACGGCCCAAGCGCCACTACTGCTGGCGCGCCAACCGGTATCATCCTGATATAGATGGCCGTCTTTCGTCAGTGTATTCGTTGAAAACGAATCATCAATCAGCTGAATCGCTGCAGAATCAGCATCAGAGCTGACGGCAACCTCTGCCCCATTGATCGAGTTGCTAAATAATACATCGGCCGTGGGGAAGCTCGTGCCAACATCCGTAAACGACGCGGTGGCCTCTGGCAACCAGGAGAACAAGGGAACGAGCTCCGAATCATAACCGTCATGGCCGGACAAGTCGACCGAGCTCACGAAGAAGTCATTCTCGTCGACCAAGGTGAAGAAGAAGCGCTGCGCTCCCTCAGGAATCGCCACTTCCGCCCAACCCTGAGCGTGCGTGAACGGCACCACGACCTTGAACCATTCCTCTGTGCGATCCGCAATCACGGATTGAGTGTAAAGCAAGTCGAGATATTTTAGCTCCGCGCGATCCGTATTCCATGACACCCACGCCACCGTATCGTCATGGCCTGTTGAAAGGATCGTCAGGCTTTGATCCGTCAGTGGCAGTGTGCCATTTTTCGGATTGTAATACATCGGTCGCGCATCGAACTCATTGATCCAAGTTTCAAGTTCTGGAATCATTGCATTCGCCTGCGCCGTCTGTGCACCGAACAAGTCGGTCATCTCTCCAAGGTCCACAGCGTCGCCGCTGGCATCGTAGAGTTGATAGAGCGAGTATACCTGAGCAGCTGCTTCATTCGTCAAATGATCGTAGTTTTTATACAATTTCCAACCATCCTTCACCATCGTGCTTGCCACTCGCCCTGAGTGCGGGAAGTGCCAAAACATCGATTCGCGCACCTCGCCAGACGCATCCAGGATGCGTTGCTCATCCTGTGGGTCATTTAGCCAAAGGTCGCTAAGGTCGCAGCCATCCAAGCGCTCGCTTGGAATCGAAAGTCCCGCCAAGGATAAAAAGGTCGGATACAAGTCCAGTCCGTTGATCACCGCATCACTGACTGTGTTCGATGCAATCCCCGGCCCGCGGATTATAAACGGCACACGCGTGCCCCCTTCTTTAATCCAACGCTTCCCTTGATCGAGCGGGTAGTTATCAGTCACCTGTCCGCTACTATCTCCTGTTTCCATGCCACCGTTATCGGAGGTTAACACGACATAGGTATTCTCGATCAGCTTATGTCCAGGCCAGCGAGGGTCGTCCGTTTCTTCCAGATAAGTGATGGGCTGATTCATATAATAATCCAAGCTCTCAACCATCGCCGCGTAGTAGGGATTCTTTTGTCCCTCGGCAAATATTTCATCCCCCGTCAAAGGGTAATCGTAGCCCATCAGCGCCGCATAGTCTATCAACAGACTCTCTGTGCGCACTTGCCAAGGGGCGTGCACCAACCAAGTCGCATAATAACAGAAAAAGGCGTCTTCTTGTGTCACCGCATTTGCAAGAAAGCTCAGAGCCTCCTGCGTCACCGAGTCGGTTGCCATACCATTGGCATCCAGCTGATAAGGATCGGTGGGATCGCTGGTCGCAAATCCTGTTAATCGGTCTCCCATACCCGTTTGAACCCCCCGTCCGTTATTAGCCACATCAAAGCCCTGATCGGTCGGGTATGGAAAGCTATTATGCTGCCCGTCGGGAGACATATGCCATTTACCGAATGCGCCCGTGTAATAGCCCTCGGCTTGAAGCATCTCCGCCAGCGAAATTTCTTCATCCTTCAGGCTGCTCCGATAATGTGGGTCGAGCCCAGTTGCATCATCGGCAGAGACCTTCGGGCAATGTCCGCCCGACACATGCGTCACATCGCTGCGCCCCGGATGCCTCCCGGACATAATCGCCACACGACTCGGCGCGCAGGTCGGCGCGGGAGAATAGGCATTAGGGAACTTCTGAAAACCTACCCCCGATCAGCTATCGCTGACTCAGGAGCAGGCTTTCAGTTTTTAGCTAAATTTCTTCAAAAAAACATCCGCACCACCAACTCCAATCTTTACTGCGTTGGCCAAAGCATTACTCTTTCAGTATGAGATATCACGACCCCAAAAAAGAGAATGATTTGTTCAGCATGATCGAGCACCAGCAGTCAGTTCATGCTGAGGTAAAGGGAATCAACAAGCTCAATGAGGTGATCGACTGGGAGCTTTTTCGTGACGAATTGGAGTCGATACTGGGCTACGATAAACGCGACCCAAAGCGTGGCGGACGCCCTCCATTTGATGCCGTTCTAATGTTGCAGGTTCTAGTATTGCAGAAGTATTACGGTCTGAGCGATGAGGAGACAGTTCCGAGGAACGTAGTGACGACAACAGCGAAGCGTTCATTTCAGGTCATGGATCGCTTTAGCTTCCTGCAGTTCTTAGGTCTACAGGCAGGCGACAATGTGCCAGATGCGCGAACGATTTGGGACTTTAAGCAGCTACTAGAGAAGGATGATCGCGACGGGACGCGCCGTCTTTTTGAGCAATTTGGTAAGTTGCTTAGCTCCGAAGGATTATTGGCGAAAGAAGGCAGCATTGTGGACGCGAGCTTCGTAGCAGCCCCCCGTCAGCGTAACAGCCGCGAAGAGAATCAAGATATCAAAGATGGTAAACGCCCTGCGGGCTTTGAATCAGATACGCCGAAAGGGCGTCAGAAAGATTGCGATGCACGTTGGACGAAGAAGAATAATGAGACGCACTACGGCTATAAAAACCACGCCAAAGTGGATGCGAAAAGCAAGCTCGTGGATGGCTACACTACGACCGCTGCAAGTGTGCATGACAGTCAGGTTTTCAAGGACTTAATTAACGATGAAGACGAAGCAGTCTTTGCTGATAGTCCTATGCTTCAGAGGATCATGACGATTTTCTGCTCTCGAAGGACTGCCAAAACTTTATCATGTTTAAGGGCAGTCGAGGGCATCCGCTCAGTGAAGAAGAGCAAGTAACCAACAAGCTCAGGAGTCGAATACGAGTGCGATGCGAACATGTCTTCGGTCGAATGAGCCAAATGGCTATGGACCGATTGCGAAGCATCGGTCTAAAGCGGGCTCATCAACACAACGGATTCTGTAACCTAGTTTACAATATGGATCGCTATGCCTTCTTATGTAGATGATAGGCGATCTGGGCCGCCAGAACGGCCAGATCTCGCCAATTAACCCCAAATTACGCCGAAAAAACCACTTCCCAGCAACCAACATCGCTCTCTCAAACCACCATTAAAACTGAAAAGCGGCTTTTGAGTCGCCTCCGGCGACCAAAAGGCGTTTTTCAGAAGTCCCCTTAAAGTGCCTTCTCGATTTCACTCCAATACCGAGAGTCTTTCAGAAACTCGGACATGCGGTCAAAGCCTTCGGATGTTTCGGCGTCGACTTTTAAGCGTTCTATGAGGCTGCTCAGTGTTTCCTCTGAATCCAGTGTTTGCATGCCCTCCTCCTCATGGTCGACGATATTTGAATAGGCATTACCACTAAAGCGAACACGCTTATGATTGATTGGCTTCTGGTATTTCCAAAGCCCCATACCTGAGCCATCCCATGTGCCTTGGTAGATATGTGCTTCACCTTTGGTATAGAACAGGTTGTCACGCACTTCGACCGATTCAGCAAAACGACCGGCTTCCCATGGTGTATCAACCATTAGCTGATAGTGCTCTTCAATCGTGTTATAGACGATATTTTGGTAGATCTTTACGCCGCTGACAGGTCCATTCAGAACGAAACCACGTAGATGATCGTTCAAACTGACGTTGTGGCGAATTACGGTATTTCTGTTGCCGATGGACTGTCCGGAGTCTTGGTGTTTCGACCAATCACAGATAAGGAAAAAGCCACCGGCGTTGTCCGCACTCAAGTTGTATTCAAACACGGTGCCATCACAATTGAAGTCAGAGTCGAGTCCCTGCCCATCAAAGGTGCCGGCATAGCCCCAGACCTCATTGAAACGGATTTGCGTGTTGAGGCTGCTCCACGGCCAAATGCCGATACTGGGCCCTGCATGCTGCGTGACCTCTTTTGTGTCTAAATCGGCAATGCGCTGTCGGGCACCATAAAGACGATTGTATTCGACCACGGCGTGCTCTGTGCCAATGGGCACGATGCCATCCCCTCCGATATCTTCGAGTAAGTTGCCTCGTATTACCACATTTGTGCTGAGGTGCGACAAATCATCCCATGGATCCATCCAACCTTTAATCGCATCGCGATCACAGCGAAGGATATGGCAGTCTTCAATCAATAAACCATCAATCTTAGTTGGCACCTTTCGTGTATCGACCTCCCAGCGGATGCCTGTGCCGCCTCCTTTGTCCTTTGAAAACACACCGTTGACATCACGCACTAACGAATTTCGCAAAGTAATATCCTGAACCAAACCTGCATTTTTAGCGAACACCAGTAATCCGGCTCGCTTCGCTTCGCGCTGAGCCCCCGTGTTGGTGATCTCAATCCCATCAATCACCCAGTGTGACAGATTCTCAAGAAAGACCGCCGAACGCGTCACTCCCCCACCTGCGATGACCGGCTTCGGGCCATCGAAATAGCTCGTCAGTGTAATCGGCAGCCCCTGCGCGCCTGATGTGCTCGGCTTAAACTGCCCCTGAAACACCTGCCCACTTCGCAGGTGAATGGTATCCCCAGGCTCGAATTGCTGCTGATTGGCAGCAGCAAGACTCGACCATGCTGTTTTAGGGCAGAGACCCACCGAAGCATCATCGCCATGCAGGGCATCAATATAATAGTCTGCCGCAGAAAGCACAGAACAAGACAGCCAACTTAGACCGAAAGCGAATGAGAGTAACTTCATATTAGTTATGTAAATGCTAGCGTTGCACACGACCAGAGGCATTGCCTCGCATCAAGGTTTCCACTTCTTCACGTGAATTGTAATTAAAATCTCCTTTGATCGAATGCGCGAGACAAGATGCTGCCACGGCGAAATCAACCTGCTCTTGGGGCGTCGCAAAGTCAGGCGTCGTCATGGCATAGATCAACCCCGCAGCAAAGGAATCGCCCCCACCGACACGATCAACGATGTTACGCATCTTGTAGGATTGATACGTGGCACCGTTCATCGGCGCAAACGCGGCTGCATCGCTGGCAACATCGAAGAGCATCGCACCCCAATTGTTATGCGTCGCAGAAATACTCTCGCGCAAGGTGATCGCCACCTTTTCCACCTTATCGAAGCGTTGCGCGATTTGACGCGCCACGTCGGGATACTGCGCGATTTCCAAGCTGCCAGCATGCACATCGGTATCGCCCGCATGAATGTCGAGCACATCCGCAGCATCTTCTTCATTGCCAATGATGACGTTCACATTCTCCAGAAACTCCGGCATGATGCCGCGGGCTAAGCTGCGCGCATCGGTGCCCGGGCGCCAACGCCATAAGTTCTTACGGAAATTCAAATCACAGGACACCTTCACGCCCGCAGCCTGTGCCTTATCGGCAGCGAGCACCGCCGCACGTGCAGCAGTTTCTGAAATCGCGAGTGTAATGCCCGAAATATGCAGCCACTGTGCATCGGCAAAGATTGCATCCCAATCATACTCCTCACCGGGGCACAGTGAAACCGCACTGTAGTCGCGGTCATAGATCACGCGACTCGGGCGCTGATTGGCCCCCGTCTCTACGTAATAAACCCCGAAACGACCTTCTTCGCGCCGCAACACATGATCGACATCGACATTGAAGCCGCGCATTTGACGCACAAACGCATCCGCGACCGCATGCTCGGGCAACGCGCTGACAAAGCGCGAACTGCCACCGAGCATCGAAACCGATGCGGCCACACTACTCTCAGCGCCACCGAAGGTTAGATCCATCGATCCGGGACAGACTTGTGCAAAACGATAATTCTCACTGGGCGCGAGGCGCACCATAACTTCTCCAAACGTAACTACTTTTTTCATATAAATCTCCTGTATCAAATTATGAACGACTCATGACGGCGGTCGCACGCTGGGTAATGCCTGCCCAATCGCCTTCTCTGATCGCACTAGCGCTCGCGATCCACGAACCACCGACGGCGAGAATTATATCTTCCTTTAAATAATCTTCTGCATTGTCAGCAGTGAGCCCACCCAGCGGGATGAACTGCAAGCCCAGATGCGCATACGGAGCCTGCATATTTTTGAGATACGCGAGTCCTCCCATCGGTTCCGCAGGGAATAGCTTCAATATATCGCAACCAAACTCCAGCGCATGTTCAATCTCACTGGGAGTCGCAATGCCAGGAGCAAACGGTAGCTGAGCATCCAGAGCCGCCTGCACAACGCGTGCGTTCATCCCCGGCGCAACTGCACAACTCGCACCAGCGTCTTGCACCTGTCGCACTTGAGTTGGTGTAATCACAGTGCCAGCCATCACTAGCATCTCGCTATAGTTCTCGGCGATAACCTGCATCACCTGCAGCGCAGCCGGAGTGCGCATGGTGATTTCAACCGCTTTAATACTACCGGCAAGAAGCGCTTCAGCCAGAGGCTTGGCATCGTCAACATTTTCCACGGTCACCGTGGCAATCGCGCGTGACGCAGCAAGTTGCGCACGCATTCGTGGTGTAAATAAAGTCTTCATTTTATTGTTCTATTATTCGACCACCGCAAAGCTGGACTCGTCTTTAGCATTAGGATCGATGACAAACGGCTGCATCGCCACTTCATTCACTTCGACGCCAAGACCCGGTAGTTCATTAAAATGTAGCTTTCCATCAATCACTTCATGGGCCGCCGAAAAGATCGAATCACGCACCGAATGCTCGGTTTGGTCCATCTCCAGCATGACTGGACGACGCTCAAAGCGACCGGGATTCTCCGGCACCATACTGATCGCGGATGCGGCCACTGCTTGATTGATTTTTAACCCCCAGCAATGCGGCACCATGTCCGTATGCGATGCACTCGCGATTGCATTGATTTTCACAAACTCCGTAATACCACCACAGTAAGCGATATCGGGCTGCATAATATCTAAACAAGCGCCGCTTGATAAGCGCTCAAACCCATAGCGAGTCTGCTCACATTCCCCCGCCGCAATTGGCACACTCAGTTGTTCACGCAGCCGAGCCATATCACCGTAGTTCTCCGGAGAGAGTGGTTCTTCAAACCAGCAATAGTCATTCGCCTCTAACACATGACCTATGCGAATCGCCTCTTTATAATTGTAGGCATGATTGGAGTCCGCTCCGATCTGTGTCGTTGGGAAACGACTACGAAAGGCTTCGATCAGCTTGGTATCGAACTCTATGTTTTTACCGACCTTGACCTTCAGCATCGTGTAGCCTTGCGCAACATAACCAGCAGCCTCTTCGAGCAACTCTTCGAGCATTTCGTCCTCTGGCTTGTCGTCGCGAAAATACATACCCGTCGCGTAACAAGGCACAGGCTCATCCGAACCACCTAACAAGGTGCGGACAGGTGTATTCAAGGCTTTGCCCTTGAGATCCCAGAATGCTATATCCAGACCTGAAATGGCAGCCATAAAGATACCATGACGATTAAAGTCGCAAAACGCCTTCCACATCAGGTTCCACAGCACTTCGTTTTGCAGCGGATTCTTACCCAATAGTAATGGCTTAAAGTGGTGCTCTACAGCCGCAGCAATTGCTAGGTTCGGCCCATAGCATTCGCCCCATCCTACAGTTCCATCACTGCAGGTCACTTTGAGGACGAAGTTGTTCTTCACCGGATAATACCACTGCGAAAAGCCGATGGATCGGCTCAACTTAGTGCGCAATGGAAAACATTGAATATCGACGATTTTCATAATTATGGAGACTTAAAAATTAACGCTTAATCGAGATGCGTTTGATATCGTAGTAATCCTCGAGTGCGAGACGGCTCACGTCCTTACCGAAGCCGCTTTGCTTGAGCCCACCATGCGGCAATTGCAGCGAATAGTAGGCTTCGTTAATGAGGATGTTGCCGAAGATCAGACGCTTCTCGGCCTCGAGTGCACGAGAGAGGTTTTGGGTATAGACGTAGGCGGACAATCCATACTCGGTATCATTCGCCAAGGCGAAGGCATCGTCGCTGTCATCAAACGGCATGACAGGCATGATCGGCCCGAAAATTTCTTCACAGGTCAAGGCACTGTCGCGTGCGACGTCTTTAATCAAAGTCGGCTGCATGAAATACCCGGGGCGACTCGCGCGTTTGCCACCAGTAACCACTGTGCCCTTATGCGTCTCTGGTTGGCAGAACTTGACCATCTGCTCCACGCTCGCCTCTGACACGACCGGACTCAGCTCAGGCCCGGCGACCGAGTCGCCGACATAACGATACGACTCCATCAGCGCCTTCGCCTTCTCAATGAAAGCCGCATAAATGCTGCGGTGCACAAAGACACGATTCGGTGCGACACAGATCTGTCCGGCATTGGCCAACTTCAGGCCAACAATGTCAGCCACTGCGGCATCCAGATCCGCATCTTCAAAGACCAGCACGGGTGCATCGCCACCGAGCTCCAGAGACAGTCGCTTCACTGTCGTCGGTGATTGCTCTATCAATTTCTTGCCGGCAAAAGTCGACCCTATCATGGTCAGTAGACGTGGGATTGGGCTTTGCGCCAAGGCATCGCTGACGAGCTTACCACGACCACAGAGTAAATTCACGGTGCCCTTTGGAAATGCGACTTCATTGATTAATTCAGCCACTCGCATCGAAGCCATCGGTGTCTTATCGGATATTTTAAACACCGAGGCACAGCCACTAGCCAATGCAGGGCCTAGCTTATAGCCCAGATTTAGCAGAGGGAAGTTCCATGTCAGCAAGCCAGCGACGACACCAATGGGTTGATACGAAAGAAAGTTCAGATGCCCGCCGTCATAGTCCGGAATGGTTTCTCCGTAGTGGCGCTTCACTTCCTCGATGTAGTAGCCGAGGCAGTCAACCAGCATATTAAAATCGTAGCTTGCGACATCCTGTGTTTTGCCAGTCTCTTGAATCAGTAGATCAACGATATTCGCCTCGTCCGCCTTCAGTTTGACAATCAGCTCATCGACCAATGCTTTACGCTCATTGATCGAGAGTTGACCATATGCTTCCGAGGCGATCTTCGCCACATCAAGTGCACGATTCACATCTTCAGTCGTCGCGCTCGCAACTTGTCCAATTTTTGCCGCAGTCGCAGGATTATACACATCCAGATGTGCGTCACTATCGACGAATTCGTTTCCTATGTAATTCTTTATATTCATTTTATTTTTATAAATCTGTTAACTGTCTCTGAGGAATATGATCACGACTATGCATACCTACTTTTGAGTGATATTGATAATATTTTAGAAATGCCGTTCATCTGGCCCGCTTCGGTCGGTCTATTTATTGTTCTTATGCTTGTGATACTCTTGCCATGTGAGCATGCCGTCTTTGTTGACGTCGGCCTCAGGGTTTTTCTTGAAATATTGGTTCTTCCATTTTCCGTCATTACTAGAGGAATCCTTCTTCACGGGCTTAGCGGTTGCTGGTTTTGCTGTGTCTTCCAAACGCGCATCGAGCTGCTTACGAAATGATGCGAGCTTCACTGCATACTCGGGGTTGCTTGCCAGATTCTCCCATTCGTTCTTGTCGATTCGATGATCGTAAAGTTCTTCGTCGCCAGTGTGATACCGAATATAGCGCCAGTCCTGCGTGCGTAGCGAATAGTTCTGCATCATGGGGTCCGGAGCTTTCCACTTGTGAACCGCAGTGAGTGCTGCCTCAGGCCCACCCCAATCGTTCAACTTTGGATTTTCAAGAAACGATACCAGGCTCGTGCCATCCAGTGGAGCGCCTTTCTCATTACGACGTGTATCACCGCTCAGACTGCAAAGTTCGATCAATGTCGGATACAGATCCACTAAAGAGACGGGGTGCATCACATTGGCGCCTGCTTTGCCAACTCCGGGGGCACGAATGATAAAGGGCACACGTGTGCTCTCTTCCCAAAGTGAATTCTTATAGACGTAATCCTTCGGACCGGTGCCCCAACCATGGTCACTGGTAAGCACGATGATCGTGTTATCTTTTAGCGATGAATTATCGACGACATCCAAAATCATACCGAGCAACTCATCCACAGATGCGACACAGGCCAAATACGCTTGTGTAAAATGCTTCAGCGCCAACTCTTGGTCACCGCCGTAGGAAGCGACCAGACTTTCAAAGATCTTTACACCGCGATCATTGCCACCACGCGATTTAGTCAAATACGTGTCATCGGCATCGCCGTTAAGAATCGGAGGCAGCTCCAAAGTATCCACAGGAAACTGATCGAAGAAGCGCTGCGGAACAATCAAAGGTGTGTGCGGGCGCATGAAGCCCACTCCCATGAAAAAAGGTGTCTTCTCAGCACCGTCAGAATAAGCCTGCAATGTCTCAGCAGCCCATTGCGCATTGGCCTCATCTGCGGTCAAGTCACGCTCTCCGGATTTGGGGAATGCCAAGTCAAAGCTATTTCTCCAATTACCGCGCTGCCATGTATAGGACTTCCCGTCCCCAAAGTCTTTGCCTTCCAAAGAGACGAATGGGCCGAACGAACCGTCGATTTTGCCGAAGTCATCACGCAGCGGCGCAGGTGTCATCGGGTGCGGCACTTGCTTATTGCCATCAAAAGCATAGGGTCCGTAGTCCGCTTCTTCACGAAATTCGTCCCAATCCTGATGCGCATGATGATGCATCAATTTACCTGTTCCAATGGTGCGATACCCATTGGCTTGGAAGTGCGCGAACATTGTCTTTGAATTCGCCAATACCTCATTTTGATTCCAGTTATCCATACCAAAATTATTTGAAGTATGTGGATAGATTCCGGTGAAAAAGCTAGATCGTGACGGTGCACAGATCGGGATCGTGCAATGCATTTGCTGGAAAGTCACAGCACTATCCATGAGCCGCGTCATGTTGGGCGTCTGAGTTTGTGGATGGCCTCCAAAGCCTTCGATGTCGGTATTCAGATCATCACAGACGATCAAAATTACATTAGGTTTGGTAGCCTGTAGACACACTGCCGCACAGAGTGCGACCAGTCCCAAGCAGAGAGAACGGAGTATTGATGACATATTCATTATTAAAATTATCGCACGTCTTTCACGATCAAATAGATTGGGGTTTCAGTAAATGGGATCCGAACAACGCCATTTTCAGGAGTTAATTCGAAAGGATTTCCGTAAAGGTCGCGGCCAGACACGATTGAGTCGGTCTGTAGCTCACGCGTCTGCTCTCCGCCTTCACTCCACAAGACGACAAAGTCAAACTCTGGACCGCTAAAGCGTGTCTGCCAGCATCCATCGCCAAGGTCATCCTGACCGTCACACTCGACATCATACATGATATCACAAGCCGCAGCAGCTGCGATGAATCCAGATTCGACCGTGCGCCCCCCTGGACCGACCCAGCCCTGTAGCCAACGATCCAGCAGGTCGCCCTCTAGTAGGATAAAGTAGAAGGACTTTTCGACTCCGTTAGCAAATGCCGTAGAGACCGCTTGTATATACGCCGATGCACACTCCTCCTCGTTAAGTATCTCGCGAGCAACAAATGGATTTTTATAAGGCACAAAAGGCTTCGCATCCTCTGCCAAACTGAAGTAGCCAAACTCGGTTGCCCAAAATGACGGGGCTTCGCCAAATTCAGACACCGCCTCGTCAAACCCCTGCACCACTTCACGGAAATCTCCACGTGCTGGATGGCGACGCCCTTCGGTGTAAGGGTGGTATGAAATCGCATCGAACGGTTCCAAGCCGGTGTGTCCGAGTAACTCCTTTAGGAAATGATTATGCGTCTCAGCTGGCGTGGCTAGTCCCAGACCCACGACTTCGATATTGGGGTCTTTCGCCTTAATGAGCTCATAGGCATGCGTCGTAAAGTCGGCCATTTCTTTAACCGTGCCACGATAGAAGAGTGGGATGTCCGGCTCATTCCATGTTTCAATAGCATGCAAGCGACCATCCGCTAAGTCAATCAAACGGTTCAAATAGTCATCAAACTCAGCTTGCACATCATCACGATGCGTGTAGGCACGCGAGGCAGACGAACCGACTGGCGCACGCGAAGCCCATTTCGGCATGCCGGGCCCGATGACCGCCAACGGCGTCACTCCAAAAGATGCTTGATAATCGAGCACGGCATCCAGCTTTGCGGCCTGTCTTTCATTCCAGACGCCTTTCTTAGTCATCAAACTCCCAAGCCCACAATCAAAGGCAAAACGCGACCACCCAAGGCCAATGCGCTCCATCGCCCAAAACTCGCGTAGGTCGCTGATATTTGTGCCAAAGCGAATGGAAGGATCAACTTGGTTACTTGTGCGAGCACGCACCACAGCGAGCGAGATGCGATGTGAGTATTCGCCAACTGTGACTTCAACACGATACATTCCCTGAGACACAAAGCCTGGCGTCTCCCAAGCAATCCTTGCATTCGACTGTGCTGGGATCGCACCAACACTCCGCTCACTCTCAAATACCACATTACCATGCGTATCAAGAATACTAATACGTGCAGGGGGCGAGATTGTGACATCCGAGTTATTACGAATCACTGTGACTACATCAAAGGCTTCGTTTGGTTCATAGACGCGATGATAACGCACCGTATCGGAATTAGACTCAATCACTCGCTGCGGCTTGTAATCGGCATTACCTTTGGGTGTCACGGCCACGGCATCCAAATAGACTTCCACTGCATCCGGTGTGGGTGGAATGGCAACTGCGATGGCATAGGCGTTTTTCGCAGCTAAAGGCAGACGCACATCGAAGGAATAGCGGGCCCAATCTTGAGTAAGTGTCACAGTCTTTTCAATCAAGTTGCTACCACGGTTTGGCACCAAGGCCGTCGGCACGTAGCGCACCTGTAGCTTCACTTTCTGCCCTGGCGCACTTGCCTTCATGTCCGCCGAAACGGTCAATCGATCCAAGGCATGAGCCTCAAAATAGTCCGAAGCAATCGTAGCGTGCTTTGCCACTGGTTCAAACGCCGTGTTTTGAGGCACCAACGACACTCTCAAACTCTGTTGCCCATGCGAGGCGGCATCCTCAGTAAGATCCCATCCGGAACTGACGTCAGTTTTATTAAAAATCACACCCCACTCTTCACGCCCCAACTCAAAGCTACTGTTATTTAGAATGTTCTGTGTCACAGGGTCCGAGTCCAGAGAGGAGCCATCTGTGTCGGATACGGGTAAGAGTAAATCGTAAACGATATGTTGCCCATCAACAGCATAGAGATTCACCCAAATCGAGCGATGCCCTTTCCAGTCGACAGCATTAAGCACTTCAATCTCCAACTCCCTCTGCGGCAACAGCACGAAACCATCATCAGAATCACTCAGTGAACTAAATGACTGAAACGGCTGACGCTTGAGTAGCACCGACCGATGCTTTTGTGATGTCGAATAATTAAAGCGCTCTCCATCCACCTCGAAGGCCTGTTCGTCATAGAAACCAATCGGCAGGTTAAGCGTCGTACGCTCGGCACTGTAGCCTGTTGCCGAAAAATCCAAATCAAAGCGTAAGGCGCGCTCATCAGTGATCGTGGTTGCCACTTTCAAGTGGCCCGCCGCGCCCTTGATTTTGATCGGTTCATTGAAAACCAATGCGTCCGCATGCACTTGATATCGAACCTCCCATGGAAGTAGATTTGAATGTTGAGAACCGTTCGGAGCTTTAATGGTAAAACTGCTGCCTTCAATGAGCACACCACTGGTCGATACCAGATACATCGTATTACCGTCTGGTTTCGCCTGATAGTGTAGATCGTCCCACTGAATCGACGCATCTTCGTGAACTATCGGTGTAGTCGAAGGTCTGGAGTCTGTAGCGCCTTCGTTCTGCCCTGGGGCAATTGTCGGGGCCGATGGCACGCAAGCGACACTGAAAGCAGACAGCACGAGCGCACAAGACAAGCGACATTGTAAGGATTTGGATATAGAAGACATGAATGCAGCAATCAACAGGGGTCGAGAGATAACGATGTGGTTATTTAAACAGTATCCTCACCTTGCCGCGTTCGCGAAATGGTAATATACATTCGCAGCACACCAAACTCCCCAATAAAAACAAAAAACGAGCAGGGATCACAATGCGATGCGACTGTATGATCCGATTTCAGCAACACTCAAAACAAGAGAATGAAGGATCGAAACGTCCATTGGTTCTCGACCCATAGAATCATGTGAATATCATCTCTCGCAATATATTGAATGCCACCTGAACAAGACCGAGGCCGCCAGTCAGGCAACCGCAAGTTTAACCGAACGAGTGCCCATGCAAATTCTCCCATTACTCGTTCGAAAATCTCGCTGATAGGGAAACGTTTTTTACGGTTTGAGAGACGCGAAGGCATACGTCATGTTGTATATTTATGACATAAAACACCCCACCCAAGCCTATAAACTATGCACCCGGAAAACTCTATCCAATCTCACCGAGGTTTTACACTCATCGAACTGCTGACAGTCATCGCCATCATTGCGATCTTAGCTGGAATCCTTATCCCCGCGATCGGCAACGTGCGCAAAAAGGCCGCTACAGCTAAGGCCGTCAGCAATGTCCGCCAAATCGGCATGGCCAATTCACTCTATTCGCAAGAAAACAAAGGTAAGATCATCGGGCAAGAGCAAGGAAAGTTCATGGATGCGATGCAGCGCATCGCCGAATACATCTCCACGGAAAAAGAGCTCAATTGGGATCAACAAATCGCCACTCTAGCCCTAACAAATGACCCGAATGTGCCGGAACATATGGTCAGAATAGGAGGCCTCCCCTTCACGTATGCGATCAATTCTATATTCAACCAGAAATATGGACGCGCGGTCGAAGGCAAAGGAGCATGGACGCCACCCTCGCAACAAGACTCTAACCAACGACGCATGGCGGAGTTCGATTATCCTTCGGACACGATCTATGCTGTCAGTGGCAGTTATGAATTAACGGTATCCGCTGCAGCAAATGCTTCGCTCCTTCAGGAACCAAGCGCTCGACAGTCGATTTTCTATTTACACGGCAACAATGATAGCACACCAGCAGTCTTCCTAGACGGCCATAGCGAGCTAATTACCTACCCGATCGATCCTAAGCAGATCAATCCACGGGAACGCACGAAGTAGCCAAATCCAGACAGTGTGCGACTAAAGGCGCAAAGAGTCGCAACATTGATCATTGATCGGTTGCAAATTACCGCCTGGGAAACATAATTCGCAGTGTGAATCACGCAGCATTCGCGAAACAGTATAGTATACCTCTATCTACACATAGAATATGCACACCTCATTCGACCTTTATCCCAGTTATTTACGGCGCTTTAACAATGATATAGCAGCCAATCGTCCACTACGTTTACGCTACGATCTCCATGCGATGCGCAACTATGAGTATAGTAACGAAGGTGGTAAACGCGTCGGACCGTTTCCTCAAGTGCGCCCTGAGGGCACTCTTGAGATCCAAAGCACCACAAACTCCATCGGCAAAAATTCGATGACCGTGAAGCATTCTCGCGAATGGTCGACATGGACTGGACAAGCGCCTGCCTCCAAACAAGACATTACGGCGAAAATAGACTACGCAGACGATGCCATCGGCACACTGCAACACTGGCAAATGAGCTATGCCTCCACCCCCATACTGCCAGTGAAATCCTATCGCTATGATAAGCTAGGACCGATGCAAAAGCACGGTCGAGTTAAGGATGGAACCATCGAATTGACCGCTGCCAGCAAAGGAACGTCGAATATGGAGCTCGCCTCCTCCTCCCACGTCACATCGCTATACACGCTGATCGAACGCTTTCAGCGCTCCACGATCCAACCTACTACAGTCGATTATCTAGACGACCTGACCATGCTTCGACCGGGCCTAGAAATCACCCCACTGCCCGATGATACGATCGAGATCGAAGGCGTGAAGACAAACGTTCATGGATACGCACTCGTTGGGCCAGCGATTCTGCCTCTGTTCTTTTGGATGGATACGCACTCCAACGTGCTCGCTGTCATCGGCCGCAACGTCGCCTACACACTAACAGAAGCTCAAAACGTCTAATTACGCTGTTTTCATGTTACACTCTACAGACTCAAGCAGTTTCTCCCGACGCGACTTCCTAAAGGCCGGCAGCGCACTCACAATGTCGGCTTTTTTCACGCACTCAGATGCTGCCCCAAGTGTAGCACTACAAAAGACAGGCCCCGACACTCGGCCCAATCTCCTCTTTCTTAATCTGGACCAACTCAGCCACATGGCCTTGAGCTGCCACGGGAACCCGCACCTCCAGACACCTAATATCGACCGCTTGGCCGCGCGCAGTGTTGATTTCTCAAAAAGCTACACGCCAGACCCTATCTGCTGCCCTGCCCGTGCCAGTTGGGCCACTGGTCACTTTCCAAGCGAGAATAATGTAGCAGTCAACAACCGCCCCTTGCGCGACGATCTACCCGATTATGGTCAATGGCTGGGCAAGAATGGCTATCAAACCGTGCACATCGGCAAATGGCACGTGCCGGGGCGCCCCTTACATAAGTCCTTTCAACTTGTGCCACACAATTCACACCCACAGGGCGAATACAGCGACAACCTCGTCGCTCTCTCATTTGAAACCTTCCTCGCCAACCGCGATCAAACACGCCCCTTCTTCGCCCAAGTCGGGTTAATGAACCCACATGACTGTGGCAATGCCCCCCGCACTTCGGAACACCCGTTCCCGTTTCCACACCTAAAGGATCAGCTACCGCCGTTCCCACCCAACTTCGACTTCGACCGCCGTGAGCCCGAGCAGCTTAAGCAGATGCACAACGGCCTCATGAAATTTACAGAGAACTGGACGGAAGAGAACTGGGGGCATCAAGCCTGGCTCTACTACCGGATGGTTGAAATGGTCGATGTCAATGTAGGCTATATTCTCGATACATTGGAGCGATCTCCCGAACATGAGAATACAGTCATCATTTTCAGCTCCGACCATGGCGATGCAAACGGCTACCATCGTATGCTGTTTAAGGATAATTTCTACGAAACGTCCTCACGCGTGCCGACCATGATCTGCTTCCCCGGAAAAGTGCCAGAGGGCGTCGTCGATGAGACCCACTTGGTATCAGGTTTAGACTTCTTCCCTACGCTGTGTGACTATGCCGGGATCGAAGCTCCAAAGGGGCTGAAAGGCCTAAGCCTTCGTCCACTCCTTGAAGCAGAACCTACGACAGAGTGGCGCGAATATTTGCACGCACAGAGTAAGGCGACCGGACGGATGGTCGTAGATGATCAGTATAAGTTCATTCGATATTATGGTTCGGAGACCACACAGCTCTTCGACTTGAAGAATGATCCATGGGAAACCGTCAATCTTGCATTTGACGATGAACATCAAGCGGTCTGCAAGCGAATGGCAACTGAAATTGATCGCATGGAACAGACACTCGACAACGTTGATTTACCCGATGCCCTTATGCGGCGAACCTAACCTCTAATATCACCCCAACCCCAATAAATTATGCCCATTGATCTACCAGAAGGTATTTACTCCGGCTTCAGTATGTATGGAGACGAAGTCATGGTCCCCGGAGTCAACTCCCTCGGCGAGCACTGGTCGTCACCACGCCTAAAGCCTGTTTCCAAAAAACTCACAAACTGGACCTGCCTCCTTCAACTCGAAGGCGAATGCTACTTCCACATCAACGGTAAGGACGAACGACTCACCAACGGCAATCTACTCTTGCTCTCCAACGGCACAACCATGGAGCGCCTTGATCAGAAATTTTCCTACAACCATACACTCTGGATCGGTTTTTCAATGCGCCGTGCGCTACAAGATGCCCCTGATCTACTTGAGACGTGGAAGAGCTTCAGTTACGTTAATAAGCGTTTCCTACCAAAGCATAAATCACTACTCAAAACGATCGTCAACGAGCACGCATCCTCGGGGCAATTCAGTGAGCAAATTTCCCGCATGACCTTTCAGGCGTTTGTCTATTCACTGCAAGAATTCGTCAATGATGAGGACGGCGAATCCATCATCCCCGCAGGTTTGGCGCAAAATCCGACTGTGCTTCTTGCCACAGATCTCTTCGAGCGTGAATACAGCGAGCACTGGGACCTTAAAAAACTGTCCGACCGCCTCGCTGTGTCCGAAAGTAAATTAACCAAGGCATTTCGCGTCGCCACCGGCGAGAGCCCGATGGCTAGTCTATGGAAGATCCGTCTAATTAAAGGCTATGAGCTGCTCGTGGGCTCATCTATGAATGTCACACAAATAGCCATGATGGTCGGCTTCCAAAGTAGCCAGAGCTTCGCAACTGCTTTTAAGCGCTCATTCAAATGCACCCCTCGCGATGTCAAAAACGGAAACGTCGAACAAATCGAACCGCGCGAATTTCTACACCAAAAAGAAGACTAATATCGGACTCACCTAACACTTATGATCACACGCTTTTTACTCTGTCTTGCAACAAGTCTACCCACCTGCGCACTCTACGCAAAGTCTCCGAATCTAATTATCATTCTAACCGATGACCAAGGCTACAACGATGTCGGCTTCAACGGATGCACCGACATCCCCACGCCACACTTAGACAAACTCGCAGACGACGGGGTTATATTTACGGATGGCTATGTCTCCTACCCAGTGTGCGGACCAAGTCGCGCAGGTCTTCTCACCGGACGCTATCAAGATCGCTTTGGGTTCACCACGAACCCAACCATTGATCCTAGTAATCCAGATGCAGGTCTTCCAAAGTCCGAAGAAAACATTGCGGAGGTGCTCAACAAAGCGAACTACTACAGCGCTATCATCGGCAAGTGGCACATGGGCAGTCACCCAAGCAATCACCCGCTCAACCGTGGTTTTGAGTATTTCTACGGATTCCTTTCGGGTGGGCATAGTTACTTTCCTAGAAACTATAAGCTCAACGATCTTACCGAGGTCACACGCTCCTGGGAGTGGTACAACACACGACTATTAGAAAACTTTGACCGTATTGATGTGCAGGAAGACTACCTTACCGATGTCCTTACAGATGCGGCCACTGGGTTTATTGACGCGAAGGCAAAGGCCAATCAGCACTTCCTGCTCTACCTCGCCTATAACGCTCCTCACGCACCATTACAGGCTACCGAAAAATACCTATCACGATTCCCTGACATCGCCGACGAGGAACGCCGCACCTATGCGGCTATGGTCAGCTGTGTTGACGATGGTGTAGGCCGCGTCATGGAGAGTCTTCGCCGCAACAATATCGAGGAAGACACCATCGTCGTATTCCTCTCCGACAATGGTGGTGCGATCACTAAAAATGCCTCTAACAACGGCGCTCTGCGAGGAGCCAAGTCGGATCTCTTCGAAGGCGGCATCCGCGTGCCGTTTGCAATGCAGTGGAAAAGTACCATTCCTGCGGGACAAATCTACTCTCACCCAGTCATCTCACTCGACATCATGGGCACGATCACCGCACTGGCAGGGGTCAAAATTGCAGAAGATCGACCCTTGGATGGCGTCAACTTAATCCCCTACCTGACAGGCCAAAATAACGAAGCACCCCACGACCAACTTTTCTGGCGCAAATGGGAGCAGCAAGGCATGTGTATTCGTGATGGCGATACAAAGCTGGTAGCCAACACACAGCGACACAAAAACAGCTACCAGCTATTCAACGTCACGAATGACCTCAGCGAGAGAAAGAACCTACGCAAACAAAGACCAGAAAAAAGCAAACAACTCCTAGAAGCATGGGAAGAGTGGAACGATCAACTCAAAGACCGTACCTTCCCAACACTGATGGCGGATAAATGGTGGGAGCGCCTGTAAGTGTTTCGAACCTGACTAGGCCATCACTTCCAACAAATACGCCAAAATGATTGATCGAATCCGGCAAATGATACTGGGATTCTTTGCGACCGTAGCATGTGCACTCAGCCTCCACTCGACAGAGCGCCCCAACATTCTCATCTTTCTCATCGACGACATGGGACTGATGGACACTTCAGTGCCCTTTCTCACAGAAGACGGAACCTCCAAAGCCTACCCACTCAACGAACGTTATCGTACGCCCGCAATGAAGCAACTCGCCAATCAAGGGCTACGCTTCGAGCGCTACTACGCAAACAGCGTCTGCTCCCCCTCACGCGTTTCACTCATCACAGGGCAAAACTCCGCACGTCACCGCACCACTCAATGGATTAATCCCTATACCCGTAATGCGGATCGATACGCCCCCACAGATTGGAACTGGCCAGGGTTGCGTGAAAATTCCGTGACACTGCCCAGTCTTTTATCGAACGCAGGCTACCATACTATCCATGTTGGTAAAGCTCACTGGGGTCCACTCGACCACTACGGATCCGACCCACTACACATTGGCTTCGATCGAAATGTCGCAGGAGCCGCGTGGGGTCGTCCTGGTAGTTATTACGGTGCGCAGAACTTCACAAACGCCCAGCAACTCCGACAGCCTCCACACCTCGAAGCCTACCACGGCGAAGCTATCCACCTTGCAGAAGCCCTAACAAACGAAATGCTCAAGCAACTCGATGTAGCTCATGCCACTGGCAAACCGATCTTCGCACATATGGCATTCTATGCGGTGCATGGGCCATTCGAGGCCGACCCTCAGTTTCTCGCCAACTACCCCAGCGATCAACCAGGCAGAGAATTTGCCGCAATGATCGAGGGCATGGATCACGCAGTCGGTCTTATTCTCAAACATCTTGAAATACTAGGCATCGCGGAAGATACACTCGTTTTCTTCCTCGGCGACAATGGCTCTGTTCATAGCAGCGAACCGCTACGAGGCAAGAAAGCAGAACGTTTTGAAGGAGGGACTCGTGTACCTTTCATCGTTAGTTGGGCTAAACCAAGTGATAGTGAAATACAATCGAGGTGGCCGATTCAAGCTGGTACACACCATACGGAAAGCTTCGGTACAATTCTCGACCTCATGCCAACAATCCTAAACCTAACCGATACCCAGGCTCCTGAAGGATACATTCTCGATGGCTATGACCTGCGGGCAGTTCACGAGGGGGAAACCAAACAAACCTTCCTAATGCATTTTCCCCACAAGCATCGATCTTCCTATTTCACGACATGGCATAACGGAGACTGGAAGCTCATTTACCAATATCATAGCGAGCCTCGTCTCCAATTGTTCAATCTCGCAAAAGACCGCAACGAGCGCAACGACTTAGCTGAACAAAACCCCGAATTACTGCAAGTCATGCTAAGTGAAATGAATGACGCACTTAATGACTCAGGAGCCCTTTTTCCTGCAAGCCAAAAACATGGCGAGTCTACCCAACCGCATCTGAACTAATGAATCTAAACAGCACTCATATAAAAGCCGTACCTCTAGTTTTGGCATTGCTCTTAAGCGTGGCATGTCTGACCTCGCATGCGTCAATCAAGCAACCCAACGTCATCATCATCTACGGAGACGACGTTGGCTACGGCGATGTCGGCGCCTACGGATCGAAACAAATTCCGACGCCTCACATCGATGCACTCGCTGCAAGTGGACTCCGGTTCACCGATGGGCATTGCTCTGCCGCCACTTGCAGTCCTTCTCGTTTCTCGATGCTAACTGGCATCCATGGTTTCCGTGCCAACGTAAGGATCCTCGCACCCAATGCGCCTCTCGCCATTCCGGTGAACTCCTACACCATCGCCGATCTGTTTAAAGATGCAGGCTATCAAACCGCAGTCATCGGAAAATGGCACCTCGGCCTCGGCAGCAAAGACGCTCCTGCTGACTGGAATGCCGAAGTCAAACCGGGCCCACTCGAAATCGGTTTCGATTACAGTTTCCTCCTCCCCTCCACAAACGACCGTGTGCCCTGCGTCTATTTGGAGAACTACAAGGTCGTCAACTATGACCCAAACGATCCGATCTACGTCGGCTTCAGTCCGGATAAAGTCAATCGCCCAGGTAGCACGACGTATCCCAATGGCAAGGTCGACCGTGAGGCCATGACCTACTACCAAAGCAGCCATGGGCACAATCACAGCGTGATCAATGGCATCGGACGCATCGGATATATGGCCGGCGGCAAAGCAGCGCTCTGGAATGATGAAACGATGGCTGATGTTTTTATTGATAAAGCCCGTAAATATATCAGCAGCACTAAGGACACTCCCTTCTTCTTGTTCTTCTCCTCCCAAGACATTCATGTGCCCCGCGCCCCACACCAACGTTTCCAAGGCAAGACCGAACTCGGCTACCGCGGCGATGCCATGGTTCAATTCGATTGGAGTGTCGGCCAAATCATCGACGCACTCAAATCCAACGGCTTACTGGAAAACACCATCGTCATCTTCTCCAGCGACAACGGGCCAACCTATGATGACGGCTACGTTGACGGCTCTAAGGTCAAAACTTCCAAGGCAGATAACGACCAGGGGCACTATGGCGCTGGCCCTTATCGTGGGGGGAAATATCAAATCTACGAAGGCGGCACCCGCGTGCCACTGATCATCAGTTGGCCTGCTAAGATCAAAGCCGGCACCTCCGATGCGATGGTCAACCAAATCGACTTCCTCCACTCCTTTGCCAGCTTCCTAAAGCTTGAGCTGCCCGAAGGAGCTGCCGTTGATAGCCGAGACACGCTCGACGCATTCCTAGGCAAGTCCAAACGTGGGCTCCCATTTATGCTCGAAGAGGCAGCCAACGCTGCTGCGATTCGCAAAGATCAATGGAAGTATATCGAATTCCATGCCAGTAAATATCAACCAACCCCCGGTGCACCTGAGCTCTATGACTTGGGTCAAGACATCGCAGAAGCAAACAATGTCATCGCAGAGTATCCAGAAGTCGCAGAATCACTGCGCGAACAATTGCGCACAATTCAACAATCCGATGGCATCCGTAACTAACTAAGCTGCATCCTTATGGTTTCTTTGACTATCCGCTCACTCCTTTTTGGAGCTCTCACTTGTATCGCCTTGGCGAATGCAACACAGGCCTACACACCTGAATACTCGACCGCAGGCTTCTATCAAACGGACACCTCCGTGCGCGAAGCGATCAACTTCAATGTCGGCTGGCGTTTTATCAAGCGCGACCTTCAAGGCGCTGAAACCATGGAATTCGACGACAGCGAGTGGAAGCTCGTAAACTTACCCGATGGCATGGAGCTTCTGCCACTCACCGCAAGTGGTGGTGTCAATTACCAAGGTCCTTCATGGTATCGCAAAACCTTCCAGGTCGACCCCAAGCTCGAAGGGCGGAAAGTCATGCTGCACTTCGAGGGCATCATGGGGAAGTCCAAGGTATGGCTGAATAGTAAACTCATCGCCGAGAACTTTGGCAGCTACTTCCCCATTCACATCGACCTGAGCGAGCACCTCAACTATTCGGCAGAAAACGTCCTCGCAGTCCGTGCAGACAACAGCAACGACCCAGACTTTCCGCCCGGCAAAGATCAGGAAGCACTTGATTTCACCTATTTCGGCGGCATCTATCGCGACGCATGGTTAATCACCCATAACACCACCTATGTGACACATCCACTCGCCGTGGATAAAGTCGCGGGTGGCGGTGTCTTCGTCCATTATGAGGACCTTTCCAAAAACTCTGCACGCGTTTTGGTCGATACCGACATCGCCAATGAAGGCAGGCCCAAAACTGTAAAAGTGCAACTGTCACTCAAAGACAAAGACGGCGCTCTTGCAGCCACTCACAGCACAACGCTCGAACTGCCCGCCAACGGCGCCGCCACCGCCTCACAAGAGATGACCATCGATCAGCCCAGGCTCTGGCAACCCGACAGCCCGCATCTTTATAATCTCCATGTGCGTATTGAAGATGCTTCCGGAAACGTTCTGGATCAGTTCCGTAAACGAATCGGCCTACGCACGATCGAAATGCGTGGACGCGAGGGCTTTTACTTGAATGGCAAGCCCTACCCCCAATTGCTGCTGGGCGCCAACCGTCACCAAGACTTTGCTCACATCGGGCATGCACTCCCAAATAACCTGCACTACCGAGATGCCTTAAAATTGCGCCAAACAGGCATGCGCGTCATCCGCTCAGCGCACTACATTCAAGATCCGGCTTTCATGGATGCCTGCGATGAGCTCGGTCTCTTCATGGTGGCTGCCATCCCCGGTTGGCAGTTTTGGAATGACAAACCGATCTTCACGGAGCGCATGCTCAAGGATGTGCGCAACATGGTGCGTTTGGAGCGCAATCGCCCTTCAATTCTTATTTGGGAAGTCGTTCCGAATGAAACCCACTTCCCCATCGAATTCGCGGAACAAACCGCTAAAGCCACCCAAGAAGAATATCCCTACCCCGGTCGCTACACCGCGACGGACTCGCGCACTAAGCGCGGTAAGAACCAACATCTTTTCGATGTGCTCTATGCGGACGACACTGTATTGGGCGAGCACGAAGACAAGAACGTCTTCAAGCGTGAATGGGGTGACTTCGTCGACAACTGGGTGGATCACAACTCCGCCAGTCGCGTGGCCAAGCAATGGGGAGAAGCCGCTCAGATACGACAAGCTATGCACTACTTCATTGAGGAATGGACTGACGACGGTAAAGATAAGGAATGGCCATCCATGACCAAGGTATTCAAGGCCAGTAAGTCGCTGGTCGGCGCCACGCTTTGGCACTCCTTCGATCACCAACGCGGCTACCACCCCGATCCATTCTGGGGCGGCATTATGGATGCCTATCGCCAACCAAAGTTTTCTTACTATTTATTCAAGAGCTTGCTACCGACAAGTGGCTTGGACGACGTGCCCATGGTCGACGCAGAGCCCTTTGTCTATATCTCGCATTTGATGACTCCGGCCTCTCCCGAAGATGTGGTCGTCTTTACGAATTGTGACGCCGTCAAACTCACGATGTATGGTAACGAAGTTGGCACCAAACCAGCCACGAATATCAACAGCCCAGTCCCACGTGTGCCTGTCGTCTTCGAAGACGTCTTTCGCTACGTCGATGCCCGCAATAAAAACAAAAAGAGCTACGGTAAGATCGACCAAGAGTATGTTGAAGGTGCGAGCATCAAAGCAGAAGGCATCATCAATGGTAAAGTGGTCACCGAACACCTACGCTGGCCAGTGGGACGCAAACGTCGGCTTATCCTTAAAGTCGACGACACCTCGATTCAACCGCTCGCGGATGGCAGCGATATCACGACAGTCGTCGCTTACCTCGTTGACGCCGGCGGAGCGGTGAAGCGCCTCAGCGATGAATATATTCGTTTCGCTGTTAGTGGCGAAGGCGAACTGATCGGCGGCACGGAAAACGAGATCAACCCACAGAAATTACTCTGGGGTGAAGCGGTTGCGCTCGTTCGCTCAGGAACCAACCCCGGCGATATCACCGTCCGTGCCGAAGTCCTGAAGGATGGCCCAAACACGCCCGACAGCGCTGAAGTCACCTTCAGCACCCAAGCCCCGACACAGACACTACTCTATCAAGAACTCCCCGAACTCGGCCGACAGCAAGCCACCCAAACGGTGATTATCGACGAGAGTGAAGCGCTCAGGAAACTGCGCGATGAACTGCGCACAACTCAGAAGAAACTCCAGGAGTATCGCCTCAACGAAGTCGGCCAACAACAGCAGGACTTCATCCAGTAATTTTTAAGCAAGCTATATCATATTATGAACATTCGATCCGTAGTCGCACTTGCCACCACATTCATCGCGGGCACACAGCTCCATGCGGAGATCAATCTCGCCCCTACCTTTTCGGACAACATGATCTTGCAACGCGAGGTGACCATCCCCCTACGTGGCACCGCAGACAGTGAGCAAAAAGTAACCGTCCAGTTCAATGACGCACAGTATACCAGCGCCGTCATTGATGGACGCTGGAAAGTCATATTGCCGGCAATGGCCGCAGGCGGCGCCTACGAAATCGTCGTCACCGGATCAGACAATTCAATCACACTCAAGAATGTGACCTTCGGTGATATCTGGCTTTGCGCGGGCCAATCCAACATGGATAGCGCCATCGAAACTTATAAGAGGAAGTTTCCCGAACTCTACGAAGGCCATCCCGTCAAACAGCACGATCAAATCCGCATCTTTCGAGCGGAGCGTGTCCCGATCGACGAACCGCAAGAGTTTATCACACGTGAACACCGTTTCGACAAAGGCTGGTATCCGATCGAGCCACGCACACGCACTCGCCTCTTCAGCGCGACCGGTTACTTCTTTGGCATATATCTCGCGGAAGCAATCGATGTGCCCATTGGCTTGATACAGTCTTGCCGCGGGGGCACTCCGATCACCGCATGGATGCCGCCGGGATCACTCGAAGCTCGCGAAGAATACGCCCACATCCTTGAAAACTATCAGCAATCCATCGTCGATTGGCCCACCACCAAGATCGAATACGATCGCAGAGTGAAAGAGTGGGAAGCCAAGAAAGCCAGTGGTGCCAAAGTCAGCTGGAAACCTGAGCCTCCGCTGGGACCAATTAGCAATAAACGCCCTTATGCCTTACACAATGGCATGATTCACCCACTCTACGAACTCCCAATCAAAGGAGTCCTCTGGTATCAGGGCGAAGGTAATTCAAGAACACGTGAAGATTCGGTCCAATACGAAGCGCTGCTAAAAGACCTAGTCGCACTATGGCGGAAGAACTGGAATAATCCGACCATGCCATGCCTGGTCGTTCAATTACCCGGATTCGGTAAAGCCACCAAGGAGCCAAACAACAATAACAACTGGCCATGGATACGTGAGTCGCAAAAGAACATCGACACGATCGAGAACTGCCAGGCCATTTGCATTCTAGATAGTGGCATGGAAGAAGACATCCACCCACCCTACAAAGAAAATGTCGGCAAGCGCCTCGCTTACGCAGCACGCAGTATGGTTTACGGACAAACGAACGCGCCACAGTCACCGCAATACAGCGCACACCAAGCTGATGGCGAGGCCACAATCATCACTTTCACAAAAGTCGGAAGCGGACTCACCACAGGCACTCCACTACTTGAAGACGCCAGTCATCAATCCGGTGACGTGCTCGGCTTTATCGTGATGGATAGCCAGGGAAAGTATCAGCGTGCCAGCGCCCAGATCGTCGCTCCAAATCAGATTAGAGTGAACCATCCGGGCATTACCAATCCAAAATCCATCCGTTATGGCTGGGAAAACTTTCCTAATGTCAACCTGTATGGAGAAGATGATATGCCTGCGTTCCCATTTCGCACCGACACATTCTCATCAGACAAATAGTAATGACACGACTCCTCTGCTCTCTACTCATCCTCTCCGCGTCACTTTGCCATGCACAGCAACCAGTAGGTCGTGCGTCTGCAAACGCCCCCAAAGTGCCGGATGGCATTTCGTATTCAGTGCACCAATACAGGGAGTCCGACCCGCTACGCGCGGGTCAACTGGGCATTGCAATGCCCAATGATACCAAAGGATCATTGCCCGTGGTCGTTTGTATTCATGGCGGTGGTTGGGCGAAGGGCGACAAAGACCAGATGGCTTGGATGGCCATCCGCTATGCCCAGCGCGGCTATATCGGCGTGACAATCAGTTATCGACTCAATCACGAAGCTCCGCTGCCAGCCTGCATCCTCGATGTCAAAGAAACCATTCGCTACGTGAAAAGCATCAGCGATGATCTCCACGCAGATCCGGAACGCATCGCAGTGCTCGGTTACAGCGCTGGTGCGCACTTGGCGTTAATGATCGGCCTCAGCCCCGAAGCCGCAGAATTCAACAGCGCCGCTTATCCCGAACAAGACTCGTCAGTCGATTGTGTCGTCGCCATCTCCGCCCCCGCAGATCTCAGCGAACGACTCAAACGTCGTGGCAAACTCGGCTTCATCGCTGAGGGCCAAGCAACGGATGCCAACTTCATTCGCTCCATCTCACCACTGACTTGGATGAATCGACAACAAGTCCCAGTGCTCATGCTCCACGGCGACCAGGATCCCATTGTCCCCTCTTACAACTATGAGAACTTCGCAGCCAAGTGTGATGACCTAGCCATTGACAATTTCGAACTCTACGTGAACGAAGGCGGGAAGCACATGTTCTTCTTCAAAGAGCAAGCGACCACACACCCCATCGTTGATCGCTTTCTGGCAAAGCACCTGAAACCTTAGTCGTTCAGATCGAAAAACTCAGCATATAAGATGAGACGCATACGGCACGCACTACTGACTCTTCTTCTCGCAGTATCACCGCTGGTGCTCGTGGCAGAGCGCTTGTTGTATGACTTCAGCTCGAATGACAATACAGCCACACTCAGTATTCAGTCAGGTAAAGCTGAAATCAACGAGGACGGACTATTTATCGAAGCAACGCCTCATGAAGCGATTGAGCTGACATTCGAAGGTGACTTTGATTTCAGCGACTGGATCTACCTAAGCTGGGATATGGAGTATCGATCATCGCCTGAAGCTCGCTTCGATATAAACATCGCAGGCGAGTATAAGGATGTGCCTTGGGGGCCGCGTAAGTTCAAACAGACACACAGCGGCTTTCTCAAAAACAAGGAAACGAGGCGCTTTGACTGCACACTCGTGAGAACCTACAACAGCACGCCCATGACTCCACTGGCAAAGGAGTTCACGGCTATGAATGCTTATCCCAATGGCCTGTCATATAACCATCATGGAATCATTCCTCCGGGTGTCAAAAGCGTCTCCTTCCGCATGGAGCCAAACAATACGACACGAAAACTTTGGATCCGGAAGATCCGCTTGATCCGGCCAGCACAACATCCGTTGCACGCAAAACACAAGGATGCCTTCTTTCCTTTTATCGACGCCTACGGCCAGTTCAAACACGAAACCTGGCCGGGCAAAATCATGCATGACGATGACTTCAAGCAATCGCTGCAAGCAGAGGATCAATTCTTCAAAGAGCACCCACGGCCCAAGCACGTATCCAAGTATGGAGGTAACAAAGAAGGGCCACGTCTACATGCCACCGGCCGGTTTCGTGTCGACCAACACGAAGGCCGCTGGACGCTCGTCGACCCTGAAGGCTACCTCTTTGTATCAACAGGCGTAAATTTTGTAGGAAGTGTCCTGACTTCAACCAAGGTGCATGAGCGCTCGCATTACTTCGAAGGCTTGCCTCCAATCGATGGCATGTTCAGCGACTGCTATAAGCACGGCAAGCAATCTTTCAACCACGGCGAAGCCAACCTGATCCGCAAATATGGCCAGCAATACGAGTCCGCTTACGTTGAGCGCTGTCTCAAACGTCTACAACACTGGGGCTTCAATACACTCGGTGGTTGGTCGATCGATGATTTCTCGGGCATTCCCGAGAGCCTCCGCATCCCCTACACGCTCAACCTGAATGTGACTTGGAAACTGCCACGCCCATGGATCAACAAGAAGATGATGGACGTTTACGATCCACGCTGGGAGCAGCAACTAGAAGCAGAGTTTGCAGCCTATTCAAAACGCGTGAAAGACGACCCCTGGCTGATCGGCGCCTTCGTCAACAACGAGCTACACTGGGAGAAGCCGAAAGCCTTTGCTAAATCGCTCCTAAGTATGGAGATGGCCGTGCCCGGTAAACAGCGCTACATCGAATGCTTAAGAGAAGAACTACAAACAATCAACATCTATATGGACAGCGTGTTGGCAGACCCCAAGTGCCTCGGCGCCCATTGGTTCATGATGGCCGACGAAGCCACAGCCGGATTCAATGGAAACGAAAGTTATAATAGTGGCTTTCTTTCGGTCGCCGACCAGCCCTACTACGAATTCCTCGAACAGGTAATTGCCTATAACAACGGCTTGTATTCCAGGTTCTAGAGCCTTCTATTTCTTTGAATTTTGTAGCCTGCAGCTTAAGCACTACTCAAACTTGACGAGTGCTTCAGCTTCAGCTTCTTCACTGTATTTTGGGTTAAGGTCCGATGGAACCGGTGCCCCGATACGCTGCCGCCAATTATCGAGGACACGCTTCAGCTCTGCGGTCTTCTCTGGCTGTGCTGCTGCCAGATTATGACGCTCGCCGCGATCTTTGGATAGATCGTAAAGCTCGAGCGCACCCTCTTCGAAATATTCGTGTAACTTCCACTGACCGACACGCACCGCAGAACCCGGACGTGTGCGAAATAGCGGATCACGTGCCTGATCTTTTGCCCCATTATAGGCCTGTAGATACACCGGAAAATGCCAGAATTGCGGAACCGCTTTCCAGTCGCCTGTCCCAGTTAACAGTGGCATCAGGCTGACGCCATCGAGGTCAGGCGAACAATCCAGTCCAGCAACCTCCATAAAGGTCGGATAAAAATCGAGCGCATTGACGACTTCCTCTGAACGTCCGGCTTTGATCGTGCCCGGCCAACTCAAGATCATCGGCTCACGAATCCCACCTTCGTAATACGAGCCCTTACCTGCACGCCAAGGCATCTGTGCATTGACAGCCGCGATACCGCCATTATCGGAGCAAAACACAACTAGTGTTGTTTCCGTCAGACCATTTATCTCTAAAGCTGCTAGCACTTTGCCAATCGCTTCATCTAACTTCTCCACCATCGACGCATAGGCGGTGTCCGACCACGAACCGGTATAATGGTCCACATACTCAGGCACAGCCGTAATCGGTCCATGCACTAAGTAAGGTGAGAAATGAATGAACATCGGTTCCTCGCGATACATTTCGATGAAGCGCACAGCTTCCTCGGCAAAGATATCGATACGGTGCGTCTTCTCTGGAACAGTGTCCGACCATGCTTCCATCGAGCCCCCCTTCCACGGAGAGAAATAACCTCCACCTTTTGGCCCACCCGTATGATCACCACCAATATTGACTTCAAATCCGTCCTGTAACGGGTCTTCACCAATATGGTATTTCCCCAAATGAATCGTGCGGTAACCGCCAGCTCTCAAAGCCTCTGCCATCGTCACGACCTCATCTGGCAGATGAATACGATTCTTGGTTGGAATCAATTTCCGATACGCCGACTTGCCCCGCTCCGAGGTTCCAACCGTATAGACTCCATGCCGTGCTCCCCACTGTCCGCTATGCACACACGCACGACTAGGTGCACAGTTGGCAGCTGGCGCATAGCCATTTTCAAATACTAAACCTTCTGCTGCTAAACGATCCAGATGCGGCGTGCGAAACTTTGAATTATTATACCCGACATCCATGACACCTAAATCATCCGCGTTAATGTAGAGGATATTAGGCGACGCAGATACCAGACCTGCTGATACTAAAAAAGCGAACATTCGAATCATCATAGCCTCAGATTCTCCTTTAGCAGCTCAATCGCAACCGAATACATATATAGAAGTGCTATGGAGCCTCTGTAGCTACAATTGCAATATTATCAACGGACAGCCCTACGGGAGTCGTGCCATCAATTCCCACCTCAATACGAAACGCGACTGTTTGCCCAGGCTCTAAAAGCAGATCACCCATCTTAGCTAAAGTAACATCCGAATCATACCAGATCCGCTCACTTGGGCGCAGCTTATCAGTCACACAGAACCCCGCCCATGGCAGGTCCTCTAAGTCACTCACCCCAGACAGGTGAGAGATTTGCACCCATGATTCTCCATAAGTTCCATAAATCAACTTGCAGTCAAAATGTATCGATTTTAACTCGACGATTCGCTCAGTCATATTGGTCAACATAAAGTCCAAACGACCAATGTTCTTATTCACACCGTTGGCGCACAGCAATACTCCTGAATCCAATTCTACGGGCGTATTCACAGCATATAAGCTGCCATAGTAATTGGGGGATTCTTTTGTGTTGAATTTGACGACCTTCTGGCCACCACCTGCACCACCGACAATCTGATCAATGACAACGTTTCCCATCGTTGCTCTAAACCCCGGAGCAATCTCATCAGGTGCCTCAGTAGCCAGGGGCTGCCCCATGGTCTCAAAGCTATGCCAGCCGACAATGACCTCATCAGCTTTTACGAACGAAACAAATAAGAACGATACTAGAATTGGATAAATAATACGCATAACAGTCTGGGGTGGATTTCAACGGAACCGACGTCTCACAAATAGATACTGTTTAAGTGAGAACTGGCACAACTTAACTGACTCAAAGACACCAATGACAAGCCATTCCAGCAAAACTACGATTCTACAAACAACATAGCCTCAATCGATAAGGTTACATCATTGCATGCCGCCTCTGTTCGAGCATTTTAGGCGAAACAATTTCACGCACAGAATTTACTTACAGTGCGTCGTCATTTAAGTAAGACGATAGACTACCATAATGGTGTAACATGATACACCGAACCTGTAAATTGCCAGCATAGCGAATTCGTAGACTGTCGAGAGCTGCTCGAAATTCTGTAGCAGGCACACCTCCAAAACTGATGTGCGCTTCTTTACCGGAAAGCTTACTGGTCTCCATCGCCGGAGCTACGGAGCGAAACATCGATTGGTCTGCCGCGTATTTTATCTCATCGGCAACCAATAGAGCCGTCGTGCCTGGATCCCTCCGATACGACATAATTCCGACCCAATCGACTCGATCCTGAATATGATATACAAAGCGTTTCGTGCTCCCCTCATAACGCAGTTCATGTTCAGCCTTGTCCCACCAGAAAGGCACATCCACTGCTAGTTCTAGCTCAGGAGCTTCGGCATTCAAATACACCCGTGCCTCATCTAGAAAACTCAGATAATCGAACATGACCGTCTTACGCGACTCGCCCCCCGCTTTCCACTCAGCAGTTAGATAGGGTTCTACATCAAACTTAATGCCTAACAGCTTCGCGCCCTCCGGCAGTGTTTGAATAGAGGCAACGATGGCCTCAATTGCGGACATCGTGCGCGTGTGATTCTCCGCAAAGAACATCTTCTTGTCGCCTCGCAAAGCATTCACCGTGATTCCGCGTTCAGCCGCCTCGATAATTAATTGCCTAAAGGCATCCGCGTTCGCGATCGCCCCATTACGTATACTCACATGCTGATCAATGTGCGTAATCCCCTCTCGCTCACAAAAGTCGAACATAGTCACACGTGACTCGGGACGATCAAAATGAGCTTGTTTCCACGCCCACATGCCAAGATCGGAACGTGACTCATTGGCCACGCAAAAACTCCCAGCGATCATTAGACTCAAAGCTGCAAATAGTGATCGGATCATTACCATATTCAAATATAAGCCCACCAAGGACTCTATGAGCAACAAAAACTCATTCAAAAGACCGTAAAAGGAAGCCCAATACCTGATGAGAAATGTTTTAGATCGTATCACGAATGCAAAGCCGTCCGTTTCGAAGTAAGATGCCAACCTCACCTCGATTCTCTTCCGCTTACTCAGAAATAATTAGTTTAAAAGATGAACAATCGGTCAATTCAGGCACCGGCACTGCAATGGCTGCCCTCAGCGATAATTGGGGAAGTCTCGACGGAAATGGCCATCTGGTGATCAGTCAAAGTGCAGGACGAAACAATCCATCCATGGGCTCCGCGGCCTTTAGCGATCAGATCTACACACCGAACGCCATCGACAGTCAGCTAGAATGCGTGACATCGAACATTTCATCCGACAACGATCAGTATTTCTATCGCGTAGAGCTAAACAGAATCGACCCGCTGCTCTAGGCATGTTTGATTCCATCAGAACACGGCCATTTGATGAAAATGGAACGTAAACAAGCTCAAATACTATGCTCAGATACACCCTCCTCCTCCTTGTATGCTGTAGTCACCTCTTCGCTGAGGTGCACATGGGCAATGGCATCAAGATCGGCGAAGTCGATTCGGACAGTGCCATCATTTGGACACGCCTCACCGCCACCCCAGAGCGCAACACCGAGGGGCAGCTATTTCCGCCTTCGATCCCCGGTGATCCGAACAGCGTGTGGCCAAAGACACAGCCCGACTTCCCAGATCTGAGCAGTATGCAAGGCAGCCTCATCGGTGCCAAGGGCGAGGTGCGCTTCCACTACTGGCCCGCAGGCGCACAAGACAACACGGCAACGTCAAAGTGGCAGACTGTGTATCCGAAGAACGACTACACGCATCAGTTTCAGCTGAAGTCACTCACGCCCGCAACACAGTATCAGCTGCTCGTAGAAGGACGAAACGCCCAAGGCTCATCCAGTCAACTAAAGGGCAGCTTTCGCACTGCACCCGCAGCAAAGAGCTCTAGCGACATACGCTTCGTCGTCACCACATGTGGCGATTATCCACGTCGTGACGATCCGCTAAACGGACATAGAATCTACCCACAAATGCAGACACTCGATCCGGACTTCTTCGTCCATACCGGCGACATCGAGTATTACGACAAACCCGCCCCCTACGCCAAGAATCTAGAACTCGCGCGCTTCAAATGGAACCGCATCTACTCAATGCCGTTCTTGCGAACGTTCCACAATCAAACGGCCAGCTACTTCATGAAGGATGACCATGACACCACCTGCGACGACGCATGGCCAGGCAAAGACTACTTCGACCTGACCTGGGAGCAAGGCCTTGCGACCTTCCGCGAACAAGTGCCCATGGGCGAAAAGACCTATCGGACCATCCGCTGGGGCAAAGACCTGCAAATCTGGCTCGTCGAAGGCCGCGATTTCCGCAGTGCAAACGACAGTCCCGATGGCCCCGAGAAAACCATCTGGGGGGCCGAGCAAAAACAATGGTTTTACGATACCGTGCAAGCATCTGACGCTACTTTCAAAGTATTGATCAGCCCCACTCCCATCGTGGGTCCGGATCGTAGCAATAAAAACGACAACCATGCCAATAAGGGCTTCACTCATGAAGGTGATGAGATTCGCGCATTCCTCGCAGCACAGCCGAACATGACGATCGTCTGTGGAGACCGCCATTGGCAATATGCATCCATCGATCCGGACACCGGACTCCGCGAATTTTCCTGCGGCCCCGCATCTGATCGACATGCCGCGGGCTACAGCGAAAATCAGCGTAAAGATATGCATCGCTTCCTACGCATTAAAGGTGGATTCCTAAGAGTCGACGTCGATAGCGCTGAGCAGACGATCCATTTCAACCACCATGCAGTCGATGGTAGCGTCGTCTATCACGAGCGCTTTCAAGCAAACTAAGCCCCAGCAAAGATGTTACGGATAGGACTCATAACACTCGCCTTCACCTGCTCTAGCTTAGCTACAGTTGCATCGGATCAACTAAACGTTCTCCTCATTTGCATCGATGACTTAAGGCCTGAGCTTAACTGCTTTGGTGCCGACTATATCCATTCGCCCAATATTGACCGCCTAAGCGCCAGTGGTCGGGCATTTCATCATCATTACGTGAATGCGCCCACCTGCGGAGCCTCGCGCTACACCCTGCTCACTGGCACCTACGGGCCCAGCTCCAATTACGGTCTCTTTGAGCGCGTCAAACGCCTGAATCAACGACTCGATACGGTCACCCCCAGTATGCCTGCCTGGTTCCGCAGCAATGGCTACACTACAGTGGCTGTTGGTAAAGTGTCCCACCACCCGGGTGGGCTCGGAGGCAGTGACTGGAACCTGCCCGACCGAATGGAAATGCCCAATTCCTGGGATAAAAGTCTACAACCGGTCGGAGACTGGCAGCACCCGCGCGGAGTGATGCATGCCCTCGCCCAGGGTAATATCCGTGAAAAATCCAATGAGCACCCCGTATATGAAGCCTTCGAGGGAGACGACCAAAGCTACCCCGATGGATGGATTACCGACGCGGCCATAAGTGAGCTCAAGGCTCTAGGGGAAGCCGATCAGCCCTTCTTTCTCGCGGTCGGCTTGATTCGTCCTCACCTACCGTTTGGAGCACCCAAAAACTATCTCGATATCTACGACGCAGTCGAACTCCCTCCCATCCCCCATCCGAAAAAACCCACACACCAGAGCACCTGGCACAGATCGGGCGAGTTCATGAAATACCAACGCTGGTCACTGAATCCGAATACCGATGCCGACTTTGCAAGCGAAGTGCGCCGTCACTATGCCGCTTGTGTCAGCTACGCCGATGCCCAAGTCGGCAAACTACTCGACCAGCTCGAACAATCCCGCCTCAACGACAATACCATCGTCATCCTCTGGGGCGATCACGGATGGCACCTCGGTGAACACGCAGTCTGGGGCAAACATACCCTGTTCGAAGAATCTCTACGCGCACCACTGATTATTCGCTATCCCGACATCCCAACCCCCGGCTCTGCAAGCGCTGCCATCGTCGAAACGATCGACCTGTTTCCCACCCTGTGCGAACTGGCAGCGCTTCCCGCTCCGAAATTCTCAGACGGGCAAGCACTCACTCCACAGCTCAAAGACCCCAAGCAACCAGGCCACTCCGCCATCGGCTATCAAGCCAAGCGACAGACGATTCGAACTGTGCGTTATCGACTGATCGTCCATTCAAACGGTTACACCGAACTCTACGACCACCAAAGTTCCGAATTGGAAACCAAAAATATTGCAGTAGATCATCCGAAACTAGTCCAAAAACTGAGCAAGGAGCTCAGCCAACGACTAAATTCATCTGACGACTTTTCAGAGTAATACCACCTCCCCTAACGCATGCTCTACTCATGAAACCGATTCTAGTATAGCGCCTCTGGGAGTCGATCTGAAAAGGTAAAGAGCTCCACTTCGAGATTTGAGCTTTGTTCCGCCCCATCACTTTTAGCCTGCCGACCGCCCTCGCGCAGCAGCGCGACCGCAGTCATACGACTGTTTGGCAAAATCACCTTTGGGCTATTGAAAAACTGCTCCCATTCACCGCCGGATCGTTTGTAGACCGCAATGAGTCCAACCACTGGTCGACGGCCTTTATGTGCGACTGGTAACACTTCGAAGCCACCGGCCTCGACTTCGACGACGTCGTCGCCGATTTTAAGCATCACTTCAACTGGCAACGAATTCACCAAACGTAGCTGACAATTTTCTTTCATTTTAAAAGAGTCATCCAGCACCGCCATAGACCATTTATTTGGGCTACACCTTAACAATGCCGTATGTGGATTTTCGACTGATCGAATAGACGCTGAAGCCACGCTCTCGTAGACTGCTTCGCCTTCGACCATTTTTTTTCGAAAGAAGCTGACTGTCTGCCCAGATCCCATTGCAACCTGGAAATACCGACCGATACGGTATGGTGTAATTTCCAGACTCTGGTAAGCACCTTCGACGTCCATGTAGTAAAGATCGGTGCCTGTGGTATTGATTGCCAAGACGCGCACCGTTGCAGCTTCAACGGCTAAAGAGAGCGAAGCAAATAAGAGGTAAAGAACTACGAATCGTTGGATCATAAAAGCACTGGTTGTTTATATTTCGGAGGGTTCGAGAAATCGGTATTGAACAATTTCAAACTTCCGTCCGGCCAAAACATTGTTAGCGCCAAGATCGACAGTTGGTGTTTCAGGCGTATCGGAAGCATCCACATATTCAGGCAGACGTTGCACGGTCGCTTCGATGTAGCTCTCTGAGCGTATCTCACCCGTGATTGGATCTTGATACGATCCATAGCTACGGATCGTGAAAGTATCTGAGCGACTCGACAATGCGGGCGCGAGCGACTGAAGGAGATCGCCTTGCAAGACCCAACTTGGAACACTCGCAGCAGTTGAAGCCGCAGCTCCAGAAACCGTTGAACCATCACTCTCGTAGATCGCCCCTGTGCCAAGGTGCTGCTGTAGGCTAGCATCTCCGTCGCTCGAGCTATAGATATAGTGGCGATCCGCATTGGCTGCATCCACCTCATACTCTTCGATCTGGGCGATATCGACATTCACCACTCGATCAAGCGCGGCCTGAAGTGGACCGGATAAGCCTTGGTGAGCCAGTGGACCCGCATCATCGACCAACTTACGATTCACAAAATCAGACATGCTCAAAAATGGGCCACGTGCTTTGACTTCATCCACGATCGCTTCAGCCAATTGATACAGCTGAGAAGCTGCAGGATCGGTATCATCTGACTGTAAGTGACGCCAGCCCTTCCATGTGTCCTGTAAATCTTCGTCATTTAGTGCCACGGACTCAAGCGAAGTAGGATCTTGATACAACGACCTAGGAAACACGCCTCGCGTATCCGCTGCAGCAACATCTCCATATTCAACGCCCCTAAACGAGGATAACAAAGCATACCATGCCTCAACCGAAGTTGAATTCACATTGAATCCGCCATCAACATACAGTGCGTGGGCAGTTGCTGTCGCAGTTTCAGGCAACGCACTCAAGTCTGTTGAGCCATCGATTCGTTGCAGACGCCCATTTTGAAGACTCTCAGGATTTGTCGCGGAGCTCGGAGTATATCCTGAAAAGAAATAGCGATCAAAAAGTATATCGTTCAAAACATAGGACCAGTCGACCAGTTGCCGTCCATCGTCCGTCCGTGAAGAGATCGCTTCACGATTCACAAAGGGACTCGCATAACTCGAACCCATGGTGAATGTCGGCGTGTAGACCAACGAAGAGTCGTCAACTGTGTCGAGTGGATCATCACCGTCATCCCACTCAGTATAACCACTCGCATCAAAGTGTTGCAACTGCCCCACTGAACTCAGGTAACTTTCACCGGTCGTAGCATTCTGTCGTGGTAAATCAAAAAGCATCACTTGACGCGGCAAACCAGTCGGTCGATCGCCCTGATACGAAACACCTGCTCCCCATGGGAATCCATACTCCCCGAGTGCTAGGTTATCAGATGCATCGTCAGTCAATCCTGCGTAGACCCAAGCGCCATGATTTTGAGTCGTTAAGCGATACATGCCCTTATTCCAACTCTCTTGGAAAGGCACATCAGTCGCAAGGCTCGCGAAGCGCTTACCGCGCAGGTTGGTATCAGTCGCCCAGCCGTCATTCGTCGTAAACGTATCTGCATTTGCGGTTGTGTTTGCCGCGCTGAGTAAATTCAGAAAGATCGAAGACGCCGAAGGGTTAACATTCATCTTCTGCCATTGTGAAGTCGGCGGATTTGTCGATGCATTCACGATTAATGAATAATCCTGCGAACCATTTTGATAGAGACCATTGAAGCGACTCGTAGAACGTGGCAAAAAGGCACGATTCACAGGCCAATACCCCAATGCAGTGACTGACTTTGCCGTCCCGCACCAACTCGGCCCGATATACTGAATAAGTTCCTCATCCGCAGGCACAGAATGACTCGTCAACTCTGGGATGCCGTTGACATAGGTTCTTACATATAGATTTGCTCCCTGAGAAAACTGCCATGCGAGTTTTGCAATACGTTGCTTTGTTCTCCCTCCCCAATAAGGGTTCAGGCTATCGTCTGTAATCTCCAAGACGTCTCCGGTTCGTGTGATGCCCGGATTAATACGGATAGTCGAATTCCCTAGGTCGAAAGGCTCCGCATTCGACGAGTCCAAGGGAGTGCCACGTGCATTTTCAACAAAAATGTATTGTTTCTCGGGGTTACTATTCCCATTGCCGATGTTAAAGACAGCGTAATAGTCCTCACCCCCTGCAAGTCCATACTTAAAACTATAGTCATACGCGGGGTGGTCATTGTAATCCAGTCCGTAGAGCTTCGACTGCCCTGGCGCTAGATTGACCTCAGGCACAGTAAAGACCAAATTTCCCAAAAAATCGCGCATGTCAGCTTCGAAGGCTATAATCTGCCCTGCGTTGGGCCCTTCATCAACACTCAGCTCGATCTTCATCTCATCATCCACATCAAAGCGAATGCGGTAATTCTCTGCACGCAGTGTCACATTGTAAGGATTTGATAATACAAACCAAGGACGAATCTGATGATGGATCTGATAATTGCGCTCCGAAGGTAGCTGCGTCGATACGGGGGACGCATCGAAGCCTCCCTGATCCTTTAGGGTCACTCCAAAGTTTAACTTCAGCATACTGAGCAACGGCGCCACACCATATTGATCTTCAGTATGTCCACGTGCCTGAACAGCCCCTGTCGACGCCTCCTGAGCAAGTCCGTTAAGCGATGCCAACTGCTCCCATGTGACACGTTCAAATTGAGGGTCCAAATCACTCTCATAATCTGTGCCTACTATGATTGCACCAGTGGGTGAACCGGTGCCACCATCCAAAATATATGAGAGATCTTGCTTCAAGCCGCCGTGTTTCACGTCTGTCAACAGCGAGCGACTGGTCGCACTGATATCGTGAAAATTATCAGTGAGGACTGTCTCGAAACTTGAGTTGAGCACTGAAAATTGTTCACGACTTGTAATACGATCGAGTCCAGAGCGGAAGTCAGGATCATCGTATGTATAATCAGCCCCCATTGCAGCGAGCGATTCAATGCCCCAACGACCAGCCACACGTAAGCGGTCCAACTGCTCCACACTGTTATAGAGCGTGTCAGGTTCGGCCATATCGAAGCGCGCCTTCACACCCTCATCCCCCACCCACCATGCACATTCACCCGAAGTGCTACGATGCCCCTGGATCTGCAATGGCTCTGCGCGCACCTCAGGAACCAGTCCGGAATCACGCTCCGACACCAAGAGCGGCCACGTGGCATCCGGAGTCTGAGCAGGATCAAAGTTAATTGGATCGATCGAAGAGACGAGCCAATCAATGGGGGCAGTGGCAGTAGAATCGGTCGCATCCCATACGACAGTGTGATGTTCCAGAGAGCTGTCGCTATTTGCAACCAGTTCACCAGTCGATGTGACACGTTGGTCTGGCCCTGCTGCGACCTGCAAACGCCCGACTGCCAGTTGTAGTCCTAGCAGTGCATTTTGTCTGGCAAGCAATTGCTCCTTACTTTGCTCCGCGACACTGGTTTCCACACGCACCAAGGTCGTGATGCTAAGCAACAGCAACAACACAAAGGCCATCAGGCTCAGCGCAATGACCAAGGCAAACCCTTGCTTCGACACATGGGTATGGGATGGAATGAATCGAGGTGGAGACAGCCATCGCTCCCGTGACGCGTAAGAAATAGCATTCATAGTGGTAGAGTAGTATTAGGAGGGGATTGGGCAGGTCGCGCTCCCCCAATGCTCTATGCCACTATGGCTCAGGCATTCTAATACGAGAAGCGCGACCTATCAGCACACGTTAAACGCATACTTTTAAATAGTTGAGGGATATGTTCGTAGTATATCACTCTTGCCTCCGCCTTGCATTATACGTAGCGGTAAAAATGTTACTCCAACCGTATTTTTTGAATCAAACCGCGTCGACACATACATAACTCGCATACGGCTCTAGTTCCATACGGCCTTCGAGCACCTCTCCACTTGCCCATTCACGCAACCGGAGTTGCTTCAAATCAATAGTTTGCGCAGTGCACTTATAATTAAAGAAAAAGGTCAGTGTGCCCTGACTTGATTGACGCTGACGTAGCACAACACCTTCCGGCAAGCCTACCTGCGTAGACAATGCATGCGACTCTAACAAGGATGCGTAAAATTCACTTAAACTAGCATCGGCCAATTTCGCACCCAAATAATATGCGCTGCCTTCACCGCTGCGATTCGATGTAATGACAGGTGATCCTTTATAAAACTCAGACCCCGTCCGTGCAAGCACATCAGCCGACTCCACATGTAAGACTTCTATCACATCTGATGCCACGCCTGGATACGGCTTGCCCGAATTATGCACGAGCAGAACCTCAGTCTCGTCGTGTAAATAGTCCACTTCCTCGTTCCAGATGCCAAAGGTCTCCCGCAAGCCCGCGCCGGGGAAGCCGCCAAGGTGGCAGCGATTCATCTCGTCCACATAGCCGGTCAAATAACTACCAACCAGGATTCCACCCTGATCAACAAAAGTCTGCAGGCGCGCACCGAGTGCATCGGACACCAGATACAGCGCGGGTATCACAAGCACCTTATAGTCGGCAAACTCAGACTGAGCCGATAGCACATCCACCGATTGCCCAGCCACCGTCAACGCACGGTAATGCGCTTGGCAGGCTTCGGTATAAATATCTGACGGATACGGATGCACCTCTTTTGCTTTCTTCGGCCCACAGGATGCATTGAGCGCCCAACGACTCTCCCAATCATACACGATTGCAATGCCTGCTTGTGGTATCTCCTGCTGACACAGTGATTCGAGCGAAGACAACTCACTGCCCAGCGCCGCACACTCTTGATACACGCGCCCACGATCACTGCCTTCATGGTCTACGACCGCACCGTGGTATTTTTCGAAGCCACCACGCCCTTTACGCCACTGGAAATAGTGAATCGTATCGGCACCATTGGCGACGGCTTGTAGCACCTCTTGGCGATGCACGCCCGGGCGCTTTAACTTATTGATCTGCCCCCAGTTCACCGAACTCGGCGAGCACTCCAATAACATCCACGGCTTACCACCGCTCATGCCGCGCATCATACTATGAATGAAATCAGAAGCAATAGATTGCTTCCACGTGTGCTCCCGATCATCTGGCATCGGATATAAATCATTCGAGATCACATCCAGATGCTCCGACCATTGCCAATAATTCGTGCCCTCGTGCGTGCCCATATAGTTAGTGGTGCATGGCACATTCGGCGTTAACTCACGCAGCGGCTTCATCTCGTTTAGAATGAAAGAGACATGCTGGTCATTGGTAAATCGCAACCAGTCCAACCCCAGTCCATCGATACTCTCATCAAAAGTTGGCACTTGGCTCCAGTCGGTAAAGGTATGATTCCAGAAGTTCGCCCACCAAGCCTCGTTCAGTGCTGTAAGTGTTTGGTATTTTTCTTTCAACCACGCCTGAAAGCCCGCTCGGCAAGTCGCACAATGACACTCGCCACTGAATTCGTTCCCCACATGCCACAGCGCCAGTGCAGGATGATCTTTATAGCGCTCAGCCAAGGCTCGGTTCATTTGCGCGGCCTTCGCACGATACACCGGCGAACTCATGCAGTGATTATGGCGGCCACCGGATCGATCACGCATGCCATCCTGATTCACACGACGCACCTCCGGATATTTCTCCGACAGCCACATCGGCTTACTACCACTCGGCGTGGCCAAGAACACGAACATACCTTCCTCGGCAAACCGATCCATCACCCGATCTAACCATTCAAAAGTATAGCGCCCCTCTTCCGGTTCCAGTGCTGTCCATCCAAAGATACCCACAGAGGCAGAGGTCACGCCCGCCTGTTTCATCAGCTCGATATCACGCTCTAGGACCTCCGGTGAATGCTGCCATTGGTCCGGATTATAATCTGCCCCATAAAAGAGTTTCGTTTGCTTGGGAATGCCTACCTTGGGTGTGATCATGATATTTATTATAAAAGGAAAATAGGACAGTCACTGAAGTGATCAACTGTGGACACCATCGAGTCCAAAGGCAGCCCATCAATACCTGCTGCTAAATGATACTTAACCTGATCGATAACACCCATGACAAGGTTATCCCATATATCTACGATCCTACAAACACTTTAGCCATGCCCAATAACACAGATATCATCTCTTACACTCTACGAGAAACTCCCCTAATCCCGATGCAATCCAAGTATACGATACACAGATAAGGACTCACACCACTGAGACAAAAAAAGGCCGCCTGCCACATGTGCAGACGACCTTACCCTATATAACCCTGAAATATAAATTATTTGCGACGGCGAACCATGACCGCAGTCAGTGCGAGTGCGCCTGCAATCAAAGCATAAGTGCCTGGCTCAGGAATAGCAATTATTTGAACACCTCCTAATACTGCTGTTCCAGCTGAGGTGTTACTAAATACAACATCGAAACTGTCTGCCGTTAGACCACTGAAAAGAATAGAATCACCACCGACAGAGCCCGTCCCAGCCCATGATAGTGTAGTCCCTCCAATTGTCACATCTCCAGCTGTGGCGGTAGCGTTGAACCCCACGTAGACAATCACATCATAAGTCGATGCAAAAGAATTAACATCACTAAATGCTACCGCTGGGTTTCTAGTATTACCGGCAAAGGCGGCAATGCCCGCCTTATACGCTGTATTGTTCAAGCCAGCATTAAATAAGGTCTGCGTATTATTGAAGACAGAAGTTGCATCAACCGAGGATGTAACCCCATTACTATCCGTCAGGTTCAACTGGTCACCAGCGGAAACAATTATGTTGTTCCAATTAGACACGTCAGTAGAAGTGCCCAAACCGTCATAATCAACGAGGCCAAATGTTTCTGCGCCAGTAAGGTTCTCAGAAAAACGGTTTCCGTTGGTTCCATTAATGTCAAGTTTTACAAAGTTGGCGCTAATTATGTCTTGCGCACTGGCGGAAGAAGCCAGCCCAAGGGCCAGCAGTGTAGTAGTTAGGAGTATTTTTTTATTCATTATTTTATGTGGGATTAATTTGGTTTAGGATGAATAGCGCAAAACACAAAGGGGCCCTACGTTCAGGCTTCAATAACTACCTAATAATCAAGCGATTCAAGCGGATTCACCCAAATAACCGAAGGGCGAACGTTTTCGACAAACACACGAACATTTCATGAATTTAGAGGACTTTAATTGAAAATCTAAAGATACCATGAATGACTGAATTCATCGATTTAAAGGACCGTAAAATGATCCAACAAACAGCAGTCATGGTATTCAAAGAACCCTGACGAATGCCTAGGCAACCAACATGATTAAATGAATCCACTTAGCCCGTGAAGTAACGCTAAAAAAACTAAGACCGACCTGCCAATCATGCCGCGCTGGTTTGTATCGACGCCAAATGGCTTCAAGAATTCATTTAACCAAAGATGCGCCTCGATTAAACTGAGAGACTCCATCCCCAGTGACGATTCACGAAAAATCCTCTGCTAGACTAAACACTCCATCGGAGCACTCGTTTCTCTTGAAATACACGTAAAGAGAAAGACCCGTAGTATTCTGCATGTGGACCCCCCAGAACAACCCCCAATGCAATGCATAATAGGATGCGGATCAGGGAAACAGAAAAATGAAAATCAAATCCAACGTGAATTGAATCCTGAGAGCACAGAGAGGCAAAAGAGGAGCAATCAATATTTACCAAAACTCAGCACCCTCAACCGAAGCAGGCGGTTCATCCACTTCAGAGTCATTATTCTAAAGAAATTGAAGATCACAGTTACACGTCGTGCTAAATAAGCGTTCAATAAGCGTTAATAAGTGGCTCTATGCACCCACTCCTCGGTAAATGACGAAGAGGCCCTTTTTTTATCATGCAATGGCATTGGCAGAAAACCAGTCACGACGACGCAGGACACATCATCCACTCAAACAGGCCCGCCACATACAAGATGTTCGCGAAGCCGTATAAGTTCACAGCCAAACCTGCATTTTACAGATTATCGTTGGTCAGCCATCGCCTTTTCGTTTGTTTCGATGTATCTCCTACAAGTCGCCCCGCGACCATACTTCAACATAGACGGACCACTTATGAAACTGCCCAACTTCATTATTATTTATGCCGACGACCTCGGCTTCGGTGATCTCACTTGCTACGGCGCATCCGAATTGCCGACACCGCACCTCGACCAAATGGCCGAGGAAGGCATGCGCTATACCAATAGTTACGCGACCGCAGCCACTTGCACTCCGTCGCGCTACAGCCTCCTCACCGGAGCCTATCCATGGCGCAATAAAGATGCACAAATTCTGCCGGGCGATGCGCCGATGATTATCGGCAAGGACGAACGCACCCTCCCCGGCACACTGCGCACAGCAGGCTATAAGACGGCCGTCATCGGCAAATGGCACATCGGCCTCGGAGATGGCACCGTTGACTGGAACGGCAAGATCAGCCCTTGCCCGCTCGACGTAGGCTTTGATCAGTCCTATGTCATGGCAGCGACCAACGACCGCGTGCCATGCGTGTTTGTCGATGGGCGTGTCGTTGACAACCTCGACCCGAACGATCCGATCTCTGTCGTCTACGGCGGCGAAAACCCTTTCCCCGAAGTGCCGACCGGCAAAGACAACCCCGAACTGCTGACCATGAAGCACAGCGACCAGCAGCACTACGATACGATCGTCAACGGTGTCGGGCGTATCGGTTTTTGTCGTGGCGGAAAGTCCGCAACATGGGACGACGAAACCATGACGGAAGTATTCCTCGAACGCGCAAAAAACTTCGTCACCGAGAACCAGGAGCAACCCTTTTTTCTTTACTACGCACTACACCAGCCACACGTGCCGCGTATCCCGAGCCCACGCTTCGCAGGGGCCACCGGTAAAGGGCCACGCGGCGATGTGATTGCCGAACTCGATTGGTGCGTGGGCGAAATACTGGCACACTTAAAAGCACAAGGACTGGACGAAGACACCATCGTGGTCTTCTCCAGCGACAACGGCCCTGTGCTCGACGACGGCTACGATGATGACGCTCGCGAAAAATGCGGCGCGCACAAACCCGCCGGCCCCTTACGCGGCGGCAAATACAGTATGTTCGACGGCGGCTCACGCGTGCCGATGATTGTGCGCGCTCCGGGGCGCGTCGAAGCCGGCAGCGAGACCCCTGCCCTCTTTAGCCATGCCGACTTCCTTGCAAGTTTTGCGCAAATGGGAGGCGCCAACATCCCGCCCGAAGAAGCTGCCGACAGCCAAGACATGACCGGCGTGTTACTCGGCACCGATACTGTCGGCCGTGAGAACCTGGTCACCGAAGGCATCGGCTCGAAAACCGTAGTTCGCCAAGGCAAGTGGGTTTACATTCCACCACACGAAGGCCCCACACTCTTTGGCGACAAAGGCATCGAGACCGGTAACGACTTGAACCCTCAGCTTTACGACATGAGTGCCGACATCGGTCAACGCGACAACATCGCCCAAGCCAACCAAGGCAAAGTCACCGAACTGAATGCACTACTCGAAAGCATCCACGGTGACACACCACCGTCAGGCCACAGCCCGTCGGATGTGTGCTCACTATAGAGCCTGGTATCTTGTGGAATTGCACTTGAACGCAGGGACTTAGCGCAGGCAGAGTGCCACCTCCCACCGATTAACGGAGGAACGCCGCAAGGCCTCGGCATTCAATCGCAGCGGCATCGACCACCACGGCGCAAAAAAGAGATCTACACCTCCGCCCCACCCATTGATTTCGCCCATGCAAAAGATATCACTCATACTAGCGCTCGGTTCATCAGTCATTACACCACTCATTGCCGCTCCAGGCGATACCGCCGGGGCGAGCCTGCCGAATGTCGTATTCATATTTGCTGACGATCTCGGCGTTGGTGATGTGGCTTATTACCACGAGTATTTCATCAATCAGGGAATGGTGTCGCAAAACCATTTCAACTACGAAGGCACCACACCTGAGACAGTCATCGCGACGCCCAACATGGATCGAATTTGCGAACAAGGTATGATATTTACCGATGCGCAGCTTCCCGCCGCGCTTTGCGCACCCAACCGTTTCTGCGTGCTGACCGGCAATACGACTATCCGCTCACGTGAATTCGGAACATGGGGAAACAACGAGAGTTCGGGGCTGAATTTTGCCAACTCCAAGAATGGACAGACCGCCAAATTGATGACCTACGACAATGGCGTCGTCGTGGTAGACGGCAGTGGCAATCCGGCGACAGGCGCCATCAACGGATTCGGAGATCGTCGAAACAACCCGCATGATACCCTCGGTAATATCCTACAAGCAGCGGGCTACCACACAGGCTACTTTGGTAAAATGCACATCGGAGGCGACTTTTACGACTGGGATGGAGATCTGCTACGCTACAACTTTTTCCCCTCAAACCCGAATGGCTACGATGCTTACGATTATAGCCGTCAGTTTGGGCAAGGCATGCTTGAGCACGGCTTCGACTACACCTTTGTCAGTCCCGACGGCATCCAAGGCAGACTCTACATGTATTTCGAAAACGATACCTACAAGCCGATTGATACATTCGATCAGGATGTAGAAAACTGGTGGCCAGGCTCGATGAACAGTGCCCCCCTCGGCACCAACTCCACACTACGCTACTTTGATCCAACACGATTTACCGGCAAAAACCTAGCCGGCCCTTTCGCAGGCACCTATGCCGCCAATACCGTTTATGGCGACAAAGGTAAACTCGTCACCACCTCCGGAAACAGTGACATGGTCAACACCCATGGCGAAATCTACGCCCGAGGCTTTGGCGACTCACGCTTTGACACCAGCGAACACGGCCCGATCCTCGCCTACCATGCGGTCAAATTTATCGAAGAACACGTCGCAGCCAACGCCAACCAGCCATTCATGCTGTTCTACGCCGCTCCCGCGATTCACGTCCCCCTGACGCCATCCGCACATGCCCTTGGCAGCACAGGGCTAGGCAAGCGTTCGGACTTCGTAGTCGACCTGGATCAACAAGTCGGGAAAATACTCGACGCACTCGATTCGCTGAATATCGCAGACAATACGTTGGTCATCCTCTCCAGTGATAATGGAGGTACAGTCACCAATATCGCACAACAGGAGACCTCCAACCGTCAGCACCCCAGCGGCCCATGGCGGGGCGCCAAAAGCTCGATTCATGAAGGCGGCCACCGCGTCCCCTTCGCGTTCAAATGGGGTGACAACACAAATCTAAAATCCGTCATCGAACCGGGCACCATTTGTGATCACCATATCTCAATCATTGATGTGGCGGCATCCCTAATGGATCTAACCGGACAATCTACAGCGAGCGACCAACATCAAGATTCCATCAGCTTACTCCCCTTCCTCATGAGCGAAACCCCGAGCAGTGAAGACGCAATCCGCACGCACCATTTCTACACCATCAACAAAAGCACCGCTTACAACAAATCCGTCCGCATGGATGATACCGAAGGCAAATGGCTCTACCTGCGGCCCTACACGCATTCCGGAACGAGCACACTGCAGGAACTAGAACTCTACGACCTCGCAACCGATCCGGGGCAGCAAACCAACCTCGCAACAGGCTATACCGACGTCGCGGATGTCCCTGCAGGCAATGCCTATAAGGCAAAATTGATAGCACTGGAGGATTGGTTTCAGAACCACAACAGCACCTTTGATGCCCGCACAGAGGAAGCACTAAACTACGATCCGAAAGGAGCAGAAGTGACTCACCAAATTGTCACTACAGGCAGCATCGTCAGCGTGAACTTCACGAACAGTAGCGGAGGGGGTGCAATCAGCATTTTTGGCGTAGATAGCGAAGGCACAGTTTCAAGCAACTGGGAGAATCTATCAACCTCGACCAATGACCTGGCAGATGAAACAGGGATCGCCACGACGGTCGACATCACGATCCCCGGCACACCGAGCCCCACATGGTTCGGCGCGGACTACAGTGGCACTCCCATACACGTAGGCAACCTATCCAACGGTTCCAGCAGCATCACCTTTTCCGACCTCAACGCAACATTCCCGAACGGTTACAAAGCAATTGCTTACTTGGGTGGATACACCGGCAATACCGACGCATCGATCTCGGACGGCACCACGACCTACTACTATCAAACACTTAATCCCACCCAAGTCATCTCGAGTGCCACAATCACACGAACAACGGACACAAGCAACAATAGCAGTTCCCCCACCGCGCAATACGCACTCTTTGGCAGCGAAACAATACTCAGCAGCGACAATCTCACCCTGACACTGAGCAAACTTTCCGGTGGTGGTGCCGCCCTATGCGGAGTGCAGATCTTCGACGTCAACGTAAGCGAAGAGAGTATCATTCAATACTCCAAAACACCACTCATCGTGCCCACCAAACAGCCAAAGATCACCATCGACCCTGTCAATTTAAGCGTTGAATATAGCAACTTGGAGCTCTCACACCCTTACACAATACTGACAACGACGGATCTCACACGACCATGGACACCGATGCCAACAGCCATCGAACTCTTCAGCGGTTCCTCCGTATCCGAACAAATCACAGAAAATGAATCCACCCAATTTTATCGCCTGAGCTACCCCGCAAAAACCACTAAGCACACATTACCACTAGGGCCATAAAACAACTGCTTGACGCTGACCACAGACCGTTGAACGCGCCCCATCCTGACACACATGGATTGAAAACTTTAAAATCCGATCCGAGCGACAAATACGGTTTAGCGAACAGTTTTAGCGCTTTGGAAACCGATGCGGCGGCTAACATTTGCTATGATGGTGTTTTTCAAATCGGACAACCTCCTTTTTCATGGACACTCTTTGCCTCAATCGCACCTGGAAATTTAAACTCGACCCCGAGAACGTTGGTCTCAGCGAGCACTGGCAAGTCAACACGCAGCAACTCGAACTAGACAGTGTCGACATTCAAGTTCCCAGTTGCTGGGAAGAGCTGGAGCAAGACTACGAAGGCGTCGCATGGTATAGCACACAAGTCGATATCGACGCCGACAAAGTCGGCCAAATCTGCCGTATTGCCTTTCAAGCATCCAACTACCGCACTGGAGTATGGATCAACGGCAAGGCAGTCGGCTCACATGACGGCGGCTACACTCCCTTCAATTTTGAAATCCAGGACTTTCTCAACTACGGAGCCCCCAACCAGATCACGGTGCGAATCGTCAGCCCGATCATTACCAAAGACATCCGTGTCGACGATCTTGGCCCCAACGATATGCCGCACTGGCGCGGCGGCCTCACTGCCGGCATTTGGCAGGCTGCAACGCTGGAATTCAATCAATCCGTCTGGATCCAGCACGCCTTCTACCAGCCCAAGCTAAAAGACTCGACCTTCGACCTCGACCTCAAGCTTCGTTGCAATGAGTCCACCACGCAGACGGCGACTTTAACCATCGACGTATCCGATGCGAATGGCGACCGCGCTTATCAAACCGAGCAAACATTCCAGCTACAACCGGGCAACACACTGCTCAACCATAGCATCGCACTTGAAGATGCGAAACTCTGGAGCTGCGAAATACCACACCTTTACACCGCGCACGCACGCATTTCATTGAACGGCAAAGTCGTCGCTGAATCCACTGAGCGTATCGGATTGCGTGAATTCACCTACAAGAATGAGCGTTTCTGCCTCAACGGTAAACGCATCTACCTGCGCGGCGGCTTCTGGGAGGGCGTCTATGCCAAACATCAATCGTATCCGGAATCCCGCGAAGAAGTGCGCCGCGAGATCCAGCTCGCTCAAGACGCTGGCCTCAACTTGCTGCGCCCATGGCGACGCCCTGTCCCTCCTATGATTTTGGAAGAAGCTGACGCCGCTGGCCTACTTGTGATCGCATCCCCCGCAGTCGAGTGTATGAGCTGTTGGCCAACCGCAACGCCTGAGGCCCCCACACGGATTAAGCATGAAATTTGTCAACTCGTGCTGCGCGACCGCAACCACGCCTCCATTATTTGGTGGGAAATGTTCAATGAAGTCACGCGTATCGAACTCGCACGCTTGATGCCCGCGATGTCGCTCGCCGCACGCGAACTCGACCCGACTCGCCTCATTCTCGATGAATCCGGCGGCTGGGCCTCTGGTGCACATTTTTACCTTCCGCATAGCACTGAAAAACAAACACTCAGCGAGCTCCACAGTTATGTGCGCGCACCGGTATCTGAGAAACATTGGAAGCTCTATCAAGATCTCGGTAAAACAGACACCAATGAGGGAAACACAGAGATCAAAGCGGGCACAGGTTTGTTTGTCTCCGAATTCGGCTTTGGCGGACTTCCGGAGATCGAGCAGAACTGCCGACTCTTCAGCGAACATGGCAACGAGAAGCTCCCCGCCTACCGCCACCATCATACCATACTCAAAGCACTCAAACAGAGCATGGCGGCCTGTGATTTCAACACCATCTATGACGATGTCGATACCTTCTGTCGCGCATCCCAAGTAGTGCAAGCACGCGGCAACCGCCGACAACTTGAAGCACTTCTCTCCAATGAGAATGTATCCGGATACTGCATACACGCGTTCACAGATGGCGACTGGATTCTAGGCGCAGGACTCATCGATCACTGGCAACGCCCCAAAGCCGCCTACCACGCAATCGCCGAGGCCAACAAAACACCGTCCATACTCTGCTTCCCCGAGAAGCGCAACCTGCACGAAGGAGACTCCGTTGCATTCGACATCGTGCTTCGCGGTCAGGATGCCCCACTCCCCGCATATATTGAACTCAGTCATGGCGAAGTCGCATTCAAACTGACAGACCTCGAATGGTCTGGCGCACACAACTTCCAACAAGCACGCGCCACCATCCCGAGCACATTACTCAATACCGGCTCCAATTCCATCTTGGTTCACGCCTACGATTTACAGGGGCAAATCGAACGCTCGAACACGATCGAGCTCTTCGTGGCTGCCAAGCAGACCACCACGACCGAAGCAGCACTCATCGTCTACGACCCGGAAGCCGACATCACGCCATGGCTGGATGATTCAGGCATCGCCTACACCGCGCTTTCCGATTGGTCTGCCAGTGACGCGCCCACCACCTTCCTCATCGTGCCCGAAGATGTCTCGGCCGAGGCAGACTTAACACAATTCAAAGCAGCCATGCAATGTGTCGAACAAGGCACAGCCAACGCACTCTATCTGGAGCCACCCGCCGAACACGAGTCAGCCTGCATGCTGGAAGAATACGAGGCCAGTAACGCACCTGAAATGGAGAGCAACCAACTGCTACAATCCGGCATCTTTCCATTCAAGCTAATCGCACGCCCCTCCTTCTCGTTCTGGGAATCGAGCATGCATGTTGCCAAAAAACACCCGATTTTCGAAGGGCTCCCGACAGACTGCATGATGGACGAGCCATATCACGAAGTCGCTCCCGCAGAAAGTTTCTATGAGCTCGAAGCAGACGAGGCACCGGCGCAGACCATCACCTGGTTCCGCCCTGAAGTCATCGCAACGAAAGCACAGAAGCGCACTTATCTCGGAGGCGAAGACCTCTGGCACGGCACCGACCTGGCTGTCAAAGCACATGGTCAGGGCAATCTCATTCTTAGCACACTGATTCTTCGACGGAAAGTTCGCCACGATCCAGTTGCCCAATTGCTACTCAGCAATCTATTGCAATACTCAGACACTTTGCACACACGCCATACCTCCTCACAAACAAAGCCAGAAGCGATGACCTTCGTCGCTAAATAGCCAACATTCTTTCGCCCCCAGACCCTAAATGCAGACCGAATCAGAGAATAGCTCCCCCAAGGAGTCCACGAAAGCATCGCTTCCCTTCAAAGAGAAGGTCGCATTCGGCACCGGTGAGTTTACCAACCGTTACGGCGAAAACGGCGTCAACGACATCGCGACACCTGTTTACAACATGATTCTAGGCATGAGCCCGGCACTGATCGGCACCGTGCTGATGCTCATGCGTCTATGGGATGCGATTACCGACCCCATCATGGGCTACGTCTCTGATAACTGGAAAAGTAAATTCGGCCGTCGAAAACCATTCCTCCTGTTCGGCTCGATCCTTATGGCAATAACCTATCCATTGATTTGGTTTGCCTCACCCGAGTGGACTGAACAATCGAAGACCATCTACTTATTCTGCCTCTCGATCATTTTCTTTACGGCCTATACGATCTATTCAGTGCCCTTTCGAGCACTCGCCACGGAAATGACTCCAGACTATGAAGAGCGCACAACCATCCGAATCTATTCTGCCTTCTTCAATAAGATCTTTATGCTGATGCTACCATGGATCTTTCCACTCACTCAAAGTGACCTATTCTCGGACCCAGTCACAGGCATTCGTGTCTTATCCGGCATCTCCAGCATATTAATACTAGTATCAGGGATCATTTGTGCGAAGTATCCACAAGAGCGCTACCATAAGGTCGCCGCGAACCAAGAACGCGTGCAGCTGATCAGTAGCTTCAAGTCCTTCATCAAAGATCGCAACTTCCTCATCCTTCATGGCGTCGGCCTTGGCTTACTCTGCAGCATCTTACTCGTAGCAACGTTCGGGCTATACGTGAACATCTACTATGTATGGGAAGGCGATAAGCTTACGGGCTCTAGCTACTTCGCTGTCATGCAAAATATAATGCAAGTGTTGGGTTTCGTGATACTCTTCGTCATCTCCAAATTTTTAATCAGTGTCGAAAAACGTAAACTCATCTTTCTTTCATTGATCGCAGCGCTCGCAGGGAGCCTCGCGCGATGGGGGACCTACAACAGCGACATCCCACAGCTCATCTTCCTCGATCCTTTCTTTTTCGCCCCAGCTTACACGATTTTTTGGGCAATTTTCCTCTCAATGCTCGGCGACTATTGCGACTATGACGAATTCACCCACGGGCAACGTCGTGAAGGCCTATTCAGCGCAATTAGCGGCTGGATCATGAAGGCCGGCAGCTCGATTGCCTTTGGCGTGTCCGGTATACTTCTAGCTTGGACACATTTCAGCCAAGAACTCGGGGGCGATCAACCCGAAGGCACGCTACTAAAGATGCGCCTATTACTGATCGGACTACCGATTCTGTGCTTGCTGGTCGCAATGGTGCTCAATGCACGTTACCCATTGACCAAAGCACGTATGGCTGAAATCCGCAGCGAACTCGAAGCCCGTCGCGGCACCGTTTAGCTCGCAAGACACGATGCATGATTCGAACTCTGCAACCTAAGCAGCAGAGGCGTGTCACATATATCCTTTACTGCCCCCGATTCACATCACCATGAAACGATACTTCCAGTTCTGCTCACTACTCGTTACGAGTTGTGCCGCTCTTTACGCAAAACAGCCGAATGTCATCTTCGTCATGCTCGACGACTTCGGCCACGCGCAACTCGAAACCTACGCCGAAGGCCTCACCGTTGACGATCTGGATCCGGCACTCATCGAACACGTCGCCGAGCGGGGGGAATATACCCCAGAGCAAGCGTTCGAAGCGGTTCGTAAAGCCAGCCCGACCCTGAGCCGCTTGGCCAACGAAGGCGCCCGCTTTAACAATGCCTTCGCCTCCAGTAATCTGTGCGCACCTGCGCGCCTGAGCGTCGCGACCGGCGTGCTCCAAAACCGCTGGGGCATTTACCGCAACATCGACACCGAGGCACATGGCTTGAAGCCGAACTCGCACCTCGCAGAGCAACTACATGCCCAAGGCTATGCGACCGCACATATCGGCAAATGGCATGTCGGCTCACGCGACTACGCAATGGTGCCGAACTACCTGCGCGCCGCGGGCGTCGAAGCCCCGGAAAGCGTCAAAGTCAATAACAACTGGAACGCCACTTACTATAACAATAAAAACCACCAACATGTGTCGAAGAAGCTCAAAGCCGAAGGCTTTGAAGGCTCGGTCGCTCCCAAGGATCACCCACTCAACAACGGTTTCGATTATTACTTCGGCTATAACCAATGGGAGTCCCCATTCTACAATGCCACCAACGTCTGGAAGAATTTCGATCACGCAGGACTGATCCAAGGCTACAACACCGACGTCTTTACCGACGAAGCGCTGCAATTCATGAAACAAAGCCTAGACGCGGCAAAACCTTTCTATGTGCAGCTCCATTATCACGCAGTGCATTCCCCACTCAAACCAAAGGCTCCAGCTAGCTACCAGGAACCGTTTCATTCCGGATCACGAACACTCGATAACTTCTACGCGCACATCTACGCCGTCGACCAAAACGTTCAACGTATGCTCGACTACCTCGAAACGCGTGGTGCAGCCGACAACACCATCGTCGTTTTCACTTCCGATAACGGCGGCTCCGTAGGTAATCTCTCCTGCCTGCCCGGCAACGCACCTTACCGTGGACACAAAGGAATGCTACTCCTCGGTGGCTTTCGCGTGCCGCTCTTCTTCCACTGGCCGAAGGGCATCCAACAACCACAACAACTCGATCAGGTCGTGTCCACCATGGACATTCTACCGACCCTCATCGCAGCCGCAGGTGGCGACGTCCCTCAAGCAATCGACGGTAAATCACTCCTCCCTCAAATCACAACAGGCTCCACAGAGCCCGTGCGTGACTACTTTGCGGTTGGCGGGATCCATGCCCGCGTCTGGGGCTTCCATGGCAGCAGCTCCTTCTTCACACACAATGTCTCACGCGAAAAAGCACCCGCAGGCTACATCGTCGCCGACAATCGCTACATCCTCCGCTACGTCGGTCCGACCGTGCCAAATCTCTATAAAGATGCCGTCGAAGGCCTACCAGAATCCTTCGAGATCTACGACTATATCAACGACCCAATGGAGCAGAACAACCTCATCCATCAGCTCCCGGAAAAAGCGGATCAATTGAAAGCCATTTGGAAAAAAGAATCCGCGGCATTCCCACAGCCAGTGAAATGGGACGCCTCTAAATGGGAAATGATCATGCATTGATAATCAAGAACATATGGCACTAAAGTCGTATAGAAGATGTCACAATCCTTCCCAACCAGTAAAGAGCGTTCACAAAACATATCTCATTGCTGACAACTTGCGCAAAGTAATACTCGCACGCCCTCCTTCAAACGTCACCACACACAAAGAGCACAACACATTCTCATGATTGTATTCAAATCACACCGATTGCGGCTAAGTGCCCTACTGTTATCGCTCTGCTCGTTCACATCTGATGCGATTTCTGCCACTAGTCAGCAGCCGAATGTCGTGTTTATCATCTGTGACGACTTGAACGATTTCAGCTCCGTATTTGGCGGACATCCTCAGGCGCTCACGCCGCACATGAGCACCTTCGCAGAATCAGCCGTCACCTTTCAGCACGCCTATAGCAACAATCCCGTATGCGCGCCTTCGCGGGCCAGCCTCTACACCGGCATCTATCCGCATACTTCCAACAATCTCTTCTGGGCGAAGTGGTTTGATAACCCAGTGCTAAAGAACTCCAAAACCATGATGGAGTTCTTCAAAGAAAACGGCTACCACGTCGCAGGCACTGGTAAAAACGAACACGACCACCGCCGTGCCGATTGGGACTTTTATAAGTCAAAGACCGACTACGGACCGTATTGGTCAAAGGGCGGAGGCGACCGCTCTGCCAACCCCTGGGTGCCCGAGCCGATGGCTAGCGTTGGCCCCATCGACGGCTCCTTTGGTCCCTTGCGTATGGACCATGAAGGCCAACCCGAAGGTGCAGGTTGGAAATACAGTTGGGGCAAAGATCAACTCCTCGACTTCAGCGATCCGGAAACACGCGACCTGACTCCCGATGAATTGAATGCTCAATGGGCCGCTCAAACTCTGAAAAAGCATGCCAAGGATGCATCTGCGAAGCCGCTGTTTCTCGCAGTCGGATTTGTCCGCCCTCACACGCCCCTGCATGTGCCGCAGGAATATTTCGACCTCTTCCCCGAAGACGAACTACAACTCCCTGAAGGCATCGCCAACGACGCCGAAGATACTTTTCTCAAAACTGCCGATCCCTCCGATGGTAAAGGCAAAGACAAGGGCTACTACTATTACAAACTATTGGAAGAATCGTACGGCAGCGCCGAAGCAGGCATTAAGCAATTCCTCCGTGCTTACCTCGCCTCCGTCGCCGCAGTGGACGAGTGCATCGGCACCGTGATCGACGCAGTCAACGAGAGCGGCCTCGCTGACAACACCATCATCATCGTCACCAGCGACCATGGTTGGGACATGGGGCAGAAAGGCTACATCTTTAAAAACACACTATGGGAAGACAGCACTCGTATCCCCATGATCATCCGTGCGCCCGGAGTCAGCCAAGCGGGTCAGATCACGCAACAACCCGTCTCGCTGATCGACCTCTACCCAACGCTCGCCGACCTCTGCAATCTGCAAGGCGACACGCGCAAGAACAACCAAGGCGCCCCACTCGACGGTTTTAGCATGCGTCCTCTACTCGCGAATCCGCAAGCTGGCAACTGGGACGGCCCTGACGGTGCCCTCACGATGCGCTTTGCGGGCCCGCAGAATAATAATGTGCCCGCCAAGCAGCACTGGGCCTACCGCACCGAGCGTTACCGCTACATCGTTTACAACGACGCCAACGAAGAGCTCTACGACCATTCCAATGATCCGCATGAGTTACGCAACCTCGCCGACAACCCGGAATACGCATCACTCAAAGCTCAATACAAAAAAGCCATCTTCGACCAGCTCCCCAGCAAAGAAGAAAGCCATAAAACCACTGAAAAGGCTCAAGCAGCCAACAAAGTTGACACCGAAAAGTGGAAGAATCTCTATTTAAAGAAGCACCCCGAAGCCGATACGAATCAGGACCGCACACTCAGCTGGCCAGAATTCCAAAAACACAAAAAGGGCCAATAATCAGCCCAACAATCGAGTTGCCGTTTGCCTGCAACACTAGAGACTCAGCTACACCCCATCACTCAATCGACACAGCCGTTGCCCAAATCGTCCACAAGCAAAAACAGACAATTAATCCGGCAACATGGGGAATCTTATCCTTAAAAAACTAGCGACTATAGTGCGCAGTAGTGGGCTCCGCGCATTTCCACTCAAAGACACGCTCAAGAATTACAGCTACGCGAAGGCCAAGTCCGACGCGAAAGCCGCCGTCAACGTCGCCTTACTTGATTTCCCGCAAGCGATGGCTTATGCGCTGATCGCAGGGCTTCCGGTGCAAATCGGCATTTATTGCTCGGCACTCTCATCCATCACCGGACCGATGCTCGCGAGCTCGCGTTTTGTCATGCTCGGACCGACCAACGCCACCGCAGTCATGCTGCTGAGTGCCTTTCTCACGCTCGGCTACGACCAGCAACAAGCCGTCGCCGCCCTGCCGCTGCTACTGCTGATGGTATCCGCGTTCATGATACTCGGCGCCCTCTGTAAAGTCGCAAGTATCGTGCAATATGTATCGCGAGCAGTTGTCACTGGATACATCACAGCCGCCGCCTGCTTGATCCTGGTGAATCAGCTTAAAACTGTTTGCGGTCTGAACATCCCCCGAGCTGGCACATTTCTAGAATCATTAGTCATCGTGGCCAAGTCGATCCACCTCAGCGAATCGAACTCGCTCTTAGTTGCGGGTATCACACTGGCCATCTATTTACCCCTGAAACGCTTCGGCAAAGCGCTGCCCACCGTCGCCGTCACACTCATTTTGATTTCCCTCGTGACAGAATTCCTGCTCAAACCAGCAGGCATCAGTGCGCCAATGCTTAGTGGTATCTCTTTCGACTCGTGGCCGCTATCCATGCCGTCCGCAGTGCTTTCCGACATTCCTCTACTGGCTAATACGGCAATGGCCATCGCCTTCCTCTCGCTACTGGAAAGTGCCTCCATCGCCAAGACACTCGCCGCTCAAGCGGGTGACCGGATCGACCTAAACCAACAAATGCTCAGCATGGGAGTTGCCAACGCAGCAGGGGCGTTCGGCTCAGGCATGTCCGTATCTGGGTCGCTCACTCGCTCTGTGCTCAACTTCAACAGTGGTGCAAAAACAGCCGTCTCCAGTATTTTCAGCGGCCTGCTCTTACTCTGTGGCCTCATCTTTCTCGGCCCGAAGATCGCATACATACCGAAGCCGGCACTCGCCGCACTCGTCATGACAGTGGGCGTCTCTCTCATTAGCAAAGAGCACATTCGACTCTTCCTCAAAACAACCAAGTGCGATGCCAGTGTATTTATCGTCACCTTTTTCAGTGGCCTCGTCCTCTCTCTCGACACCGCGATCTATATTGGCACGGCTGCATCCATCGTCCTATTCGTCCGCAAAGCCGCACGCCCACAATTAAAAGAGATCGCATTCGACCAAAAGGGACAACTCGTTGATAAACAGCTCACGCCAGTCGAAGAACGCCGACCAAGCATCGCGATCGTCCACGTCGAGGGTGATATGTTCTTTGCCTCATGCGACATGCTTCTACAACAAATGCGCAACCTGGTCGAACATCCCGAGATGCGCATCATCATCCTACGCACACGCAACGCTCACCACTTAGACGGGACCGCTGCGATGGCAATCCGGGACCTCATGCGCTTTGCACGTTCGCGTGATCGCGACCTAATTGTCAGCGGCGCCCATGAAGACGTCGAACGCGTGTTCCGCAATTCGGGCCTCATCGACGAATTAGGCGAAGCCAACTTCCACCGTTGGCACCCCAACCAACCAAATATCTCAACCCGAAATGCCCTTAAACGCGCACAAGAAATCCTCGGCAAAGAGAGCGCCGACATCACCATTTACGCCAGCGAAAAGAAATCATAGCCCCCATGCATACATATTCACTCCCCTTCCTCGTCTGCCTCTGCCTCGCGACGCAGTTGGCGACTGCACAGTCGACATCTGCGCAGCCTTTTTGTGCAGTCGAACCACAGGCAGTTCAGCTCCTCGATTTCACGCAAAACACACTCGCAGTCACAAGCGCCGGAGCTGAGGTGCAGCACAACCAAGGCTATCACATCAAGTTTACCGAAACAGAAGGTCACGTAATCTGGAGCGCACCTAAAGGCGGCTGGAATTGGAGTGAGTATGTCGGTATCGGCATCGACCTGAAAAATGAAAGCGACCGCACCATTCGTCTCGTCGGCCAACTTGAAGATCGCCCCAATAGCGGCAGCTTCATCTTACTACCACCGCAGACAGAGGATCGATTGGTCCTCTACCTCCGGCGCAAGGGGCTACCAGAGGATTCTTCGTTTGCGGATATGCGCGGTATTCCCGGTGGGCATATGGCGCATTGGAGTATCCCCGACTCGAATAGAATCCGAAGTTTCCAACTACACGATATCGATGGCTGTGGGCTCAATGCCACGATCACCGTCAAAGCCATTTACGGTCTCGGCAAACACGGCGTGCTCTCGCACCCCGGCAGCGATTCCTTCTTCCCCTTTATCAATGCATACGGTCAATACAAGCACGGCAACTGGCCCGGAAAGATCCATTCGGACTCAGACCTGCAAACAGCCGCGACAACAGAACAATCCGACCTGACAACTCACCCCGGCCCCGACGACCGCAGCCAATATGGCGGCTGGCTCAACGGGCCTCGACTCAAAGCCACTGGGCATTTTCGCACAGAGAAGCATCAGGGCAAATGGTGGCTCGTCGATCCGGAAGGCTACCTGTTCTGGTCACATGGCGTCACCGGAGTCGGTGGCGGTGCGCTCACCACATTCAAGGGTCGCAAGCACTACTTTGAAGCGATCCCCAAGGCCTACATTCAATCCGGCCATTCAGTGGATTTCTATAAGGCCAACATCGCAAAAAAATACGGCAACGATTGGCTGAACAAATCTCAAGCGCTGGCACACCAGCGCATCCGTAGTTGGGGCATGAATACACTCGGCAATTGGTCCGACCGGGACGTGTGCGCCAATCAGCGCACGCCCTACGTGCTGCCCATCCACTATAACCACCGCAACGGAGCGGCATGGAAAGACCCAGAGCTGCTGCGCAAAAAATTGCGAGCACGTCTGGCCCAAGAATCTGCGGCCGCACAAGACCCATGGTGCATCGGTTTTTTCGTCGACAACGAACTCCGCTGGAACGAAGTGATGCCCCCCGAAGACTACTTTCGCATTGTTTATGAAGAGATGCGCCGCGCCGCCCCCAACAAACTCTACCTCGGCAGTCGTTTGCATGGCGAAATCAAACCCGAACCCGCACGGGCCTCCGCCAAATACTGTGACGTCATCGGCGTGAACCGTTACCGCTTCTCCCCTTCCGACCTAAAAATTGAGGCAGCAGTCGACAAGCCCATCATCATTGGCGAATTCCACTTCGGCGCATTGGACCGTGGCATGCTCCACCCCGGCCTTCGCGGCGTCGGCAATCAGCAGCAGCGTAACTACGCTTACCGCCACTACGTCACCCAAGCCCTCACTCACCCCAACATTGTCGGCACCCACTGGTTCCAATATCGCGAACAAGCAATGAGTGGCCGCAAGGACGGCGAAAACTTCCAAATCGGCTTTGTCGACATCGCCGACACCCCCTATCCCGAATTGATTACTGCAGCTCGCTGGATCGGCGAGCACATGTATCCCTTACGCGCCAAGCCATAAAAGGGGTTCCCCCCCCATGAAATGGCGCTGGTCCCGAAGCACTCCCCAGCGCCCACCGATACCGCCCCAATCACTCGTTCGACGGAAGCTTCTCAAACTGTGCGACATTCCTCTTCGGTAAGTGGTGACGCAATTGGTGAATGACTGTTTCGTATCGAGCTGCTCCTACCAGATTCGTCCATTCATTCGGATCAACTCGATGGTCGTAAAGTTCTTCACTGCCATCCGCATAGCTAATATAGCGCCAGTGTTTCGTTCGCACAGAGTGGTTATTTTGATACAGTGTGGTAACAGCTGGATGCAACCATTCACTATCGGGGTTCCGCAATAGCGGCACCACACTGACACCTTCGACTTCTGGATTGTCCGACAAGCCGCACAGCTCGATCAGCGTGGGATAGATGCTCAGTAGCTCGACCGGTTGATCACACTGCCCCGCCTGTCCATCAGGTAAACTGATGATATACGGCACCCGCGTCGAACGCTCCCACAAAGTCCATTTCGCCCAATGCCGCTTTTCTCCGAGGTGGAACCCGTGGTCTGCATACAGAACGATGATAGTGTCATCGGCATGCGGACTCTGATTCAGCGCATCCAATACGCGCCCCACTTGCTCATCGGTCCAACGAATACAAGCGAGATAAGAGCGCATCGCTTCAAACCATTTCTCATTGTCGTTTTGCTCCACCCACGCTTGCGAGGCAGGGTAAGGCGAATAGATCAATTCCTGCGCATAATCCGAAATATCATCCAAGTCGTCCGCCTTCACCGGAGGCAGGCGCAGTTCGCCCGACAAATCCGGGTGATCGTAAACACGTTGCGGCGCAAAGAATGGCACGTGTGGTCGATAAAACCCAATCGTCAGTAAGAACGGACGATCATGCACCTGCTGTAATTTCCCGATCGCCCAACTAGCATCGATATGATCCGCGAACTGCTCCTCGTCATAAGTTTGCGGACCAAAGTCCCAAAGCCAGTGCATATGATCCGGTCGTTCCGCCTGCACTGCTTGATCCAAATCAATCCACTGTCCAGGGCGCGGGCCCACGACTTCGAAATCATCCTCTGGCAACATCGATGCATGATACAGTTTCCCAGTCGTCATCGTCTTATACCCATTCGCAGAAAAATGCCGAGGCAGGCTGACATGCCTCGAATAAAATTCCGGCAGCTCCGGTGCGTTGGGTGCATTATCATAAAAGCCGGTCGTGGATGGCCGCATCCCCCACATAATGCTCGTGCGCGAAGGATTACAAATTGGCGCCTGACAATGCGCATTGGTAAATAACATGCCGCGGGCAGCAAGCCGATCAATATTCGGCGTCTTCGTATCCGGATGGCCGTTGAGACAGCCCACCCAGTCATTCAAATCATCCACCGCAATAAAGAGCACATTCGACTTCGCAGAAGTTTGCGCGCCTAACACCTGTGCGAGAACAGACAGACAAAAAATCAATATCGAGGGCTTCATAAAAAATCGGGGAAACTGACAGCGGCTAAAGACGCACACCACACTCTCACAAGACATAACAAAAATCCACGAACAACTTGTTTGCCAAGCAAGCTGCGTTGTTTGCCAACAAGTCTACCAGTTCGACGACCAGCGCCCCTCACAATGCGCTTTCAAAACCAAATGATCACGCTTAAACAACAAAATAGCGTGCTCGTTCATTGCATCGCTTTACCCCGAGACTAATATTATAAATCACCTCACGTGCCCTCACTGATTTCAAAAACCTACATGACTATTCGCTCCATTCTCCCCCTACTGCTCATCGCGTTGACCACAAAGGCAGACGCCGCCGAGCATTATTACCTAAGCAGCTCCACAGGCGCGGACTCCAACAGTGGCTCACAGAACTCCCCCTGGATGAGCCTCGATAAAATCAGTGCGACCGAACTGGAGCCCGGTGATATCGTCTACTTCAAGCGCGGCGACCGATTTGACGGCCACTTCGTGGTTAATGGCTCAGGCGCAGCAGACAAGCCGATCCTGATCACTGCCTACGGCGATGGCCCTCAGCCGATCATCACCGGTGAAGTCGGTGCAGAGGCTGGCGGCGATTATCAAGAAGCCATCCTAGTCAACAACCATGACCATATGGTCTTTGACGGTCTGGAAGTGCAGAACGAGCGCATCACATCGCGCGCCGGAGTGGACGACAAAGACGCGTTTGGAATTCGCATCAGCAACACCGGCAACGAGGTGATGCGTCATTTCACGTTTCGTAATATGACATTTCGAAATATCTTCGCGCCACAAGCCGTGTTAAGAGAAGATGGAGAGGACAGTTTTAATCAACTCGTGGTATCGGGTGTTACTTTTTTCTCATCGAAGAATAAGAACCCAGGCAATGAAAAGCACATCCGTGACGTGTTAATGGAGGATTGCTACTTCGAAAACATTCAGCGTTTGGGCGTGCACATGAGGCACCAAGGCGGCATCAAAGGCATTGGTGATGATGCCATCAATCGAAACATGAACTTCGTGTTTCGCAACAATGAGTTTCACCACCTGGGTGGCACCTGCATCCTCCCCACCATGACCTATAACTGCCTGATTGAGCACAACCTCTTCAACCATCCGGGCTCCTCGAACGACCCCAGAATGCCTGCACGCGGCAGTTCTGTATGGACCTGGCGCAGTCACAATACAGTCATTCAGCACAACACTTGCCTCAGCACCCGTGGCTATCTCGACTCGCACGGCATCCACATTGATCATCAAAATGTGAACACCTTTATCCAATACAACTACATGGAAGACTGCGAAGGCGGCTTTGTCGAAATACTGGGAGGCAACGTCAATGCAGTCTATCGATTCAACATTAGCGTCAATGATGGTTGGCGCGACAATCCAAAATGGAAAAACAGTAACCACACCGTATGGATTAACAACAAAACCGCCAAGGGCATCCACCACTGCGATGGGAGTTACATCTATAACAACACCATCTATATGGATCGGGACTTCTCAACTGCGATCGAAATCGATGCAAAGAATACCTACATCTATAATAATATTTTTCATGTAGTGGAAGGCAGCATCGGCGGTAAGACCGTAAAAATGATAGACAACGACACGGATCTGTTGATTTCGAATAACCTGTTTCGTGGCGAGGTCAGCTCTCGGCTCAGCACCTTAGACGCTAATCACCAAACAGGTAACCCACGCTTGATCGCCCCGGGGACTCGCTCAAAGAGCGGCTATCAACTCAAAGTCGGAAGTGCTGCCATCGACAACGGCCTCCCCCGCCGAGGCCCTCCGATCCCAGGCGCAGGCTCGGGCATTTTTAAAGACCTCACCGAATACCCCACGGTCGACTTCTACGGCAACCCGGTCGACTTATCCACTGGCACACCCAATATGGGTGCCTGCAATGCCAAGCGCGGAGAGCTCATTCAGAGTCAGCCAAAAGTCTCCCCAAGGAGAAATTTTTCCAGTAAAGACGGCCGCAGTATCGACGCCACCCTACTCTCTAAAGATGAGCATATCATCACGATCCGACGCACCGATGGCTTACAGTTTGAGATTCACTTCGACCACTTTAGCTCAGCCGATCAACGCTACATCAACAACTGGTTTCGCAGTATTCGCTAAGGCAGATCGTCTCACCTACTGAGCCTTCTTTTTCTTAGGCACACGCGGCACATAGGTGACACCATTCAGTTCGCAGGCTGCAGGACCATTATAGAGCGGCTGGTTGTCCTTCCCCCAAAATGGACTAGGCTCGTGCGCTTCCAGCATCGCCTTTCGAATCTCTTCGACGACTTCTGGATACTGCGCAGCCACATTCACTTCTTCGGTCTCGTCGGACTCTAAATCATACAGCTCGATCTGCATACCTTGACGACGATCGGCCACAATGCCCTTCCACTTGCCCATCCGCACGCCGCAATTGGGACGCCCTTCATACAACTCCCAATAGAGATACTTATGCTGCTGCTGCTGCAGTTCGGACTGACCGCGCAACGTGGGCAACATTGAAAGTCCGTCTGTTCGGCCATCAACAGGCTCGCCAGTAAGCTCGGCCATCGTCGGTAGAAAATCCCAAAAGGCCGAGATATGATCTGAGCGCACGCCAGCAGGCACTGTCCCTGGCCAATAGGCCAGCATCGGCGAGCGCACGCCGCCCTCAGTCATCAGGCGCTTTTTACCTTTCAGGCCTGCAGTAGTATCGAAAAACTCACGCGTGCCCCCTTGTCCATGCGCACCGTTATCGGAGTTAAAGATGATCAAGGTATCTTCTGCGAGCCCCAGTTCTGCCAGCAGACGCTTGATCCGACCGATGTCACGATCCATACGCGTCACCATTGCCGCTTGAATTTTAAAGCGCTCTTCGGGCCAGTCTTGGTCTGCATAACTGCCCAGCTCAGGAACCTGCCAATGTGTGTGGGGGATACAATACGCTAGATACAAGAACATTGGCTCATCCTGATGCTCAGTAATCCAAGTGATCGCCTCTTCGGTCATTAGGTCGTGGCTGTAGTCTTGATTGCCTTTGCCCCAAGCGCCACCGGGGTTATTCAATTCCACAAACTCATCATTGCGCCACAAATGATCCGGATAATAGTTATGCGCCTTACGTTGATCCAAGTAGCCAAAGAAATGGTCAAAGCCCTGCTTGTTCGGATGACCACTGTTGAGCACAGGATCCAGCACATCTTCGAGCACTCCGCCGAGCCCCCACTTACCGATAATCGCAGTCGTGTAGCCCGCTCGCTGCATCAATGCGCCAACGGTCTCAGTGCCTTCAGGCAAAGGAGTCTGCCCATTGGGATAGCCCGGACTGTTGGCGCGTATATACGCATGCCCGGGGTGCAGCCCTGTCATCAGTGAGCAACGTGTCGGTGCACACACCGCATTGCCACAATAGTGTGCAGAAAACGTCATGCCCTCATCGGCCAGTGTGTCGAGCTCCGGCGTCTGGATCATTTCCTGTCCGTTGTAGCCCACCTCACCATAGCCAAGGTCGTCCGCTAGGATATAAATAACATTCGGTTTGCGCGGAGCCTCTTCGGCCTGCGCAGAGATCACTGTCAGCGCAGCCAGACACGACATAAAAATCAGTTTTGTATTCATCGGTTTAAATATCTTGAATTCGCTATTTCTTTGCGTTCGTAAATTTAGGGTTCCATTCGGAAGTGAAGACTCAACAACGCTAGGTATCCTGCCATGATAATCATTCTCGTAGCAAGTAATTCGTCTTATTTTGAGGCCCTGGCTAAGCCCGACTGCCAACGTTTCCCGGATTTACCCGCATACAGCATGTAGTAAGCGTCACCGACTTCAAAGACCTGCGGCGTCAATAACCCTTCCGCATCCCATGCCTCGGTATCCTCAGGTAAATCCAGTATCGGATTGGCAGGATTCGGCTCGAAGGTCTTGAAGTCCCGCGTGCGCACATGACCGATACGCCAATGCGTGCCGTCGTGACCGCCGTAGAAAATATGATAGTAAGCCGGCCCTTTGAAGATTTCAGCCTCGCGCACACCCTGACTGTCCCATGCCTCTCCGGAGCCCTCAAAGACCGGATTATTAGAGTCACGCTCCAGTGCTGTCAGATCGGCAAGTGGTGCCGTGGCATGGCAAATCACCGGCGGTTCAGGGGATTGAAAATTGGTGCGCTCCCCCGTATAAACCATCTGGACGAGATCGCCATCCACCACCACGGATGGGTGCGAACAGCCCGCCCGCTCATAAGGCCCCTCTATTGTAAAGATGGGCTCATCCTGGACGCGCGTCCAATCCGTCCATGTCTCTCCTCGAATCAACAGTCCGGTTTGCTTCGGCGGACGATTCTTACGCCCCAGATAGTAAGCATAATACGTCTCGTCCAATGGATTCCAAAACGGGAAAGGATACTCGATGGCCGAACTATCAAAGCCCGACTTCGATGGCCTCAGAACAGGATTATTGGCGTAGTGCTCGACCCGCTGCGGTGCCGAGGACGGAGCTGAGCTATACATCAACTCCCAACGCGACCCTTTCAAGCGCACACTCCACAGATAATGCACGCGATCGCCTTCGACGATCGCATGTGCTGCAGCGGCCCATTGGGGACTCGGCACTTTAAAAACCGGATTCCCCTCTGCGATCCGTTCAAAACCTGCAAACGCTTCGAAAGGTATTGGCGCCCTTGACTCAAGGGCGACTGCTCCTCGCTCGACTTCTATCGAATCCACTTCAACGCGGGTCCCCTTGCCTCCTTCAAATTGAATTCTCAACGAAACGATGGGCTCTACTGATTTGACAGAATCCAGCGAAAAAGAAACCGCGTCAAAAGTATCCGAAGCTTGGATACGATCGCTACCGATGTGTTCTCCATTGGCAACAACACTCACTTTCACATCGGCATCCGCACGTAACTGAACGAGTAATGCCTGATCCCTCTCGGTGAGCTGGACCTGAAGCCCCTCTCTCTGAATCGAGCCAACAGTCCCATCCAGCGTAAAATCAAGGAAGCCTAGATAGCCGGCGAGGTTCGAGCTGATGTCCTCCGAGAACCAGCCTTCAGTCTGCCAACCTCCGCATTCGAAGTCGAAATAGAGCAGTCCATCGTTGGGGTCGCGCTGATTCAATGTTTCCCACTTATCGGAAAGGCCGTCGCCATCGCTGTCGTTGCGATAGACTTCATATTCCACATTCACGCCTTCGCCCCACTTCGTATCTTCACCGTTGGCTTTCAGCTCAGCAATGGGCTCCTCACCGACGCCCATATCCCCTATTTTCAACCAGGCCTCCAAAATACTGCGGTGTGTATGCAGCTCATCTTCGAAGCCGGGGATTCCTACCAGGTTCTGCATCATGCACGGATCCACCGACACATCGTAAAGCTCCTCCGCTGGACGTTCCCCGAAATAGATCTCCCGATGCCGGTCAGACAGACCTCCCTCTTGATAGAGCTGGTGTAAATTCTGCGTGTAGTTCTGGCGGTCTCGGTATTGCGGCTGCAGGAAAATACGGTCCAACTTATAGTTGCGAACATAGCGGAACTGATCGGTTCGTATCGTGCGGACCCGATCAATCGTATGATCGAGACGATCCTTCTGTCCTCCGACAAAAGTGCGTGCCTTAAAGTCTTCACCGAAAAGATTCTGCCCCTCAACCCATGCGGGCTGCTCGATCCCGGCCCATGCCAAGGTAGTCGCCGAGAGATCCAGCATGTCGACTAAGTCCTCGCGCACCCCTTGCTGTGGCACCCACGCGTCTGGCCCCATGATAATGAACGGCACATGTAAGCCACCTTCAGTCGCCATCTGTTTATGGCGAAGTAGATTGTTCGCACCGTGGTCCGAGAAATACACCACGATGGTATTGTCAGCTAAACCAGCGGCTTCGAGGCCGCTCAGAATTTCTCCGACCAAATCATCATCCATACGAATCGCATCATAGTGCTGCGCCACCACCTCACGGTAGATCCTATTATCAGGATAATCTGCAGGCACCGTGACACGAGCGGGGTCGACCTTACGATTTGCTGGAAATTTCCAAGTATTATTTTTGCCACCTTTGGTTTGAATCTGTCCAAAGAACGGCTGCCGTCTCACCAAATCCGAAAAATCCGTCTTACTCTTTGCTGCATAATTATAGATAGTCGCATCCCAGACATAGTTATAATCAGTCTTACCATGGTTGAAGGTCGTATAGCCTTGGTCTTGCAAGAGCTTAGGCAGTAGTTGATACGCTTCCGGCAAATGAATTTTCAGAGCGCCTCGTGAAGAACGGTGCTCATGTCCGCCAAACCGAATCGCGTTTTGACCGACCATCATTGCCGAGCGAGTGGCCGAACAGACAGGAGCCGGCACATAAGCCCGTGTAAATCGAACGCCCGAATCTGCAATAGAATCAATATGCGGCGTGGCACCAGCATTGATAACATCCCCGTAACACCCCATCCACGGCGAGGTGTCCTCCGCATAGATCCATAAAATGTTCGGTTTTTCGGTGGCATGAGCGGACAGACCGCTTATGAGCAGGAGCAGGGAAAGGAGTAATCGTGACATCAGGGTGGCGAGTTTATGGCTATTGATAAACCTCGATGTAGTCGATCTCAAGTGTGTTCGGCCAAGTCGTTGTGTCATCGGGCGAGGCAGTGCGGACGCCGTTGTTCAAGATGATATACATCTCCTCATTCGGCCAAGCGGACGGGTCAACCGTTTCGCTTTTCAGCAAAGTATGGACCACCTTGCCGTCAATCCACCAACGCGCATAAGTATCCGTCCACTCCCAACCGAAGATATGCCATGCCTCCGCATCGTAGGTCGCGTCAAAGGGGCGCAGCCAGGTATCATCCCAACGTTGAGGATCCTGATTGGGCCACAGGTTGCCGGCTTGCTCATAGCCTGTCATCAAATGCATGCCCATGCTATCGTAACCGGCGCCGGCGGCACTATTGTAGCCGAAATACTCCCACACATCCCATTCCGGGCCCCAAATCAAATCTTCAGACACCAGCCAGATAGCCGGCCAGACCTTATCGCCTGTGGGAAACTTTGCCCGCACTTCAATATAGCCTTTGTTGATGTGGCCGCGATGCATCGAGGTCACCCAGCCTGACGTATACTCGTAATTACCTGCCGGACTGGTGCCAGTGTAACTACGCTTCTGATTGCGCAGGATCAAGGCACCGTCTTCAACATAAGAGTCCTCCTCGGTCACATAACCGGAATACTTGTCATTCAACAAATAATCACCGTTCGCGCCGGGAACAAGATCTCCGGTATCCGGGTCACGCATACCGACAAACCATTTGGTCGCATCCAATTCATTGGCCCCGAAACGGTCGCCCCAAACGTAAGAATAGCCTGTCGGCACATAAATCGCGGAAGGAGTGGCTCCCTCATCCCCTACTGGCATTGCTGCCTTCACCCGGACAAACAAGGCCTCTTCCGTCGTATCCATGACGCTCATCGCTTTCCAAAAATCCAAGCCATACTGCTCGACAGGTGCTTGCTGTATAAAGCCGCCCTCAATCCAGAAATCGGAAGTCAAGTCCGTGGTGTACTCTAAAAGATAGCTCAGCTCACTATCCTTTCGCTCAGGATAGCTGTACGACACACTGCTACCGGCAATCGAGACTTGCGAGTTGTAGCCAGCCGAACCGCCATCCGCAGGATCCCCGCCGAAGGCATATTCTTCCAGGCTGTTGAGTCCATCACCATCAAGGTCTACAGTCGATGCCGCCGGATTAATCCCATGTTCAAAGGCCCATTGCTCAAAGGTATTTGTAGAATACGCATCCAGTACAAAGCCGTCGAGGTAAACACGCTGCTTCACATTGGAGTTACGCACGATACGGAATTGAAGAAAGTGTCCATCGTAAGCTGCCAAGGCTGAAGCATCGAAGCTGCCGCTAAACGATTGCCAGACTTCTGCCGCACTGTTCTGCACGGCGGTGACCAAATCGGCGCGGTGCACATAAGTGCCATCCACGGTATCACAGCTCCACAGTTCGATATCAATCGTCGCGTCATTCACCCCACCCAATTCAGTATCCACACCACTGAGCATCCAGAAGGAGACGTCGTAAGTCAGGCTCGAATCCAGTGGATAAGGCAGTATCTGTTTCACTGGACTGGTCGTCCAACGTTGTTGATAGTGCAGGGCATACTTTCCAAAAGTTCCTGTAACCGTGCCACGTGTGATTTGCCATATGTTACCTGCGCTTTCTTCACTCTCCCATGGCCAATCGCCCACATCAGGCGATGAACTTTCGGCCAGCCACTCAAAGCTGGGGTCAATCAGCAAATTCGGCGCATCCGTCACCAACTCCGGGATTCTCGCAAACAACTCGCTGGTGAGGTGTTCGTAGTTTTCCACCACCACCGGGTTGGGCGAACCAATCAAATTGGTAAACTCATAGGGGTCGTAAGTCAGGTTGTAGAGTTCCTCCATACCATTCTCATAACGGATGTAACGCCATTCCTTGGAGCGCACAGCAAAGTTCTTGCTCCCTGGGTCGGTATCATCAATCCCACTGACCATGGAGATCGCCACTTCCGGCCCCGTCCAGATGCCCGCTTGCGGATCCATCAAGAGCGGTCTCAAGCTGTGACCATCCAAGTCCGCACCTAGCGCAGTTTTCTTGGTGTCTGCCGTCAAACCACCTAGGTCTTTGACGGTCGGATACAGATCAACCAGTGCGACCGGCTCATCGACCTCCTGACCAGCACTGCCATTCAGCCCCGGTGTACGAATCAATAAGGGCACCCTTGTACTGGTTTCCCATAATGTATTCTTCGACAGCGCTTCCTTTTCGCCCCACTCGTAACCGTGGTCACTGGTGAGAATCACGACTGTATTATCCGCATAGGGGCTGGCATCCAAAGCCGCCACCAAAGCGCCAACTTGCGCATCTACAAAACTCACACAGGCAAGGTACGCTTGCAGGTAAGCTTTTAGGAAGTCTTCCTCGGTCGCATAGCTGGTACCGTCTGCAGACAACTCACCCACGGAATCTACCAGCGAACTGTAGACTTCTAGGGTCGAAGTGCTCGGCTTCTGATTCATGTTGAAATAAGTATCGTCCACATCATTCGCAATGCGCGGCGGTAGATCGAGCGTCCCGATGGGATAAAGGTCGAAGTACTGCTGCGGAGCGACGAATGGGGTGTGGGGATTGTGAAATCCGACCGATAAAATGAATTTCTCGTTGTCGCCTGTCGGATCGGTCGAAGCCAAGGCGTTGATCTTATCCACCGCCCACTTGCGTACTTCCTCGTCCTGCATGTCGTCACGGTTATTGTCATCGACGTAATTGTAATTGTCGTTGCCATATCCAGTCTTCCACCACCCGGTGTAAGTCCCGCCAGTGGATTGGTTGACGGTCGGCACGTCTGCAAGCGACCCAAACAAACTATTTAAATTGCCCGCCCCTGCGTGAAAAGTCGGCGGAACTTTCGGATGATTCACGCTGGTGCCAGCCGTTGGGTCAAAGGCCACAGGGCCATAGACAGCCTTGGCACCGTATTCATCCCACCATTCCTGCAAATTGCCAGCCTCGGGGTGACCTACAGGATACACGTAATTATCGTCAAGGTCGTGGTGCATGAGCTTGCCAGTGCCGAATGACTGATAGCCATTGTCACGCAGGTAGTGCATCATCGACTTGGAATTTTGCATCACTGTGTTCACCGCGAACCCGTCCTTGCCCGGATTGTACCAATTGGCAAAACCATACACTCCGGATGTGTGCGGGTAGAGCCCCGTCAAGAAGGAGGAACGACTTGGCCCGCAAATGGGCGCATTACTATGCGCATTTATAAACCGTACACCCTGAGCGGCCAACGCATCTATATTCGGTGTCTGTGCTTGCGGATGCCCACCAAATGCCCCCTCGAAGTCATTGAGGTCATCGCAGACGATTAATAGAACATTCAAGCCAGACGGAATGTCCGCTGGCGGCAATACCACGACCGGATCATGAACCGTGGCAATCTCGTTAAAATCAGTGCCCAGTGCAATGCGATCGATGGTGAAAGTACCGCCACCGGGATCAAAGGTCAGCGCATTGACCTCAGTGAAATCCGTTTCACCACCGATGCTTAAAGCAACGTCAGTGCGCAATTGTGTGTAGCTGCCGCTAAAGCCGGTGTCCCGCCAAATTGAAAACGTATCCGAATTGGTATCCGCACCGATGATGAAGCTGACACCCTCCGTATTCGGATTCGGCATACCGCCCGTCACATAATCATAGCTCCCACCGGCATATGTATGGATATTCGTCGTATAAGCGCCCGTTCCCGTCTTCAAATTTACATCGAGCAACTTGTTGGTCGTGCTCACACTTTTCAGGCGGAAACCGAATTTCGTAGTAATATCCGCACTTGAAGTGTCCCATGAATGAAAATCGATCCGGTAAAAGATCGAGCCACTGAAGCTATCAGAACCGAGCGCCGTATTCGTACGCACCGTATTCGCGGTCACCACCAATTGGCCGGCGCCATTGAGATTGCCCCAGTCATCGCTCGGAGCTGCGACCGCAATGCCACTGCCAGAATTAACGGCACCACTGGCACCGCCTGTTGCTTCATCAAATTCGTAGTGGGCGACCACTTCGGCAGAGAGACTCGACACCAGAGCAGCGAACAAGGCAGTCAATGGGATATATCTTAAATATTTACGGAATAAACTAGTCATAACAAATGGGGTGTGTGAGATGCTAACTCGCGAATACGGAGCATCGCTCGTCCCCTCCCTCATTGCATAGCTGATGCGCCGCCTTCAAGCACAAGTGACGATTCAAGATTTAGACGAACATTATTGATTGCGTGGCAAACACAGTGCTAGAAATCCCAGTGATCAATTAGCTCTAAAATTTGCCTAAATAAAGAACTTGAGCGCAGGAAAATGCATACTCCTGCAGAGTAAATATCTTTTAAGCATGGTTCTCTTGTTTCCTAAAGTTTAGACGACATTCTACATGATCCCGCAAAAAATGCCTAATCACGTATTTGCGTGACCCACCTTCTTACACCCGCTACGCGGGTCCTTCCCACTTTCACACTTTAAAAGCCTGGCACTAAAAAACTGCCTCCACAGCATCGCATGACTGCCCGATCCTGGATGAGGCTGTTTGAAGCTGGTAGAAAAAGTCTCCTACCCTTTGCGGGGAGATCTTCTCCCTTAAGCAAAAGACAAGTAAATATCGAAAGGCATGTGCGAATATTGCTTGTTATTAGAGGTGGTCCGATATAAGCATTGAGCATGAACTTAAAACGAAATTTATCAGAAAAGCTGTCTGAATACTTAGAAATATTCCCTGTTGTCGTGTTGCTGGGGTCACGCCAGTGCGGCAAAACCACACTCAGCCGCATGGTTTGTGAGGAGTGGGATTATTATGATCTGGAGAGTGGAGATGACTTTGATCTGATTTCACGCGACTATTCGTTCTTCTTTCGTGAGCATCCAGCCTCGGTTATTATCGATGAGGCACAGGTTGCCCCGGCGCTGTTTAAAGAGCTGCGTGGTGTGATTGATAAAGACCGCAACCAAAAAGGTCGCTATATTCTGACGGGGTCTAGCTCTCCGGAGCTGAAGAACAATATTTCAGAAAGTCTCGCAGGGCGTGTGGGTATTATTGAAATGGGCACGCTTAAAATGAACGAGCGCTATCAAAAGCCCCTTTCGCCGTTTTATACCATCCTGAATAGTTGCCCGATCAAAGACCAGCTCTCCGAGTTAAAGGGTTTGGAATGTCCGCTTTCCAATGATCAGGTAATGCATCATTTTCTGTATGGAGGATATCCAGAACCCACCCAGCATAATGCGGCCTTTTTTGATCGGTGGATAACGAGTTACCACAAAACTTATATTGAACGGGATATTAGAAAGTTGTTTCCCGGAATGAACATGGAAAACTATCGCCGCTTTATTTCAATGTTATCAAACCTTTCGGGAACGATTATTAACCGGTCAGAAATTGGCCGATCATTAAATATTAGCGAAGCGACGGTTCGCAATTATTTGGATATAGCCGAAGGTACCTATATCTGGAGAAGCCTGCCAAGTCTTGAAGAAACGGCGGCAAAATCGGTCGTAAAGATGGCGCGAGGCTATCTTTGTGACAGTGGACTGTTGAATCATCTGTTACGCATTCGAGACATGGATCGGCTCTATCGCCATCCGGGTGTTGGGGCGGCCTTTGAGGGCTTGGTGACGGAGGAGATTATTCAGGGGCTTCGCGCTACGGAAGCGGTTCCATGGGGCCACAACTACTACCGAACCCGTAATGGAGCCGAAGTTGATCTGGTACTGACGTCTCCAGATGGCGACCGAATACCGATTGAAATTAAATTAGGCATATCAACCAGACGGCAGGCACTTTTAAGCCTCTCTCGGTTTATTGAGCAGGAACAACTCCCTTATGGAATTGTCATAAACAATGCCGAACGAGTACAGATGTTAACCGAGAATATTATCCAAATTCCCGCGGCTTGCTTGTGATTGTGTTTAGGTCGCCATCCACTGATTTGTCGATCCGGCCCTCAGCGAGGTTTTTCCAAGGCGTGTGTCCGCTGGGACAGCTCAGGGTGGCTTGTGCGAGAGCTTGAATTTCAACAGACGGGGGTGCCGAGCCTCCGCACGATCCCCGAGTCCAACACACCCCGATCTCATGATCGAGGCCACACTCCACCGCCCTCTTCCCAACAAGCAACAGCGATTCCCACCTTTGTACCTTCCCACCTTCGTACACTCAGTTGTGCCGACTTGATTCAGTTCGATCAAGCCAAGATCAAGCAATTCAAAGTCTTCCCATCTCCCCTTCGAGGCAGGCACCTTTGCGGTCATGCTTTGACCTGAAATCGTCAGTTTTACATCGCTGCCCGCATACGCTTTCGGGCACGAATAGAGAAACTTGACCGCATACTTTCGAACACAGGATGTCTTCCCTGAGTGCAGGTTCATTGTTTCAAAAAACGAATGACTGACTCCTTCAGCTGATTCTCTAATCCGTACAGCAGCCAGATAATATGCATACCTCTGATGATAAGATGTCTCCCCAAAAGAAACAATATGGGCTCTGCCTACTGGAATATCATATCGAATATAGAGAGGCCCTGTTGGAAGCCCTGAAATCGACTGAAGAGTTCCAAATTCAGGGCGTTTTCTCGAACGCTGAAGACACCTTGGAGCATCTGCAAACTGCCGACGCTCCCGATGTGTTGATTATTGACCTCGGCCTGCCAGGTATGGACGGGTTGGATGCCATCAGAGAAATCTCCACGCTTGCACCGGATACGAGAATCCTCGTCCTGACGGTCTTCGACAACAAACAGAAGGTATTTCAAGCGCTGGGTGCCGGCGCATCCGGCTATTTGATCAAAGCCGATGGACTGGGTGCGATTATGAAAGGTATCGAGGATATCTGCCACGGCATCTCGCCCCTGAGTGCAGAAATCGCGAGCATGGTCTTTAACACATTTTCCAGGGTCAAGCCGGTCTCGTCGGAGAACGATCTTTCTGAGCGTGAACGGAAAGTGCTGGTCGAACTATCTAAGGGCTACAGTCGCAAGCAGGTTGCAGAGGAATTATGTATCAGCATTCATACAGTGAACACACACATCCGGACGATATACCAGAAGTTGCAGGTTCATAACGTATCCGGAGCCATCCTCAAAGCTTCTGCAGCAGGTGTTCTCTAATGCGCTGCTGCCACCGGATCTTACAATGCCTGGCCGCCTGGTTGCTACTTGCGACGGCTGGAGCGGATACACTGGAGGAAACTCTAGCCCCGAAACTCTATAAAGATTTCGTAGTGAAGGAAGCACGGTTGAAAGCCATCGCCGAAGAGTTGGAGACACTGCCGCTTCCCTACCTGCGTGAACCGACCGGAACAGGTGGCGCCCTTTCTTTTCCACTTGAATCGGCTGAGAGCGAGTTCCCTTTTACCTTTCACTGGGAGGAACCGGTGCGTATCGATGCAGTGGCGCTATTTCCTCTCAGGTTATATAGCCAAGAGGTTTACGATGAATATCTTTTCTGGCCGGGATCGATTACCATAGAAGCCGAAGTCGGCGGCGAGCCTGTTATCATCGGCGAATATAAATTGGCAGAAGCATTGGTGCGACAGTCGCTACCGGAGCTGATCGAATTTGCCCCTGTGGACACCCGCAAAGTCATCATCCGTTGCTCAGACCTGCCGCAGCATCCATTTAAGCAATGGCACGCTGCGGGTTTTGCAGAAATCGCACTCTTTTCCGGCCCTGAGAACCTGGCCCCGCGTGCCAAACTGAAAGACAACAGCCGACAGGGATATCACGTTCTTGCCAGCGAATTCCTGGTGGACGGGCAAACGCCGCTGGGAATACCTGAACTCGTTAGCCGCTCCGAAATCTATGGCTTTGTGAAAAAACACTGGGGTCCCCAACCATTGTCAGAACCTTACACCCTAGAATGTATCTACAGCAAGCCTATGCAGATCGATTCAGTCCGGTTGGATCCGGCCTTTTTATATCTAGTACATACTGCTGTAGCTTAAAAACCTGAGAACTCTTTTTACCTTTCGCAACTGCAGCCTCATTACGCTTAACAAAATCCGCATGAATAGCGTCAAGTAGATCTAATCTTTCCTGAGTAGTTGCATCATTCCATCCCACCAATCGTGAACCTTCGGCGAAGAGCTGAGTCGTATGTAAAACTAGAGCTGAATAAGGCTCTGAGTCATACGTATCATCGAGCCAGTTCTTAAGCGTCTTCCAGAAATTGGGATGACCATCAGTCAAGTTATCTTGATAATTCTTAACCTCTACCTGCTTGTCGCCTAATATTGTAACATCCCCAAGCGCTTCAATGGAAAGCTTTTGCCCAGCTAGCATATCATAGCACTTCATCAAGCCAACGCATATCTGGTAAATCGTAGCTCTTGTTGATACTGTCGCATCGTGGTTCGCCCTCTGAATAGTCATCCAGCCCCCTCCTTATCCAGTAAAATCGCCACGCATGACTTCCCTAACAGCAAGTATTGTATCAGCGCGAATCCTCGCAGATAAAACGTTAAAAAGGTATTTCCGACTAAACTCAAAACATCAAATATGCACAAAATATACGACACCATGATGAAGCCAGTCTTCGACAAAACATGCCAGTAAAAACTGGCCTCACGCTACAAAAAGCAACGTTAAGAGCATCTCCAATATCCGAAAGCCCCAATCATAAACACGCCTAGGCGCTAAATGAAGGACAAGAATGAGCTCCCCACCGATTAAAAGCAAAGTGGATAAAGAAGAGGTGCTACTCCTCTTCCATGACAGATAACATCGAACACCGGATTCAAGCCCTACACGGGTTTCCTATCAATGATGAGCTTACTACTGACCGAGAGCAATATAGCCTCTGGTTCGTTGCAAACTATCAACAGGACATCAAGGACGGGCGGATCATGGATCAAAAAGAACCCCGTGATCACCTAGAACAAATCGCAGAGCTTACGAATCAGCCCTATGCGGCGGCACTCGATCAGATTCGAGGGACGTATATCAACTATCTCAGCGAGCGATCTGATCGCCTCTCCGATATCGTTCAAGATGGAATTACCGGGCAATTCGTCAGCTATGCATCCGCGAGCCGCGACTATCTAAGTAAGCTGACTGAAGCAGTGGATGACCATTTAGGAAAACTACCGGATCAGGTCGATGACTCAGATATCGAAGCCATGCAGCACATCTATCTCAATCTGCAAGAAGCCCAAGGCTACGCACAGGATTATGGCTACCAAATGGATATCCCAAAAGCCGGACATACCCTGGAAGGTTACTCTTCATGAGCTTCGAACGGACCGATTTGGACCATCTTAAGCATTCAATAAACATTGTCACCTATGCCGAGAATCTAGGCCTCGACCTTAAACAGGTCGGGCACAGGTTCCGGTGCAATTGCCCGTTTCACGACGACAAGACTCCATCCTTTTACATCAATCCCAACGAGGGTTACTTCCACTGCTTTGGGTGTAATAAGCATGGAGATGTGATCACGCTGGCCCGGGAAATGAATCAATTTTCGTTCCCCGAGGCCGTGGACCATCTCAAGGCAAAAATTGGATATTATCCGAAAGAAAATCCAATCACTCGAAAAGCACAGGCGCAAAAGCAGGCTCAGCTGCATTCCAACCTCCGAGGCCATCTAGACGACGTCGTTCAACAATACCACGAAGATCTCTGCAAACACCGCAAAGCCAATGAGTATCTTAAGCGGCGAGGTATCTCCAAGAAAACAATCGACCGTTTTCAGATTGGCTATGCCGGTTTCAAACCGCTTCAACTGCCATCGAAACACCTCGGGCCATTACAGCAGGTCGGACTTTTCAATAAATTTGGTAGAGAGGCATATATGGGCCGCATTACGGTTCCGATCAGGAACGACCTCGGTCAAATCTCCCAACTATATGGTCGGAGAACCACTGACGGGGACTTCAATCACCGCTATCTTCAAGTGCCACACAGAACGCTTTTCAATCCCGAGGCACTGAAATACTACCAAATACACCTCTGCGAATCCGTCATCGACACACTTACCCTCTACTCACATGGCATCGAGAATGCCTGCGGGATCTACGGCACCAACAGCCTGAAGGATGACTACATCGCAAAGATAGCATCATCAAAAGTAGAGGATGTCGTGATCGCCTACGACAACGACAAGGCGGGCAATGATGCTGCTCATCTCGCAGCGAAAAAGCTCAAAAAAGAAAACATCCGAAGCCAACGATTCAAACTGCCCGAAGGCTATGATGTGAACCAATATCTCACGAATCCTTAAACGCAACAGCCCGAAGCAAGCATAAGGGACGAGGGAGTCAGCTGTTCGCAACGCGATCCCAATCGCCTACCAAGTTTTTTTCATTAGGGATTAAGGCCAGAGAAAACGGAGAGAAACGGAGAATTGAGCAGAGCAAGCCTTCAAATTCCCGCCCGTGCGCGTCAGATTCGGAGAACCAAATCCCTAATGAAAGGAACCCTGCCCGAAATCAAAAGCGGCCAAGCCCCGACAGCAAAGGGCTTTAGCGGCAGTTGCAATCGAGGCATAAAAAAGCTGCGAACCTTTGGGAAGTTCGCAGCTTATTCTTTTTGGTCGGGGCGACAGGATTCGAACCTGCGACCCTCTGCTCCCAAAGCAGATGCGCTAGCCAGGCTGCGCCACGCCCCGTTTCCAAAAGAAGACGACAAACCATCACAAATTTCACCCCTGTCAATGCTGTTTCAAAATATTCTTTCAAATTAAATGTTCGCGATTTTAAACCGGCCGCTCAAACCTATCTAACTAACGATGAGAGATAAGCAATTATATGACCGTAAAACCAGACAAAGAAGGCTAATAGGCGGACTTAGCTGCCTGCTGTCGCTCATGTCAAGCGCTTCAGGGGGCACCCTGCAAGAGCAGTTAGAGCAGGCTGTTTCGGCTTTCGGCAATGCTGCTTATGCCTCTAGTTATTGGCAATTTGAGAACATGGAGCTCGATTATGGCACCGAACCAGAGTTTTTAGCGCGCACTTTCCAGCAAATCATCCTCCCCGTCCGTGGCTACGCCGCGCTCATGGCAGATCGTCCCACCGATGCGCTGATCTACTTCGGCGAACTCCTCAGCCAACACCAGCCACACCCGGGCTTGCAGGCCTTCGCACTCTACAATGCAGCGATCGCGCAGTCGCAAATCCATGCGTTGGCGACTGCCGCGCAGACCTTTAACCATTTCCAACTGACTTTTCCAGGCTCAAACGAGGCCGCACTCGCTCTGCTACAGGAAGCCGAGCTGCGCTATGAAATTGGCGACGTCGCGGAGGCCACCGCCCTGCTCGATGCATTCTATGAATCGGATGCCCCCAAGACCCTGCGTATGCAGGCGCGCCTACGAGCGCTACAAATCGCAAGCGAAACTGGCTCGACCGAACGCGCGCGTGAAATCTTATTTGAGTCCGATTGGAATGTCGCTGCGATGCCAGACATCGCCGTGCTGAGCTTCGCGGCGCTGGACGCGGGCGACCTACTGCTCAACAAGGGGCACTACAGCGAGGCCATCCGCGCCTACCGGCTGACACTGCCGCGCAAGGCGCTGATCGAAAAGCAACGCGAGCGTCTCCGCGCACTCGAAAGCACCCTTGCCCAGCAATCACTGTTTGCCTCCAGCATCTGGAAGAGTCACTCGCAGCAACTGGTGGCTCGGCTAACGCGTCAACTCGACTTGCTCGAACACATGGCCGACTACACGCCAGGTCTGTATCTACGTTGCGGCCAAGCTTACCTGCTCGGTCAAAGATACCGCGAGGCGACCATCCTGTTTCGCACGGTCGCACAAACTCCCGAGTTCGAAGCCGAGATCCGCGCTGAAGCACACTACCGCTGGATCTTGGCCTTGAGCGAAGCGCAAGACTGGCAAGCCGCCCGCGACACCGCACAGTTATTCCTCAACGAGCACCCAGGCCACAAACTCGCTAACAGCGCGCTCTTCCTGATTGCCCGCGCCTATCAGAGCGAAGGTCAATTCCTCGAAGCGATCGCGGTGCTCGATGAGCTCATCAGCAACTTCCCCAACGACCAGCTGGCCCCTCGCTGGTATTTCACCCGCGGCTACAACTTCAGTGCACTGGAGCGGCAAAGCGCCGCCCGTGACGATTTCGACACCGCACTGGAGCGCTTCCCCGACAGCAGCCTAGTCGAGCAGCTCCAACTATGGCGCGGCCTGACTTTCTTCTTTGAGCGTGACTACACCGCAAGTTTAGATGCGCTTGAAGCACTGAAGAAAACCAGCAAGAAGCATCCACTGTATCCGGAAATCAACTACCGAATCGCCAACATCACTTACGCGCAACGCGACTACGACCAAGCGCTCAAAACGGCCGACGCGTTAATCAAAGCATTCCCAGATCACCACCGCGTGCCGGAAGCCCAAGCTCTGCGCGGCGACATCTTCATGGGCCAAGGTGAACTCCTCCAGGCTGCAAACGCGTTTCGCCAAGTGCCGCCTGATGACGCGCAACTTTACGACTACGCCATCTTCCAAGCGTCCAAGATCTATAAGGCGCTCGAACGCTACGACCTACTGCGCAAGCATCTGCAAGCCTACATCGACCGCGACGACGCCAACCAACGCCCGCGCGTGAGCGAAGCACTCTACTGGATCGGCTGGTCGCTACAGCAGGAAGAACGCGGCACCACAGCATTGCCTTTATTTGAAGACGCCCTCACCCGCTTTGGCAACGACCCCAAAGCGCGGGCCGTGGGCTCAATCCTTTCCGCTTACGCGAACCTGACTAAGCGCCTCGGCAAGACGGATAGCACCCTACCCGCCTTTGACACATGGCTGCAGGACGCCACGGAGCAAAGCCTCACAGAGGGCGCGCTCACTTGGTTTGCACGTCTGACATTATTCAATTCCGTACGTCAACGGCGCAGCCTCGGCGACGAACGCGCCGACGCCACCCTCCTGCTAATTCACCGTTTTGTGCCAATCGACCAACAAGACGCCGAGACACTCGCCAGCGTCGGACTCGCGCTAATCCAACGCGGCTACGAATCTGCCGACGACTATTGCGAACAGATCCTGACAGAATATCCGCAACGCTTTGAACGGGGCACCGCCTATTTTGGCAAAGCGCAACTTGCCGCCAATACTGAACGGCTCACCGAAGCCCGACGCTGGCTGCTACGCTTTCTCGAACAAACACCCTCGCATCCACTCGCCGCCGACGTGCGTCTGCTTAGCGCAGATATACTCACTCAACAAGGCATCTACGACGGCGCGCGTGCAGTGCTCAACGAAATCCTGCAGATTAAAGCCATGCGCGGCCGCCCGCATGCCCGCGCACTGGCCGGACTCGCACGGGTCGAAACCGCACAGGACAACCCCGAACGAGCGATCCCCTACTGGCAACGAATCTATACCCTCTACCGCGCCTACCCCGGAATCATCATCGATGCCTATTGGCAGAGCGCCCTACTGTTTGAGCAAATCGGCGACAGTAGCGCCGCACGCAACACCCTGCGGGAGTTAGTCAGCGACGAGCGCCTAAAAGACTTCGAAGCCTACAAACTCGCGCAGGACAAACTATCCAAACTGGACATTATCGTACAGGCGCAAACCGAGCTCGCGATCCAAACCAAAGACCCCACGGAGGTGCAGCCATGAGATTTCTATATTCCAATTTCAAAAATCTCTTGGGAGGGACGAGCTCCGCCTCGTCCGTTTCAGTGGACACCGCGGACGACACGGAGGTGCAGCTATGAGATTTCCATATTCCAATTTCAAAAATCTCTTGGGAGGGACGAGCTCCGCCTCGTCCGTTTCAGTGGACACCGCGGACGACACGGAGGTCGTCCCTCCCAGAAAAATAAAAACAGGAAGCGCAGGATCGTCGCGCACCGCAGGATCGTCCCAGGCATTCGGCTCACACAACGCAGGTGCGCACCGGGCCGGTGCTGCGCTACCCAAAATCATTCTAGCTCTCCTCCTCAGCATTCTATCATCCATCACTGCCGCCATCCCGCGCGACGAACTCGAGGCAATCGATGCCGAACTACATCAACCGATTGCGGTGCATCTAATCAATGGCCGCACGATTCCAGGACACTCGATTGATGTATCTGTAAATCAAATACAGGTAGCAAGCTCTGAAGGCGCTGGCGAAATTATCCACACCTTCAACGTGAATGAAGTTCGCGACTTCACGATCCCAGGCGAAAGCTACAAGACGCTCGCAGTCGAATGGATCGATGCCGGCGAATCCGACAATGCGATGGAGCTGCTACAACTGCTCTATCTGCAACGCGTTAAAATCATCCCGCTGCTACCCGCCGCCGAGTCGCACTTCTTCATCTACTACGTCGATCTCATTTTACAGTCCGAAAATCCCGCCCGAGCGATTGCAATATCTGGCATCTTAAAGCCGCAGATCAGCCATCCGGGCGCGCTACGTGCGCTCGAGGACGCCGTGCTCGATAGCTACAACACGCTACAACTCTACGACGAAGCACGCCCACTGACGCAAGCATGGCTAGCCACGCGTAATCCGCACGGCGACTCCGCCCTCGGTTATTACACACACAGCGCCGATCTACTACGCAGCGAAGACTTCGCTGGTGCACTCGATACGGCGCTACAACCGATTGTTTTTTCGATGCCACATCCGCCCAACAAGCTAGCGCACTGCTACGCCGCAGCGATCAGCTCCGCCTTGGGCTTGCGAGATAAAGATTATGCATTAATATTGTATACAGAGATGCTAGCACGGTCACTAACTTGGCCCAAAACAGACCCCACCTTTGAATCCTACTTTAAACAATTGAACGAGCACTTGGAAAAGCGAAACCTCAACGCTGAAAATTAACACAGGAGGATGGGCACTCCTGTCCATCTGCGAACTAGAAAAGACGGACAAGAGTGTCCGTCCTCCGAAAGACTCGTTCAAATATAAAACCAAACGATCTATTTTAAACACTCCAACAAGCAGCTCATAAAATGGAGGGCAATGCTCCGTCATTGCCACACACATTGAGCGTACCCCGATCAGCGGCAACGACGGAGCGTTGCCCTCCACTAAATTACACTTCCCTCAAAACTAGTCCCCCACTCACTATGAAACGACTCACCACCCTATTCAGCAGTTTTCTACTATCGGCCTTAGTGCTGTTCGCCCAAGAGGCTGCCCCGGAGGTCGCCGCTGCCGCCGAAGACACCCTTAATCTATTGGGCTTGATCCAGCAAGGCGGTTGGGCGATGTATCCACTCGGCACCTGTTCGTTAATTATGTTCTTCCTGATCTTTTATTCATGGAAGGAAACCACACCGAATAAATTTTTCACTGCTGCGCAATTGAGCACGACTAGCGAAGCACTCAAGAGCGGCAACATGGAGCAAGGGCACCAGCATCTGCAAGACGGCAGCAACCTCCTCGCACGCGCACTCTCGCCGGCGCTCAAAAAAATCCATAAAGGCCGCGAGAAGACTGAAAACCTTTTTATCGAAAACTTGGAAGCCGAAGAAAACAGCGTTTCCCAATGGGTCACGTATTTAAATGTGGTCGCCTCAGTGGCACCGATGATTGGGTTACTCGGCACCGTCAGCGGTATGATCAGCGCGTTCCAAACAATTGGCCGCGGCGGCATGGGCCGGCCCGAACTCTTGGCGGGCGATATCGGCGAAGCCCTGATCACCACAGCGACTGGACTCGTGATCGGCATTCCCGCAATGATCGCCTATTTCATCCTACGTAATCGTCTAAACTCGGCAATGATCGCCACGGCCCAAGCTGGCACCGACCTGATTGAAGCTGCGGAAGAGGAAAGCGAGTAGAACGTAAACGGACATCGCGTCCCCATCTCCGGCAGACCTAAGTCGTGCGTTCCTCCACTCCTTTGGCAAATGAAACAGGCAAGAATGCCTGTGCCACATCACTCAAATGGATCGAACACGAGAAGCCAAAACTCCTAGCATAAAGCCAGTCGCTACAAACTACCGTAGCGAGTGGGTTTATTCCGCGATTCATGCATGAGGCGTTAAGAATGATCACCGACCTTAAGCCAAGGCCTTAGCTCGCGACTTCTGAAGCGAACTTCAAATCGCCTGCGGGGTGCTGCTGCGACTGCCCAGAGAGCCTTGTGCAAATTGATCCAAGGCTGGCCACTCTTCAGCAATTCTTGGCCGCCGACGCGGTTAATCATGCTTGCTGCCAGCATCAGCACGCTAATTGACCACTAAAACTAATCCGAATCGACTCCAGGAGAAGCGAGCTGCGCGTTGCGTGGAGTTTTTTGCTAGCAGAATGCCACGAACTGCAGTCGACCGCAAATCGACACGCACAAGCATTGCATCTGTAGTTCTTTGCATTTAGCGATTTAAGCCATGATCCGCTATAGCGCCCTCAAAGAACTCAACTTAATACTACATGAAGCCCCTGGCGAAGACGGCGACTGGGGCTGGTTTAGCCGCGAACACGCAGTGATCGTCGATGCAGTGCTGCAGATGCTTGGTCACCCGACAGTGGTAATGGACGGCCTGCTCATCATGCAAGACGGCACGCACACACTGGCGACCATCCCTCTCGGCCATGCCTGGAATATGATCTATGAGAACCGTCTAGTTGATGCCAGCGTCACCACTCACCACATGACCTCGCACTTTAAGGAGTTCAGTAGAATCGACACGAAACGACCAGGGGACTGCCCCTATCCGATCCATTACTCCGAGAAACTCCCCGACACGATCCGCAAGCCCGACCGTCCCTCGGGGCTCTACTACTACCGCAAAGAGAGTTTCAGCTTCAATGCCGCGCTGCTACTGGAAGATCCCTATCAATTTATCCACAAGCCTGAGCCTGGCACGCCGAATCTACTCGAAAGCTACGGCCGCGACATTTTCTTCAAATTAGCCTATCACATATATCTACTGCAACAAGGACAGGCCAAACCGCTCTCCACGAGCAGCGAAGACCTGCTCGACGCAGTGGCTAACAGCCGTAGCGGCGCACGTAAGAAGGTACTAGCAATCCTCGATGGCAGCGCGGGCACCTAACGCGGTACAGCCAATTTAGTAAAACCTCACTTTTCGTGCGAAAAAGTTTTGCTTCTGCCGCACGAGTCGGGTTAGATCTGGCCCATGCACGAACTATCTGGAACCGTAAAAGTAATTTTCGAAGAACAAACCTTTGCCAGCGGCTTTAATAAGCGCGAATTCGTTGTGACTGACGAAGCTGACAAATACCCACAGGACATTAAGTTCGAGTGTGTTAAAGATAAGGTCGAACTAGTCAATAAGCTCAGCGTTGGCGAAAAAGTCAAAGTCACTTTCGACCTTCGCGGCAACGAGTATAACGAAAAATATTATGTCAACCTCGCAGCGTGGAAGATCGAAAGCCTTGCAGCAGCTGGTTCCGCCAGCAGCACCCCGCCAGCCTTCGATCCAGCCGACGAAGTTCTCGACGAAGAGCCACCATTTTAGTCGCTCAATTACCATTTTCAACAAAAGGCCGCTCATTCACGAGCGGCCTTTTTTGTGCCTATATTGGAGGGCAACGCTCCGTCGTGGCCACGATAGCCAAATCAACGAATCTAACGTGAGGCAATGACAGAGCATTGCCCTCCAGCTCGTCAGCAAAATTGCAGCATGCTACGGCACCAACCGCCCCGCCAGCAAACCAGCGAACGCCAACTGCACGGGGTGAAAGCAGATCAATGGGATCAATACCATCGCAGGATCCACTACACCCGGAGCTGCCAGCAAAATCGACGAAGCCAACGGCAGTCCCGAGGCCAACGACTTCTGACTCGCACAAAAGAACGCTGCAATTCGCTGCGCACGCTGCAAGCGCAACCAAGACCCACTCCACCAGATCAATATACTCGTCACCAGCAAGATCGTCACGATGCCCACGGCCACTCCGAGGCAAAGTGCCAATGATAGCTCATCCAACAGGCCCGAACTCACGCTCTGGGCAAACGCCGCGTGCACAATAAAGATAATTATGCCGCTACTGACCAGTTTGGCCACTCCAGCAATGCGCCCAGCAAGCACCGGCAGCAACTGACGAGCCACCTGTCCCACAATCAACGGCAACACCAATAACCGAGCCAGACTCATGAAAATTCCCGTCAATGAAATCTCAATCGCCGTCTCACTGGCTAAATAAGCCACCGTAATCGTCGGGACCACCAACACCGCCAATAGGTTGGAAAAGATCGTCGAGAAAATGGCATTGCTCGTGTCACCGCCTGAGAGCGAGGTGAATGCGATCGCCGAGGCCACCGTCGTCGGCAAAATCGCCAACAGCCAAAACCCGACACACAGCTCCGGCGTCAACAGCCACGACAGTGGCACGAGCAATAGCCCCGTCACCACCGGGAACCACAAGTAATTCCAAGATAACACGAACACATGCAGTCGCTTCGGTTTATAGCCAGCGGCCAACGAGCGCGTCGGCAGCGACAAGCCCTGTAAAAAGAAAATCAGCGCCACGCCGAACTGCGCGGTCCACTGCGCACGCAAAAAACCGCCCGTTGAGGCGGGCTCAGGGAAATAGACCGCGAGCAGCACGGCGGCAACCAGCCACAAAGTAAATGCATGTTTTCGAAGTAGAGTCTTCATTATCGAGATTAAGTGAGCATGCACAAAACTTAGAAAAGTTGAAGCGAGAAAAAATCAACTCGGCCGGGACGATCTCCGCCGCGTCAAGCGCTGTGCAAACTGCGGACGACACAAAGGACGTTCAACCCCGTCTTTATATTTTGCATTCGCGTAACTTTCCCTTTAATTCCCTCGACACTCATGAAGATTGAAACCGCAACATTCCGCACCAGTGCACTCGACCTCGAAGCCTGCCCACCGTCTTGGCAGCCCGAATTCGCATTCGTCGGTCGCTCCAATGTCGGCAAATCCTCGCTGATCAACATGCTCACCGGCAAGAAAGAGCTCGCGAAAACATCCAGCGTGCCGGGCAAGACACAGCTGATCAATTTTTTCGATATTAATAAGACTTGGAGCCTCGTCGATTTACCTGGCTACGGGTATGCACGACTTTCCAAGGCAAAGCAGAACGATTTCAACATCAATGTCAGCGGCTATCTGACTGGCCGGGAAAACCTCAAGCATGTCTTTGCTCTGGTCGATTCGCGAATGGAACCAGTTGAAGGCGACCTCGCCTTTATTGAGTGGCTACAAGCCTGCAAGCTGCCCGTTTCGATTGTCTTCACCAAGTCAGACAAAAGCTCCGATACCACCGTGGAAAACCACGCAAAACTATTCCTACAGAAATTAGACGAATGGGGTATTCAGGCCGTCAAAGCCTTTAGTTGTTCAGCTAAGACGCGTGTCGGCCGCAATGAGATCCTGCAATTCATTGAGACCATGCTGCCGAAAAAAACCAAGGTGAAGAATCAGAAGCCGATCTCCGTGGGCTGGATGAAAAAGAAGCGCTAACGCGCGCTGGAGCGACAGGAGGTTGGACCCAGTTGCTTATCCATTTTACGTATAGTGTGGTAGGACGTGCCTCTCGCAGAGGGCGCGTTTGGATACGGTGAGACTAAACACGGCCTTTACTGCGCAAAGAACCGCGTTCTACACCACTATTCACAGCAATTTCAGCATCAGGCTATTGCTCATTCACGTTTGTAAGAAATTCGGGCGATATTAACCACCGAAACCTTTAGCCAACAGACAGTTGCCCTGCCGTTTGACCCGATGCGTAAATCGGGCTACGATCACTGCCCACCACCCAAGCCATTAGCGGAATTACACTTTATTCTTTATTTTTACGTTACGTAGCAATATAAATTTAAATCGAATTGTAAATCAGCACTGACCATGTCACTCTCGCCCCCCACAACTGCCGCCGAAGTCACCTTCAATATCCATGAAGTGGGCGATTTCCAACCCCGCTTGCAGCAATGGCAAAGCGAGTTGAAACAGGTGTCCTCGGCGCGCGAGCTACGCCAACGGATTCAGGATGCTCCGCCACTGCTGCGTTCACGCCTCAAGGATCATGGCTACTGCGATGCCTACCTCGCCGCGTATGTGGACTGGGTTTGCCAGCTCAGTAAGACCACGGCACCCAGCTGGGTGACGCAATCGAATCGGATTGCCGATAGCGCCTGTATCGACGACGCAATTGACCTCAGCCAAACACCGGAGCCATTCCGACAACGCAATCTCTTCACGATCCCCGAAAACGTGATCCAACTACGTCGTGGTAGGCCGAAAAAAAGCGCCGCCCATAAATTAAAAAGCAACGCCGCACGCCAACACCGCCACCGGCAGCGCGTCAAAGCCAAACTCGCACGCCTCGAACAGCTCGAACGCGAGCTAGAAAAGTAGCCCTTCAGTCTCCGCCCTCACTCCTCAAGCAGCCGCCCCCCTCTCAAGTCTCAGCCCTCCTTCATGGCATCGCATAAAGTTCTCTCTAACTGGTATCGACAGCTCGCGGAACATCTGGATTCCGGCACACGACTCGCGGAAGCCTTCAGCGCCTGTGCAGGCCCACCGCGTCAAGACCGATTGCGCATGGCGGCATTGATCGAAGCTGGCACTGCCATCGAAGCAGTGATGGCGGCCGCACCAGCCTGGTTGCCGAAAGCAGACCGCGTTTTTATCAGCACGGCGATGCAGACCGGTCGCCTGCCGCAAACCTTACGCAACCTTTCCGATCGGCATGAGCGCATTGGTGCCACTCAGCTCAAAGTCATGCTCGGACTGCTTTACCCGCTCGGTGTCTACCACCTCGCGGCTTTGATTCTGCCGATCGTTCGCATGATCGACTATACGCATGGATTCGAATGGGACGCCCGACTACACCTGTTACAAAGCTCGCTACTAATCGGCCCAGTATGGGCGCTCGGCGCACTGACCCTATTTCTAGTCAAAACTGACAATGCGCTGCTGGCTCGGATCTTGCGCTGCATTCCACTCCTGCGCGGCTACAGTCAAGCACAGGCCCTCGCCGACTTTTCCTACGCGCTCGGCACCTTCATCGATGCCGGCGTGCCAATGCACACTGCTTGGCAAGGCTCCGCTCGGATCGCGCACGACTCAAAGATCAGCCGCGCCTACCGAGCGATGCAGCCGACCTTTGCCGCCGGAAAAGACCCCGCCACGCAACTCAAAGCGCACAAAGTATTCCCGCCCGACTTCGTCGCGTTCTACGCCGCCGGCACCCAAAGCGGCAAGCTCGACGAGATGATGCTCAAAACTGGCCAGCAATACCAAACGCAGGCGAATCATGCCATGACTTACGCCTCCATTGTTTACCCGACACTGCTATTTGCATTGGTCGCTGCCTTCATCGTGTTCACCATTTTTCAAGTCTATGGGGGCTACCTAGATTTGCTTAACGACTTGGCGCAGTAGAGTTGGATCCCCAGAGATCCAGCCGTCCAGCAGTCGCACCAGCCTGAAAAAGCAGGGCCTTAAAATATCAAACAATAACTTAAAAAAGATTAGCATTAGATTATGAAAACAATGACCTGCAAACAACTCGGTGGCGCATGCGACCAAGCTTTCCATGCGAATACATTTGAAGAGCTCACGGAATTGAGCAAACAGCACGGCATGGAAATGTTCCAGAAACAGGACGCCACCCACCTTGAAAGCATGGCTCAAATCATGCAGCTGATGCAATCTCCGCAAGCCATGAACGCTTGGATGGAGCAGCGCAAACAGGAGTTTGAGGCCCTGCCTGAGAATCCATGAGCCTAGAAGGTGCGCTCAACGAGGTCAAACAGCAGGTCATGCAGATGCTCTAAGTTGATCAAGCTGTGGTGCTGCTGCCCAATCTGGGCATCTTGCCACAGTGCCGAGCTCATCACATATTGTCGTGCCACGCTCCGCAGCACTACTCCACCATCGAGAAATTCAACCCGAGTTCTTTTTCTAACTGGGTAATTTTACGGCGCTCCTTGGGCTCAATCAATGTAATCGACACGCCCTTCTTACCCGCACGTGCGGTGCGACCGCTGCGATGGGTGTAATACTGCATCGCATCCGGCAACTGGTGCTGGATGACGAAAGATAGACCTTCGACATCGATCCCACGGGCGGCGACATCGGTCGCGAGCAGAAACTGTGTGCGTTCATTTTTGAAGGAGCGCATCACCTTATCGCGATCCTTCTGACTCAGGTCGCCCTGCAAAACGCCGACTGCGAGACCGAGCTTGGTGAGGTCGGCTCCCAGCGAAACCGCACCCGCACGTGTGCGGCAAAAGATCAAGCCGCGCTCTTCACCATGCGCGATCAAAAACTTATAAATAAAATCAGTCTTATCCTCACGCGAGCAGATCGCAAACTGGTGATCAATATTCTGATTCACCACGTGCTTTTTATCCACTTTGATCATGTGCGCCTTGGCAGACATGTGCTGCTCGACCATGCTCTTAATACGATCCTGAAAAGTCGCGGAAAACAGCCAGGTGCTCTTTCGGTCTTTGGTCTGCTTAAAGATCTCCTCCAGCTCCTTTTGAAAGCCCATGCTCAACATCTCGTCCGCCTCGTCCAATACCAGATGACGGACCGACTGCAAACGAATCGCCTTGAGCTTGAGCAAATCCATGAAGCGGCCTGGCGTGGCCACCACAATGTGCGTGGGACGTTGCAATTTTTTAACCTGTAGGTCGATTTTGTCGCCCCCCGCGAGGACTTCGACAAATATTTTAGCGGAAAATTTCGTGTAGCGGAACAGCTGCTTGCCGATCTGTTGCGCGAGCTCACGGGTCGGCGCAATGATTACCGCCTGGATCTCCTTAAAGCTCGGGTCGATCTTGGTTAGCAGCGGCAGGCCAAAGGCGGCAGTCTTGCCAGTGCCAGTCTGAGCTTGGGCGATGAGGTCGCCGCCGTCTTCCATCAGGAAGGGAATCGCTTGCGCTTGAATTGGCGTCGGCTCAAGGATACCGAGTGCTTCGATCCCTTGGTTGAGGTCGTCAGGAATGCCGAGTTGTGTAAATGCTGTGCTCATCGTTTTGTCTGCTGTCGGCGCGCAAAATCATCTCTGCGAAACCTTTGAATTGCAGCACTCTGCCGACTCCGCAGCAAATGACGAGCTATGAATCGTGGAAAAGATACGGCCAATTTAAGGCAGCGCATGCGCGTTCCCAGTTCGCTGCACTCAACCGAAAGGCGTGTGGGCGACTCGCCCACCTTGAGCCAGTGCTAATAAAACGAGGGCGGGTCGCCCTCACTCCTTTCACTATGCCAGATCAAAGCTTGCAGTACCCTCACTGCGTCCGAGTCATTACTATTCGAGCAGTCAGTGAGAACCACGGCACCGTCAGCTCGATTGGTAAGATTCGATTAAAGCGCCGCCCGAAGAGAGCGCAGAAATAATTACATATTGGATGGGATCTTGCCAAAGGGCAATGATTGCCATTGCGTGCGACAATATATGCAAGTCGAACGAGGAGAAATCATAGCACGCAGCCTGACCGGACGCTGCCCCAACTGCGGCGCCTTCGGCATGTTCAAACATTGGTTTCGACTCAACAAACACTGCACCGGTTGCGACATGCCACTGGAGAAAGAAGACTCGGGCTTCTACTTCGGCACCACTTCGATCGGCTACGTGCTGGCGATCATCGTCGTCATCATTCCGATCTGTATTTTAGTCGTTAAAGAGATCGTCGGGATGTGGACTGGTGTGATCATCGGTATCGTCGGCTCGGTGCTACTCACCACCCTGCTTTACCCGTTAATGCTTAGCTGGGTGATCATGACTTACTACAGCATGTTCCCGCACGAACTACCGGCCAACAGCGATGCCAGCGACGGAGGCCACTAAGCCAATGGCCACACTCGATCAGTCGCCTCTGCCCTATGCCACTTGGCAGGCGAGCGCCCGTGCCCATTTTAACAAAGCGCAGCAGTGGACCATGCCCTACCGCTCGCGCCGCGCCGCGGGCAAGATGCATCCGTGCCACGACTTCGTGTTCATTTACTTTCGCTTCGCGCCGGCACTGCTGGAAGGCTGGCACCCAGGGCTCGGCGTTGCCTTTGAAGCAACCGAAGACAACCCGGGCTACAACGAGAAACACTACAGCCGCAAAGGCCAAACGCTTTACTTAGACCCGAGTAAGATCGACGTAAAAGCCCGCAAGCGGCTGCAATATAGCCTCGATTTGTGTCGTTCGGTTCAAAATAAGACCGCGCAGTTCAGCTGCTTCGGCATGCACGAATGGGCGATGGTCTATCAAGGTGGGCCCGAAGGTCGCGCCCGCCACGAAGGCAAACTGCCGATGCGCCTCTCGCAAGCGGAGATCGATGCCGTCGTCGAAGCACGTCCCACCTGCTGCAGTCACTTCGATGCGTTTCGCTTCTTCACCGACAGCGCCAAGCCGTTCAATAAGCTCGACCCGACGCAGGACGCGCGCATGACCAACGAACAGCCAGGCTGCTTACATACCAATATGGATCTGTATAAGTGGGCTGCCAAAGCAATGCCATGGGTCGGCTCAGAGCTAGTATGGGATACGTTCGAATACGCGATCCGATGCCGCGAAATCGACATGCGTGCCAGTCCTTATGACTGCAGCTCGCTCGGCCTCGAACCAATCCGAATCGAAACCGAGGCCGGCCGCGCGGCATACGAGCAGGAGCAACGCGCCCTCACCGAGGCAGGCAAACCACTGCGCACACGCTTGATCGCCGCGCTGGAAATGCTACTTGTGAGCGTTGACATGTAAGGAAACCAACAAGCCGCGTGTCCCGCAGTACACCTACTGAGAGAGTCAGCTTCACCATTTGATGATAAATAGCACGCCACGAATGAGGGCCACTTCCCTCATTTGAGACGCTAAATATACAGGAAATTTTTCATCGCTGCTTGTTCGAGGCCCGAAAGCAAAAAAACCGCTCTGCCATAGACAGAACGGTTCGAAAAAATATTTATATACCTCGCCTAGAACTCGTAGCTGAAGAAAATTTCAAACAGGCTTACACCAACACTATCAAAATCGATTTCACTTTGCTGATTTGATACATTTGTATCTACAATCCCAGCACCGCTCACGTCATCTGTAACAAGGTAACGGTAGGAGACACCTAGCGTCGCATTCTCAGAAAGCAGGTAACTCGCACGGATGATCCCTTGGTATGAAAATACGGTTTCATCGACAGCATCCACCGCCGTGATTGCACCGTTCTCCATACTACCATACTGCACATTGCTAGCACCAATGCCGACGCCAGCGGAGAGTAAGACGGAGGAACTCAGATCGAAATCAACCAGAGCGTTAAGCATCACAGCGTTGCTGGTGATATCACTGTCGACACTCACGTCGCCTGTAGATGTTTCCAGCGATTCAATATCGCCCGAAGCATATGTATATTCACCCTCAACACGGAATGTGCCAAAATCATAACCGAGACGCAGACCTAAACTGAGGCCGGCCTCGATTTCGAAATCAGCGGCACCAGATGGATTTGACGCCACGTCAACGGATCCATCATTGAAAACCGCAGCACCACCGAAAGCACTACCATAGAATCCGGATGCCTCCTGAGTTTCTTCAGCGGTTACAAACTGACAGGCAACAAGCAGCGGCAAGATCGAGAGAATTTGTTTTTTCATATTTTTATATAGTTAGTTATTGTTATTGGAATAGAAGTACAAGAATTTGACTACTTACGGAATTGAAATCTCTACCAAACGATAGAACCGTTGAAGGATTAAAGATGGGTGAGTATCCGTATAGAGTCCATCATCTGTTATAGTTATTTCACGGTCAAAATCGCTAACTGGAATAATCAACGACCATGGGAACCAATTCGCAAGATTGGAGCTATACTGCATTTGGTAGCTGACTCCGCTCTGAACCATGAATGTGATCGTAGGCTCTCCAGTAATCGGATTCGAGATCACCATGACCGAAGTTCCAATCGGTAAAAGCGGCGTAGCCGAAGTCAACTCGACTCGAATATTCGGCCGAATCGGAACCACATCAACAGTCGCGACACGATAGGTCACATGAACCACCACAGATTCACCCGGCTCAAGCGGGAAATCATATTTGAGCGCATAATAATAGGTGCCCTTCCTCAAAAGAGTCACCCCGCCAGACGAACGGGTATCATCGTTGAAATTATTAGGGGAGCCGTTCTCGTCCGTGCTATACGTACCGGAGAAAACGGTAATCCCTTCAACAGGCACATTCAATTCAGTGATATGGAGTATGAAGGCTGTTGCGGTGAGCACCCCTTCATTCGTTACCCGGAAGGACTGTCGATAATCACGGCGGAATCCGCTCTGGGAACCTTGCACATAATTTGCCGTGGTTGGCTGTGTCTCTCCCGCCGCTAGCTCAATCACCGGAGGGCCATCGACCGTGACTCTGAAGGTATCTTCAACGTAGAGACCACCGCGGTCGGTTCCGCGCACGGTAATCTCCGCCACGCCAAATTGATCGATAGCAAAATCGAGAACGAGCTGCTGTTTGACCTCATCGACCGTCACACTGTTGAACAGACTGGGATTGGTATAATCCGAGACCGTCCAGACGATTTGTCCGGTGGCGATGTCGTCGTCGACGTCCGCAAAGTGCAGCCCGAGCTGCACGACACGTGGGAACGCATTCACCTGTAGCACCATATCCGCGATCGGATCTGTAATCGTCGGTACATCATCAATCGGAGTGATGACAATCGTCGCTGTATCATTCACCTGTCCTAATAAATAGGTATCATCGATACTGAGATCGAAGTCTAATGCGAAGAATCCTGGATCGATATAATCAATGAAGTTCTCGTATGGCGTGAAGACGATCGCATTCAACGCGGCGGTGACTGAGGCAGGCGTGCCAGTCATCTGATAGACGCCTTGGCTCGTGCGAATCATGCCAGGAGTGACTACCGTGCCGTAAGCTTCATCATACTCGACAGTAATGTTCTGTAGTTGCTCGCCTCCCCACTTATTCAGATCTCCTGCCCACTCATCTAGGTCAATGATCGAGACTGCGGGGAATGGTTTTACCGAAAGTTTATCAGTCGTCGCACCGTTTGCGATACCTGTGAGTTGCGGCGTATCATTCACGCCGGTGATCTCCACTCGGAGTTGCGCAAAGTCACGATCGCTCTCTTCTGCAATCACTTCGACAGTGACTGTTTCGACCGCTGTGCCACCAGTCTTATCGATCACAGTGTAAGTGAAGGTCTCTTCACCAACGAAGTCCTCTGCCGGAGTGTAGAGCAACTGATTATTAGGACCACTGCCATCAATCACGACCACGCCCGCTTGATCCGGAGTGCCCACAGCACTGATCGTGTAATCAGCTGCGAAGCGCTCTAATAGGTCATCATTCTGAAGCACTGGGAAGTCATTAAGAGAACTATTCTCAAGCACGACAGATGAGTCCGGCTCAGTGAGTTGCACGCCGACAGCGACTGTCACAGTCGCAGTCGAAGCATCACCGAAGATGTCTTCAATCGTATAATCGAAGGACTCAACACCGTAGAACCCAGCTGCTGGGCTGTAGGTAATCGCAGTGCCCCCATCAACGACGACCGAACCACCTTGGCTCGCTGCAGTCGCACTGGTGATCGTCCATGCCCAACCTGCACTTGGCAACGGCAGGTCATTGAGCATGACATCTAAGCTGTGGGCCGAAGCGTTCTTCGCCACGTGATAATTGTCGTCCAATGCATTTGCAAGTGTTGGCAACGCATCAACAATTGTCACAGTAATCACCGCTTCACGGCGCTGGTCTGTGCCATCGGTAATTTCATAATTGAACACCTCTTTGCCCCCCACTGGAACAGTCGCTGGAACAGTGTATTTAATCAAACCAGGAGTGAAGGCTACGCGTTCAACTGCAGGTGGTGCCTGTGTATCCAGACCGAGGTTGACGATTGATAGGTTACTACTATTCGCACCAGTTGCGACATCATTGAACATCACTGCCAGGTCATACTCACCTGATCCAGCGACGATAATGTAATGATCGTCTAATGCGTAGAAATCATCTGCATTCGACACCACTTGAACGTCCACAGTCTTGGTAATGTTGCCACCACTCGCATCGCGAATCGTGTAAGTGAAGGAATCAAGCCCGGTGTAAGACGCAAGTGGAGTGTAGCTCACTTGGCCATTGTCGACACTCACAGCACCACCGGCACTTGGCGTGCTCACAGCGACCACCTCGAAGCTAACTGGGAAGCTAGGCAAGCTTGCATCATTGGCAGCCACATCTAGCAAGTTAGCTGAAGAGTCTTGAACCACGACGAAGTCATCGTCGGAACCATCTAGATAATCTTCACGATCAATCACATTGAATGTGACCGTCGCCTGCGTGCTAGAACTACCACCACCGCTGACGGTATATGTGAAGGTATCAACACCAGTGAAGTTAGTATCCAAAGGTGTGTAGCTCAAGCCAGTGCCACCGTTGATAATACTCACGGCACCTGTAGCAGAGTCTGGAGCCACACCAGTAATGGTGTAAGCAGAACCTGATTCTGGCAGGATATTGTCGTTCACCAACACATCGACTTCGACTGCGGATTCGCCCTTGCCGATCTGGAAGCGATCATCGCTTGCAGACAGGACATTATTAAGTGCGTCATGGAGAACAGTGATCGCAACGTCTGTCACATCCTGTCCACCGATGCCATCTTCGATGGTGTATTGGAAGCTTTCGCTGCCGTAGAAACCAGCCTTCGGAGTGTAGACGAGTGTTTGAGCGTCAGCACTGATCGTCACGACACCTTCTTGATCGGTTTCGCCGAATGCAGTGATGTTAAACCACGGACGCCATGTGCCAAGTGTGCCAGCAGGATCAATTGCATACGGCGACTCAACGCTGAAGTGGTTACGGTCAACCACAGTGATTGGGTAAACTCCATTGTATGCGCCCGTTCCAACATAAGACTGAATCTTGACCAATAGACCATCACGCAGTTCATGGTTGGCGCTCTCAATAATCACACGATCTGTATCAGCGAGATCCTCAGTATAACCGAGAACGGCAACAGGCACACTGCCTGCAACGTCGTCATTCGAAAGAACTGGAAGCACAACATCTGTGCTATCCGTAAGAACCTTGAACGAGTCAGGTGATGTGGAGGTGCGGAAGTTATCAGTGACGATGTATGGGAATACCTCTTCAGCAATCTCGTCTTCGATCAGGCTATCGATCAAGCGCGAGTTGGCATCATAGCTATAGCTACCATCTGTCTCGATGTGAAGAGCGGCGCCAAGCGGAGACGTCACTTCACGTTGAGGAATCACCCAATGATCATCATCCGGAGTGGATCCGTCGAAGTCGATTTCAGTATCATTCGACAGCAGACCAGCGGCATAAAGACCATCATTACCACGTGCTCCGGCAACGATCACATTGGTGATATTCTCATCGGTTTCGAGCAGATCATCGGCTGCGATTGGAGCGTCATTGAAGCCCTCAATCTCAAGCGCAATAGTCGCCATTGAAGTGCCACCATTCTCATCGCTGATGGTATAGGTGATCGAATCTTCGATAAACTCATTGCGAGAAAGCGCTTCGAAGACGCCAACACCAGTTGGATCATAAGTGATGTCATCATCACCTAGATTCCAAGTAAGGTTTGCGCCCAGATCACTCGTTGCCGGAACATTCGAGATAATTGGCGCATCATCATCAACAGGGTCTATTCCTGAACCTTGGTCAGGATCGGTATCATTGGATAGAATATCATCCGCACCCAGTAAGATGGTGCCATCTTCACCGACTTCATAACCTCCATCGTTCTGAGCAGTCGGCACATCATTGACACCAGTGACAATGATGGAAACTTTCGCAATTCCCTTCGCACCATGCTGATCAATAACAGTGTAGTAGAAGCTATCAACAAGAGACTCGCCAGCAGGCAATGCATTGAGAGTCGCCGATCCACGTGGGTCGTAGAGAATGTTGGTTTCTGCACGGAGTGCACGGATATCAAGCACGACAGTCGCACCTAGCGCACTCGTCGCGGTGATTTGATCCACACCGACATCAGTCTGGTGGACATTGATCAACTCGATAGTAGTCTCATCATCATCGATATCCACATCGATGTCATTCGCTAACAAGTTCGGAGTCTGAAGCACTGGCAACAATGTCACAGTCCCACCAGTTCCATTCACAGCCTGGAAGTCTGGATCAAGATCGCCGAAGTCAAACGGCACCGGAGGTAACAGCGTGGCATCCGCAAGGAAGCGAATCACTTGATTCTCAGGTGTTGTGGCTGCGCTATCATCCACTGGGTCTGGTGCATCATTAATGGCAAGCACAGTGACTGTAGTCACATCGACGATCGGAGTCGGAATATAGCCATCAGTGATGGTCAAGGTGAAATCCACATCGTAGTAGATCGGCGGCTCGAGATTCTCGAATGGAGTGAACTCAATCGCGCGCAGTGCCGCAACGACCTGAGCCGGAGTGCCAACCACTTGGTATTCACCAGGGCTCAACTCTGTCATTCCAGTCGAAGTGATTGCCCCGAGAGTAGAATCGAACAATACAGTCGCGGTCTGCTCTTGATCACCACCTTCATCGATATCACTCAAGGTAACGGCATCGAATGGGAAGGTAGATTCCTTATCAGTAATCTGGTCGTCAGCCGTGCCACCAAGCACAGGAGCATCGTTCACACCGGTCACTCGAATACCCAAGTCCGCAAAGGCGCGATCACTTTCTTCTGAGATGATTTCTACAAACGCAGACTCCGTCTCTTCGCCGCCCGTTTGATCCGTGACAGTATAAGTGATTTCAACAGTTCCAGTTGCATTTGGTTCCGGAGTGTAAAGCAACTGGTTGTTCGGCCCGACGCCGTCGACACTCACAGTGCCACTCACAGCAGGAACGGTCGCACCACTAACGACATAGTCAGCAGCGTAACGATTCAACATATCGTCATTCAGTAAGACCGTAAGCGGGTTGTCCTGACTGTTTTCAAGAACTACATACGCATCTGGGCTAGTGATCAACATACCTACAGCAACTGTAACGGTAGCGGTGGCTGTTTGACCAAAAGCGTCCTCAATGACATAATCGAAATGCTCTTCTCCGTAGAAGCCTGCGAGCGGGCTATAGGTCAGTGTATTCCCTCCATTGATAGTTACTAAGCCGCCCTCGCTTGCGTCTGGATCAACTGTTGTGATTGTCCGACTCCAACCAACAACTGGGAAGCTCGAATCATTAACAAGCACATCAAACGTGTGGCCCGAACTATTCTTCGCAACGCAGTAGACATCATCTTCTGCCACAATAACAGGTAGACTATCGATCACAGTGATTGTGATCAGTGCTTCACGGCGTTCCAATGTGCCATCACTGATTTCGTAGGTAAAGGACTCCGTTGTCGCACCTGTAGGTGGTGTATAAGAGATGGCCGTATTGGAAAATGAGACGCGCTCCACTTGATCTGGTGCATCATCGTCCAGCCCCAGGTTCTCGATAGTGAATAGGTCACCATTACTCCCAGCAGTTGCATCATTCGCTAAGACTAAAAGTTCAATAGGAACTGGAAGCCCAGCGCCTGATGTATCAGCCCAGACAACATAATTATCTTCAATCGCATAAAAGTCGGCAACATCCTCAACCACTTCGACATTCACCATTTTGACGATTTCATACCCCAACTCATCACGCAGAGTGTAGGAGAAGGTATCCGGGCCGGTATACCCTGTCGTGGGTGAATAGCTCACCTGACCATCGATGATACTAAACAGACCATGGCTCGTTGCCGTCTCTGCAGCATCCACAATTACCAGCTCAACCGGGTAGTTTGGTAGGATCGAATCATTGGTTAGAACATCTAGGATATTGCCTGTAGAGTTCTCAATCACGAGTAATGATTCGGCACTATTGAACAAGAAGTTTTCGCGTGCAATCACCTCAAAAGTGACTGTCGCTTGCGCGGTCGAGGTGCCGTTGCCACTGACCGTGTAAGTGAAGCTCTCCATCCCAGTGAAGCCAGCCGAAGGCGCCTTATAACTCAGGGCCTTGTTATCATTAATTCTTGTTACAGTGCCAGTCGCTGAGGCCGGAGTGACATCAGTGATCGTGAGACTACTACCCAAAGCTGGTAACTTGTTGTCGTTGATCAACACATCTACTTCCACGGCTCCTTGATTACCGTAGATCTTAAAGTGGTCATCATTTGCACAAATCACACTATTTAGCGGTTCGTCGATCACTGATAACTCGACGACGGCAACATCCTGACCACCCACACCATCTTCTATGGTGTAAGTAAAGGTTTCGGCTCCAGAGAAGTTGACCTTCGGTGAATAAATTAACGTCTGCGAATCAGGAGCAACGATTACGATGCCATTCTCATCCGTATCACTGAATGCAGTAATCTTAAACCACGGACGCCATGTGCCGAGAGTTTCATCCAGATCTTCGACATAGGCGAGTGGGATACTGAAATGGTCACGATCGACGACAGTGATCGGATAAACACCATCGTAATTGCCGTCTCCATCGTGATCTTCGATCTTAATGATAAGGCCATCACGAAGCTCGTGATTGGTGCTTTCTACGACGACAAGGAATTCCGCATCCGGCGCATAACCCAATGCAGGTGTCGCTGCGCTGCCCGCGACAATATCGTTTGCCAGCACTTCCAAAACGACTTCGGTGCTGTTTGTTTCGACCTTGAAGGTATCCACCGACGCAGATGTGCGACTGTTGTCAGTCATCATGTAAGGAAATGTCTCGGCAACGATTTGCCCTTCGAAAAGACTCTCAATCTGAGCAGAATTAGCATCGTAGCTGAAGCTACCATCTGTGTTCAGTTGGAACGCGGCACCGAGCGGTGTGGTGATAGTGAGCTGCGGTATGATCCAAGGATCATCATCCGGAGTCGTCTCATTGAAATCAATGTCCACATCATTCAACATAACGCCACCGCTATAAATACCATTACTATCGCGAGTTCCGGCGCTGATATTGATTGATGTATTTTCATTAACATCGTGCAGGTCATTTGCAGCTGTTGGCGCATCATTCTTACCAGTAAACTCAATCGACACAGTGGCCTGTGAGGTGCCACCATTTGTGTCTGTAATCGTATAGACAAAACTATCGACGATCACTTCGTTGCGAGACTGATACTCGTAAAACTCGATACTCGTTGGATCGTATAGAATTCTGGTGCCATCCCAATTGAGCCGCGCGCCGAATGCAGTCGTCGCAGGCACTACGCTAATCTCTGGCAGATCATCATCGCCAACTCCATTCTGATCCACATCTGTGTCGTTCGCCAAAAGATCAACAGCCAACAATACGAGTGCTTTATCTTCAACGGAGAATTGATCTGGATCATCGTTTGCGACAGGCACATCATTGATCCCTTTCACGGTAATAGTCACTTTCGCCGTAGCGCTTGCTCCGTGCTGGTCGACAATAGTATAGTAGAACCAATCTACCACTGAATCAGTATCACTGAGTGCATTGAGGATCGCAGAGCCACGTGGATCGTAAACGATACTATTCTCTATACGTTGGGCACGTAGATCCAATGTAATCGTGGCATCGAGCGCACTCTTACTCGAGGTTTGTATCACGGTAGTCGCAGTTGGATGCACACCGACGAGTTCTAGAGTTGGTATAATATCTTCTGTGCCACCATCTAAAGGATCGACGTCATTATCGTTATCCGCATCAGAATCATTCGTGAGCAGAGCAAAACTTTGTAGCTCAGGCGTGTAAGCGCCAGGCATGCCATTGAAATCGAAGTCTTGGAAATTTGCGTCCAGATCACCAAAGTTGAAAGTCGGATCTGAAATGAGCAGCTCGTTATCAACCAGGAAACGGAGTGACTGATTTTCCTCAGTCGTTACAATCGAATCACCCACTTCCGGATCATTCACTGCGACAGGAGTTTCATTGACACCAGTCACTGTGACTAAGAAATAGCTCGTAGCACTTTTAATATTCGCGATCTTAAATTCGGCAGTGGAACCGCGGCTTTGCGGCGTCGTGCCATCAGATTTATAGTCGAGGATGGTATATCCCCAGACGTCAGTGATCGTTTCACCCAGCGCGAGCGCGAGCATCTTCGGTGACCCGATTGGAGTATAATCAATGGAGAGATCGTCCGCAGAAATCGTTGCACGCGAGACCAGTGGATCGACCGTATCCGTTGGCGAGACAAGAAGCGGCGTCAAAGTGATGTCACCATCTTCACCAGCAATTGCCTCCAATTCAGCATTGTTCACTACGCCCGAGGCAACTGGCATCACCTCAGTGATCTTGAGAATGTCTGTGCGGTCAAAGTCGACATCATTAGCCACCACATCCAGTAGGAGTGTCGACAGACTCAGTTGAATCGTCTCATCCGCAGCAAACGAAAAAGTATCGACATCTTCGATCGCAATCGGTGATGCATTGCCACCAAATTCACTAACGACATCTTTACCTTTTGAACTAAGCACCTGAGGGGTCAGTGGGTCTGGGAGGGGCGTTGGGGCGATAACACGCCCTACAACCGTGGTGTGTGGGAGTAATCCACCTTCATAAAGAGGATGACGCGTGATTGATTCACCCGCCTCCAAAGGAAACACAGTATTGGACTTTTTAAAATTGGCCACATAATTGACACGTAGCAGCTCTTGCCCGTCAGCATTTTTCAGCTGAACCGTGCCTAACTCAGAGCTAAGGTCTAGGTCTGCAATTGCTGGGCTTGCGGGCTCAATCGTTGAAATAGTTTTCGTGGCATCCCAAGCAAAACCAACACCGACGAGGATCTCTGCAGTGGCAGTTAAGGTATAATCAACCTCAACCCCATCGACACAAACCACCAGCGCATTGATATCTGCAACAGTTAACGTAGCTGAGTCACGAGGGTTATAAAACTCGATATAGTCATCGGCCACGCTTCCAGCATAGACCTCGTTAACATTCAAACGCTTGAAACTGCCAGATTCGACAGCACCAATATCAGGCTGTGAACCACGCCACATTCCACGCTGGTCAACTGCCAGTTCATTTGAGAACTCATCAGACGAAGTTAACACTCGTTGAGCCGCATCCAGAGCGGGACTACCTGCCAACAAACCAAGCGTTAATGTGGGTCCACCATTATTAACTAGAGGCCCCAACAATGGGTTTGCATCAAGAATATCGCTAGGGTCATCCAACAAAGTAATATTTTGGGCACCACCTTGCGTGTATGTCGTGATGGTAAAGTCAGTCGCGATATTAGAGCCAAGGGAGGCAAAACGTCCGCCGCCAAGCACATTAAGAACAAGACCTTGTTCGTCTGCGAAAATGTTATTACGCAGGCTTACTTCGGCACCCGTCGTCACAGCCATAATCGCACTACCACTGAAGGCCTCATCATAATTATTCAAGAAGGTGCAATGTTCGACTGATGGAGTGAAGAAACCGATGATACTTGAATTCTCAAGATAAAGTGCGCCCCCACCTGTTCCACCAGAAGCTTCCTGACGATTACCGACAAATGTGCTATTATTGATAACCACGTCTGCGGTTGAATAAACCGAAATCGCTCCACCTGCTTCGGCAATGGATCCAGTTACTTTATTATCGAGAAATAAGCATTGCTCGATGGTCAAACCACCTCTGAAAACATCAATCGCACCGCCATATTGGCCTGCACTGTTATTTTCGAAACTACAGAAACGTGCGACTAAACTCGAACCAGTTCTGACTTCAACAGCTCCACCATACGAAGCGGCTACACCATACTCCAGGGTCAGTTGCTCAAGTCCTAATTGAGCACCGCCGTCGACTGTGAACAATGAGACATCGCCGACATCATCACCATCTGTGTCACCACTGATAAACAGCTGATCGACGCCAGACCCCACGAGTGTGATGTTCTTATCAATCTCAAGTGGGCGCTGTAAGCGAATAGTCACAGGGAAATCAAGGTTAGGAAAATCAAATACGATAATATCGTTGTTGTTCGCCACTTCAATTGCTTCACGAAGTGATCCAGCAATTAAAACCCCACCCTCAAGGTAATCTCCAACAGCAGAGACGATGTGAGCTGTGCTACGCTCGCGAATAAGCACCTCAAACACTGCATTGGTAGTGTTTGACGCAGGCGGTGAATCGCTCACAGACAATGCGAATTCCGTCTGCCCCGGTGCCGCTAAATCGAATGGGTAAGTCGCACTTAGCGTAAACACCACACTATCCAAAGCTGTTGTGATCTCAGATGCTGTCCCAGATAGAGTATATATTCCTGAACGTGGGTCAGTCTCCGTCTCCGTGAAACCTCCACCCGACAGCGCCCCCTTTTCAAGATCATCGAGCGTGATCGTGAAGAGCAATGTATCATCAATAGTAAGAGGGTTACCTGAGCTCACAGGCATACTAGGATCATAAGCAGGATTCGGTAATTGGTCGTCTGTTACAGACAGAGCAGCAAATGGATTGGCTGTGGACGGTCCCGATCCGATAGTGGTCGCTGCAACAGCGAACGGCTGTAGGCTCAAGTCTGGAACGCCCAAAATTTGGGGTGCACCATTCACTGAAAGCACGATCACTGTGGTATCACTTCGTTGAGCTCCACCACCTTTTAAAATGTCCCCTGTTACGAAAGGATCAGTGCCCGTTATGAGCTTCACATAATCCTCGACAAAAACAGTGAACGTCACCGTCTCGCGATCGCCTTCACTATTACGATCAGGCGTAGGAGTGAAAACTAATCCCTGTAGAATTGCATTCACAGTCTCAGGCGTTCCAGAGAATTGATAGCTATCTACAGGTGTTACGAGCGCGACGAAGTCACCAGAAGGCGCTACAGCAGCCAAGGTGCCACCGCCCGCTTTAGGTAAGTTTGTGTCTACGTCTTGCCCAATGAGACTGACGGTGACTCTCAAGAGATCTGTGCCAGCTGTATCCGGGTCAGAGAGTATCATCGTCGCAAACGGCTTCTCCGTTTCATCATCATTGATACGATATACAGGACTATCACTGCCAATTTGCGGAGAGTCATTGACTGGTCGCACCGTCACATCGAACGAAGACGAACTCAGGATTTCCGTGCTGCTGGGGGATTCCTTCACACGAATGAGCAATGACGCGTCTGCACCTGCTTCTGGGATATTGGTGTTGGGTGCCGGATTGAACCGCAGATTCTGAATCGCATCAGTCGCGGCGACTGCAGAACCTTCCAATTGATAAATATAAAAAACGGGATCTCCACGAAGCTCTATAAATGGGCCAAGTATATCAAAGGCACCATGTATCTTGGCGACTTGAACCTCTACCGTCCGCGTAACAGCGGCAGCTCCAAAACTATTGAATTCAATGGTGCTGAATGGCTTGATCGTCGAGTCATCAAATACCTGTTGCCCGAATTCGATACCTTGAATGCCCGGAACCGTAGCGGTAACATTTGCGCTGAAGGTAATCGTGTTAGAGTCCGCGGGTGGAGTTGCAGAATCGGATACTTTAATCAAAACGGTGTAGTTTCCAGTCGAAGCCGGCGCGGAATAAGTCGCTGCTTGTATCCCAGTTTCAATATCAGTCAATCGACCGGTAGATGTGTATGTATTTGTTGGACCTTGGACAAAATTACCCGAAACAATCACCCCCCCAGACACAGTGATGGTCGCAGTAAAGTCATCTCCACCGGTTTCAGTTCCACCCGAAGCAGGAGCCTCCAAATCTGGATCCTCAACGGTGATGCCACCGAACATAAAAGAGGATTCACCACTACTGAGATCCACGGAAAGACTTCCTGTATTAGTGATCACAGGTGGATCGTTAAAGGACGTCACATTGACCGTGAGCGTGCCGCTTCCAGTTGAAATAGTCCCAGGCGCTTGATCAATCGCTCGTATAGTAAATGACTGAGGATCCACAGTGTCTACAACAGTCAAGTTTGGAATGGGATCATACACTAACTTGCGCAGCTGCGTCTGTGCATTTACTTTATCCGTCGCCGCCAAGCGAACTTTATTGGTGATTCCGAATCTGACAAATCCCGAGGCCGTCAGGCTGGTCGCTGTGAATTCACCTTTAGCGATAGGATAATCGACCTCGATTACTAGTGGATCCAGCGCATCATCATCGGTCACGGTCGAATTTGCGAAAATAAGCGACGTCACATTATCGAACATGGCAACAGCACTGCCTCCGGTGACGACTGCAGTGTCGTTAATAGATGTCACCTGGATCGTGCGTGCTGGAAGAACAGGTGTAGCCGAGACATCACCATCACTGACAGATACTGCAATCGTTGAATCCTGAGTCGTGTCTGGTTGAAATCGATTTTCTGTAGGCACGAAAGTAATCCCAGCGCAAGCCGTGTTGAGAGCAGTCGCACTTGTGCTATCTAGGGTATAAATAAGCCCCCCGCCCGAGGCGGTGAAAGCACCCAGGCCCCCGAATGTGCCGTTAGCGACATTGGTAAGCGTCACCGTTAGCCTAAGGGTTTCTCCCGGATCAACATCAGCAATGGTGACAGTGTTAACAAGTTTTGTGAGGGCCGTAACAGTATCGTTTAGAGCTATCAAAGTCATTGTGCCCGAAATTGTCGGGGCATCATTCTCAGAGGTAACGGTTAGACCCACTATCTCAGTGTCCGAGGCTGGTGGCGTTTGAACATCAGTCACCTCCACTGTAAAATTCACCACCTCAGACGTGCCAGACGCAACCTGGTTCTCTGTTGGGACGAAAACTAGATTAATGAGGTCTGATGTGGCAAACGCAGCGGATTGGCCTGAAGTATTCTCGATAGTTATCGTTGTGTTTCCACCAGCAGTGGAAGTAACAAAGTTACTTCCACTGAATGATCCCTTCGCAGTCGGATAAGTTACCGTGGTGATAACAGCATCGCCATCAGTGTCGGCGATGGTAATGCCGTCAAAGACTTGGACTGTGCTTTTATCATTTACGATCGGGGTCGGCACATTCGTGATGGTTGGAGCAGCGGCGTAGGCGCTCGTGGCACTGAATAAGAGTGTCGCCAACAAAGCACGATGATAGTGCCGGTTTAGTTTTGAAAATATAGCCATGGTAGTTAGGGAAATTAGTTAGAGTAGTGCATGCCGCTAAGCTCCTTAGAGCTTTGCGCAGGCACATCTGATGTGCTTTTAAAATTTAATTGTGAAAGTGCCGTTTCATTGACCTGAACCGGGGTATCCATACCCCACTCCGCTTGGATTGACTCTGTCAGATTTGTGCGTTCTTGGTTAAATAGCTTTCGGTGAATCGATGTTCGTAGGGATGCATCGAGAGGACGCACCTGAGTGTCACGGCTATCCAGCATCATGAGTAAATAAAAGCCATCGACAGCCTCAATCACAGGACTCAAATTACCCACAGATTGGAGCGCAAAGGCAGCCTGAACCACTGATTCCGGCCATCGATAACTGATCGCACCTGATTGCATCCAGCCGATATCGCCACCCTTAAAGCGACTCGTGGCTTCTTCAGAATACTCCATGGCGTAAGCACCAAACCCACGTGCCTCCGATGGTATTTCATCGATCAACGACGGCACCACTTCCAGTCGTTCCTTAATCGCGAGGCGCCGCTCCTCATCTAACTTATCAGAAGCTGAAAGATAGAGCAGTGCAACGCGGACCTGGCCCTCTTTCGTGTAGCGATCGAGGTTCGAATCATAATACACCTCGATGTCTTGGTCAGAGATTTCGAGCGCAGCCAATTGGCCTTGAAGTTGTTGCTGCTTCAGGCGGCCAATTAGTAAGTTTTCATACTGGTGGCGTAATTCGACATCCTGATCGAGCCCAAGCGTTCTGGCTTCGGCTAAGGCCTTAAGCCGCTCAACATACTGGACAGCGAATTGATCCAGAGAAACCGACATGGCTCCCTGCTCTGTCCAAGCATCTAACTCCATCTGCAACTCACTCAATCGAATCAATTGGTCACCAAAATGAATCACTACTGGATCAGTCTCGATTTCCTCTTTCGGGCTACAGCCAGCGAACCACGATTGAGCAAGCAATAATACGAACCCACCAATCACTGATGTTCGCCTTAAGCTATGGCTGCAATATGTCCTCAGTATAGTCATGTTAATCACGTATGGTGCAGTATTTAGTCATTCAAGTTGACTACGACTCGGACGAAGCAGTTTTGACCGTCATTATTCAAAATGCGGTAGCGGACACGGCCCGCATTTTCCTGTGCTTCACTCAAGCTGATTGCCTCGAGGTAGTCAGCGCCACTATTCCAATTCTGTAAGTCTTTTGAGACTTCTAGCGTATACTCCAGACGTGGATCATTCAAACGCTGGGTGAATTCGACATAGTTATCACTGTCCTCAGTAATCAATTGCGGTGAGAACTGAACCTGCTCCTGCACATTGAGACCATCGTCAAAATCAACACCGTAGGACATCGCATACTCAAGTAGCGACTGAATGCCCGTGCGCGAGGATTTTACATCGATGAGTTCATCAGTCGTCATGCCAGCATCCGCATTATCGTTATTGGCCAAGACCCACGCCTCGAATGCTTCCGCACTTGAAAGCAGGCGCACCATATCCTCGGTCGAGCTGCCAAGCAGATAGCTATTACTATAAGACGGCTTCAAGCCAACAGTCACAGTCCGACTAGTATCCGTTTCAGTCAGCGCGCCGCCATCCAATGCAATCACAGGGATGACGTAATCTGCCTGATATGCCGCAAAGCTGACATATGTTGGAATCGCGACGTAATCTTGATCCTTCACACCGCTACCATCGACATCTAAGAAAAGTGTTGTGGCAGTATTGATAGGACCTTGGCGCGTAATCAAGAACAGGCCAGGATCACCATTAACCGCTGCTAATGCCTCAATAGCTTGAATAAAGAAACGTTGCTTCGCGTCTACGATCGAAATCTGGCCTGAGTCCAATGCGCCGAGCACATAGCCGCTGCCAGCGAGCAACGCTACGTTGACTTGTTCAGTGCCCTCAAGCGCACCATCCGAAAGCGGCTCAACTTGAATAGTCGTCGTTGACTCGCCCGAGTTGAAAGTAACCGAACCGAACAGAATCTGATAATCGACTCCATTGACTGCGCTACCAGTTAAACTAATTTGCACGGTGAGCGGCAAATTGGTAGGCCCATTACGAAGGAGCGTGAGATCTGCGATGTCGTAGCCTTCTTCAAGCTCAGACGTTGGCCAACCATGAAAGCTGACCGTAACATAACCTTGCACAGCTCCGGTGAGCAACTGCCCTTCGGACCACAGGCGGTGAAGGTCAGCCTGAGTCACTTCGATACCAGTCAAAATGATGCTGGCATCTGAGTAATCACTTGCGCCCCCATCCTGGTCCACGCCGATGATGCTATCAGAACCGTTGAAACTGACCTGCAAGAAATCGTTCAACGCTCCACTCTGATCATCGAGAAGATCGTCAACATCCAGAATATCATCAAGGACGTTGAAGTCTCCAACAATCTCATCGCCTAAGTCGCTGACAACGAAGAGGTCGGCCCCCTCGCCGCCTAGCAAAGTATCGGTGCCGGCGCCACCGCGCAGGATATCACCTGCAGGGCCACCCTGTAATTCATCATTGCCACTGCCACCTAAGATGAAGTGCGATCCGATGCCCGAAGTGTGCAAAGTGACGGGCAGTGATGCCGCGCGGTGATCCCACAAAGTCCAGCCATAATCTTTACCTAGTAGATAAAGAAGCGATGACTCTACAAGGTCGCCATTGAGCACATTTTGACGAAGACCAAAATAGGCTTCAAAAATGGTGTTTTCATCACGCCACCAGAACGGCATTGCGATGGTCTCATCATTAAGGTCCTCCAATGTGCTAGACGGAAAGACATCAATCTCTACGACAGCACTGACCGACTCATTCACCCCGTCACTCAATATAATCGTAAAGGTCGTTTCAGTTACTTGCGGATCGGTATGACGGTAAGCCAAACGCCCCTGATTCAGGTCTTCTTGCGTAAACGTAGAGCCGACCGAAAGAGGCAGTTCGCCACTGACGCTCTCAGTCGCCTGTATGTAATGCAGGTATCCGCCTTGAGGTAAGCTGGTAACAGTATATTCAAGCGCTGAATTCAGAGAATCCGCATCCACGCCTCGTAACCAAACTCCGTTATTCGAAGCACCATAAGCGGCGAGATTTAAGCCCTGAATAGTTGGGACTCGATCATCAAAGAATGGATTGGTGCCACGGCGGTATTCCTCTAGGTTATTCCAACCATCGCCGTCTGGATCTAAATTCGAATCATCCAACTGCCAGTCTAGGCCATGAAACTTCTCCCACCAATCCGGCATGCCATCTCCGTCCGTATCAAGCAGGTCAAACGAAACCAATAGATCAATGCGGTGCGTTGCGGCACGTGAATTTTGTAAGAGTTCTAGATAGTCTACATCCGACCACAAAATTGCAGCTTCGTAACCATCCACTGTAATCGATTCAAACTCGTAAGTATCTTCTCCAGACGCCAGCGGTATCACATCAGCATCCACGGTTAAACCGCTGGAAAGCGCTTGGTGCGGTATGCCGATACGGTAGGAGAACACCTCTTTAAGGTCTTCCAACTCGCAAGTGTAAACGAATAGCTCGTCATCCTGATTACGAAGCGTCCACTCAAGCACGCCCTCGGTTAGTTGATAATCATTGCCGTAAGCTCGATGGATCACCTGACCATAAAGGATGGTCGATGGCTCGGGGACAGTTGCCAGCAAGGTAGTAATGCTGCCAACGAAGAAGGCAATGTATGCCGTGAGGGTCTTAAATTTAGTAATCATTGGAAAAGATACTGAATGTTAACAGGCAACGGTTAGTTTCCAGAATACCCGTAGGTCTGGAAGAAGAGCTTAATATCGGAGATATTATTAATGAAGGTTTCCAGACCAGCCTCTGGATCGCCGTTCAGAGTGCTACCTGGGATGATCAACATCCAGCGAGTATTCCAAACAGAACGCCCGACCAGACGTGTATCGAAGGTCATTTGGCTCTGATTGAAACCACTGTCGTGATAGGCTCGGAAACTGGAGAACTTGCGGATTTCAGCGTCGGTGCCTCCCAGAGTATCGAGTGGACGCCATGCAGCATCGTCGAGGTTAGATTCAAGCACCGGATACGGGATAGGAACCTTTTGATCCAGCACGTTCCACATACGACCACGAGGCGATGCATCAGAAGGATAAGCCATCACATCTGAACCAATCGGAATTAGATAGATACGCGGCGTATCGGAAAGTTGAGCATTACCAGTATCGAAGCCAGAGCTTAGATACCCCTCAAACCATGTGCCGACGGAGAAGATCTTGGTCGCAAAGTTCGTCGGATCGTAAGTGCTATCACCACCAGCAAGCGTATTTCCGAAAAAATTCTTACGTGAGGTAATAAACGATTCAAACTCGATCACGATACCAGGTTCAGCAATACTCTCATCATATCCAGCGAATGGACGGCAATAGCGGCGGAACTCTGGTATATCCCAAAGATTATCAACCTTAGCATTCTCTAAGACGTCGCGCCATGCAGTGTCGGACGCAGTTGCAGCGGTATCGGTAGGTGAGATGCGGAAGAGCTCTTGGCGAAGCGAGAAACGTCCCGTTTCGGTCTGAGGATTATTCAAGCCTAACTGACCTTTCAGTGTATCGAAGTTTGCCTTTAGAATAGCGAGTTGCTCGGAGAGACCTCCCTTGCCGATTAACGGCGCTCCAGAGACTCCATCGATGTAGCCTAGGCTGCGTTCCCCGACAATATCAGAAAGAATACCTCTAGCGGAACCTGCGGCAGCCGGATCTAGATTTGTCTCATAGTCGTAAGCCTTCGCAGCGAGATAAGTGTAACGAGCAGCTAGATCAAAGGCATCATGATGTTGCTGTAAGGCAGCATTCACACCAACGCGGAATGTCATATCTTGATAACGATTACGCTGAGTCAGCTCGGCAACACGCTTGTTATAGGCTTCACGCTCATCGATCAAACGGGCACCCTGTTGTAGTAATGCACGGTATTCTTCGGAGAGTTGTCTGAGGGCCTCTTGCTCGCGGAAAACATTCACCCGAAGGATGCCTTCATCACCTACCATGTTTTCAAGCTCGACGAGCGCTTCTTTAAAGTCGAAGCGGCGATCTTCTTCGTCGATTACGAAATCCAGTCCCATGTCAATTAGGTCCTTTGTTAGCTCAGCAATCTCGACGACAGCATCTGCAATACCTGCAACGGCTTTCAAAACGCCACTCGCAGCTGCGGCTCCAGTATATGTGGCACCTCTGATCGCGGATAACGCGTCCCCAGGAGAGAATGAGAAACCAGCCGTAGGCAACGTCGTCGGCACAAATTCGCCGACACTCTCGATCACTTCAGGTGTTAACTCTGCAAAATAATCCGCATAGCGTGAGACATTTTTACCAACGAGTATGCCTGCACCAAGGATAGTATTATTAGCAATCTTACCGCCGAGCAAACCACGAACCGAGGAATCACGGTCCAAGCGAGCAGACATCAAGCGCAACTGCAGGATGACTTCAGCTTGATAGTTATCCCAATCAGCCAATGCTTGAGCCAAGGCTGCTTCTTGTTGGATCATCTTAGCAATATGAATTTGCAACTTACCCGGTGAGGCACGATCGCCCCACTCAGCAGGTGCCTCGAATGTATATCCGGACGCCTTGATCGGTAGATCCATATTCTGTAATCCGACACGCGAACTTCCAGAATCAAAGGTGATACCATCCTCAAGAGTCGCCGTATATTCAACATCGGAGGAGCTATTTAACCAGCTCGAAGGATTGTCCTTAGATGTAAACGAAGGCGCGTATTTCGGGCGTATATCGTTATAATTATTGCTGGAACCGACGTAGAGGAGATTAATACGGTGTTTGAACGTGGCGCTTTCGCCATCCAACTCAGCCGCAAATGAGGACGCATAGAGAGGGACCGTATTTGCATCAATGGTGCGCACTTGCTTATCCACATACATATAGAGCGAAGTATCAGGCCCAGTGTAGCCAGCAGCATATGCCTTACCGGCGCCGATTTGGCCCTGATACGGTGTTCCGAAAATATCAATCAGCTCATTTTTATAAGCCATATCTTCTTCGAACACTGCACGTCGGAAATCAATCTCGTTGTTTTCGATACTACGAACCAAATTATCGATTTCGTTGGCGTAATCGAAAACTGCGACTGCATTATTTAATGCATCAACCGCACGCGTATAAATTTGCTCGAAGTGCGTGACACCGCCACCACCAGCAAGCGCGCTCGGGTCGATATCGAATGGCACTGTGTTGCCCGCAATCCCGAGAGGATTGAAGCCATTATTGGCATCCTCAAATGTCTGCTGAACAGCATTCATATTCGCCGAAATCACTGCAATATCTTTCACTGTTGTGCGATCAACCTTACGCAAGCCAGTAAAGCCTGAGTTCGGGTGCTGTGAAGGGATCAAAGCATTGGCGGTGACCCAGTCGAAGTAAGCACCTTGCCCGGCACGACGTGCCCAACCTTCAACACCCCATGAGCGTTTCGTATTGGTATCGATATAGCCCTGCCACTGAGAGCTTGGATCTTCAACATAGCTTTCACGATAGGTCAGTTGAATAATCTCAGAACCAGCCTTCGCTTTAGCAGCCGCGACCTGTGCGAACTTACGCTCATCGTAGAAATCAACATCAAAGACGATATCCTGTAAGCTATAGAGTTCCGAACGAGAGACCCAATTGAAGTATGAGTTATTGAGTAACTCATACTGACCACGTATAGCTGTGAGATAATGGCCCCAAGCATCACCATGCCCTTGCGGGTAAAGCACCTGCGCATCATCTTCATCGATAAATCCATCGAGAGTCACGTCAGACAAGTTATAAGCTGTGGCGTAAGCCGCCTCCCCCTCACCCTTTGTGAAATTCCAAAAAAGGCGGTTATAAACAGGGCGTGCCTTAAAGTCGTAAACACCACGCAATAGGCCCAACTCTTCTTCGATCTGCGAACTAAGCTGATTCTGGAAGGTGAAGACGGTCGGAGCCAGTGAACCATAAGTCACACTATCGCTACCAAAACCAATCATTGGATCGAGCGCATCCGTGTAAGCTTCATTACCTAAGAGCGTGTAGAAATCCGCCAATCGTGTAGAGGCGAGTAAGAGCGCGTTGGTAATTCCTGGCGTCGATACTGGTGTGGACAGGTCAATACTCAAGCTACGAGCTCGTTCGAGCACCGTAGAGTAAAGCTCAATTAAGCCTACATTCTCAATTACGTTCTTATCCGGGTTCAATGCAACAGGTCCTTCATAGCGCTGACCGAACTGACGAATCATACTTGCATAGGTCGCCGGACTGTCTCCATTGAAATCGCGAACACGCGCTTCGTATGGGTTGACTGCGTCGAGCACACGCTTGACCCAACCTTGAGCCAATTGCGCTTGATACTCTGCAATACCATCGCCGTCTAAATCAAACGGGGATGAATTCCCGGCACCAGCCCATTGAAATTTAATACGATCAAGATCGTCTTCCCATGTTTCTGCAGCATTCGCTTCCCAAGTAATCGGGTCATTCGGCTCTTCGTTCACATGACGGTAACGAACAAACCAAAGTGAATCGGCTAGAAGTAATTCCGGCGCTTGTGGATTCCCCTTCAGCTTAAGCTGGAAGAAGTTCACTCCACCATCACCATCTGGGTCAGGAAATAATTTCCAAGGATTTGTCGTGCCCGCTGCGATCTGGTCGGGTGGCGATGCTTCGGTGCCATCTTCGACACGATACCACCAGTCGAAGACCAGCTTATCGGCATTGGCGCCGAAATCACCCGTATGGCGGAGAATGATATTCTCATCGAAAACATTATCAGAAAGCACGACTTTAACCGCACCACGGTAACGCTCGCGACGGTCAACTTTGATAATATGTAACGTAATCGGTAGTCCGCCTAGGTCGGCGTCATTATTCTCAGCCAAAGTCACATAGCTGATACCTGGTAAGTCTTGATCCGGATCGAGAAAATCGGGATTGGTAAAGAGTGCGAGTCCAGGTCCAAGCGCTTGGTATGGCTGAGCTTGAGTGTGCGTAAGCTCATCCGTGTCATCATCAGGAGTCTCGTCGATGGCTTGCGATTGAAGCCCCACCGTGTAGGTCGATCCACCATTGGCTGCGGTCGTATTTTTACGTGCACCCACGAGTTGATTTGGATTTCGCGAGAGTTCGAACAGTGCGTTAATCGCAGCAGTCCAGATACCATTACCTGCGATATCAATGTATGGACTATCCTCTGCAACACCACTAAGTTCATCCCGCTCGGCGACGGTCATCACATTCGCCTCGAGCACATAGACTGCAGGCGGCGCCGCAGTCAGGGTCGCATCACCAATCTCTTTGTCGTTGATGAGGCCCTTCATGCCTAGAGCACCACGGAGTGGGTCATAGAAAATACGCTTCTTGAGAGAGGAAGACAGCTCGGGGAAAAGGTAGATTGTGCCGTCAACATCTGTGCGCCCAGTTGCAGGCAACAGCTCCGTCGGAAATTGTGCCACTGGAAGTGGGACGACACGTTCCTCTAGTGCGGGATAGATTCTGGCAGTATAATTATCAAAACTATTACCATCCTGATCGTCACCAAATGGTCCACCCTCAGGATCAATCGTGCCGCCTTCGCGCATATCTGGGTTCAAATCATCATAAACCACTTCACCAGCAGCCCACGCGAGCAAGCCGGGAAGACCGTCAGCGCCTGGGTTATCCGCAGCATACTCGCCTCCAGAAAAAGTAAGCGTTTCGCCTACTTTCATGACTGCAGCGTCCGTCGGCCACGCAGTCGTATAACTGACAGCTTGCGCTAAAGGCGTCGAACCGGGGCTACCGTAAGCAATATTAAATTCATCAGCATAGCGGGCCGTAGTGGTGGTGGGCAGCCAAGCAACACAATCGCCCACTGAACGGTTATCGGCATGGTCTGCGCCGAAGTTCGGCCAATAAAAATCAGGAAGTAATGGATAGTAGAAATATGAGAAGAACTCGCCGCCGCCAGATACAGCCCAACCAGTGTCCTTTACATCTTTCCAGAACGTGCGTTGAGTGAGCACACCTTCACGAACATAAGTAGAGTCGCAGAGCGTGGCTCCGCTCACAACACCAATCGGATAATACGGAATAACCGGTTCACCCGCACGCATCGCAGATCTAAAGGGAGTGGGATAGTTGCTCGAGTCATCCTTAACCACTTCATAGACCTTCATCTTAAATTCCTCTTCGGCCTTGTCGAAGAACTGAACCAACACGTAAGGGTCCGAAGTAAACTCGATTCCAGAAATTGAGTTTAAGTCGTTATCGCGTAATGCATACGCAGCCAACGGGCGTGGTGCCACATCTGCAAATCGCAGTGAGGGTGCCATGAGCGCATGCTCCTCATTTGGGTTGAACCCAGCTAATCCAGACACCGATTGGTTGTAAATAGATACCTGCTCAAAACGGCCTGGATCAAAAGTAGTCGGCGCATCGATCTCTGGTATGACCGGCTGATCGTTACCTAAAGGAGCGACACTTTCACTACCGTGAGCACTCGAAATAACAATACGGCTCAGGTTTCCGGCAGCATCTGGCCACACTGGACGATAACGCTCAGTCGCATGAGGCCACAATATATAATCATTCACACTAGGATCCTGATACCAAGCCACCACAAACAAGTCGTTCGTTACAGCGCTTTCAGTTGGATTTTGATTGACCGGTATGATCGGGCCAGGAGGGCTGGCGAAATTCCAAAGCGCCTCTCCGATGAATGCATCACTGTTATAAATAAATGGATTGTAAGCCGCGGCATCAAAAAAGACATAACCAGTCTCAAGGCCCGCTTGATCTAAACTACTCGTGATTTTCTGCCCGATTTCTACATTTTGCGTCGTCCCGAGATCACTATTCCAAAGACTCGTCGTCACGACCTTCAGCTCGACAACAGCCTGTGCTGTGCCACCACGACCAGCGGGGGTAATGCGATTGAACTTAAGGACTGTTCGGCCAGTTTGCGTGGCCGTGAACTCTTTACTATCATTGGCAGCACCATCACCTTCGGTGTAAGCCACTTCTTGGAAAACCAAATCATCCGGTTGGCCTTCAGGGGGGTGTGGAATGAGCGAGACTGCAGGACTGTCCGCAATATGCTCATAATTTGGCGCCGCCCATACGACGGTCAAATTAACCTTAGCGGGCGTTCCCGTGTCGGTTGGCCAATCAAAATCAAACACCAAGGGGCGTAAAGGAAACAAGCGAAGTGTGACAGGGTCCCAGATGTAATCAGATTTGGTAGGCACTTCTCCACCAGCAGCGCTGTCTGCAGGTAGGATCGTGGGCTCCTGGTTTACTAGAAGTCCGTAGTCCGCAATTTGGCTCGGGCTAAATTCGATGAAATCGGCAACAGAAATTGTCTTGAAAATAATGCGATCGCCATACCCCCAAACAACACGCGCAGGACGATCCAATCGGACTTCCAGACCGGCATACTCTTCCGATTCGTAAGTGAAATTAGCGAACCCAGCATTTAATTGAGCTGCACTGAAGAAATCAGCAGCAGAACTGCCAAAGTCATCTTCAGCCGGGCTAAAGATGTCACTATCTCCATTTAACCATCCGCTCAACAACAGTGGTCCCGCACCAAAATCAACTGCCTTAGGTGCAATGATACGCACGAGCGTGCCATCATCAAACCAGTGTGTGCCACTACCTTCGGCGCTACTTTGCCGACCGCTCACACTACCATCAAAGTCATTTACGTATTCGACCGCTAACGACGAACCAACCGATACGTTACTCGATTGCATATCGACACCATACTGCAGCTTCCACTTGTAGGTTATCGCCGAAGGCCCTGTCATAATAAACTCATTCAATTGCTGCACTTCCTCGACCTGTGGGAAGCTCGCAGATGCGACCACTTGCTCAGCGAAGGCTCCAGTGGCTGAATACTCATAAGGGATATAGCGAATCGGTAGCCCTGGATGTGCATCAAGCACATCCTCATAACCATTAATTGTTAAGGTGACACGGCTGTCTTTATCAATCCAATGCTTACCAACTGAATAATTGGGTGAGCCGGCAGCTGCAGAATTGAGTGGTTCTAAGAACAGAGAGCCATCGCTCTCAGTTGCACGACTTGCCGTATTCGCAAAATCAGAATCAATCGACAAGGCATACAAGACTGCCCATTCGAGCTTGACCGTCGTTTCAGTTGAAATTCTAAACGAATAAACGGTTGCCTCACCAGCTTGCACGACGCTATCCACAGAGAAATTCAAGAAGGAATATTGAGTGTCTGCATTATCAATAATGTTCTGATTACCCTCAATATTGTCGGTTTCCAAAAAGGTGCCGTTCGCTTGATTAAACTGATAAATATCGCGCGGCGTTTGAATGTTCAAATCAGAATCAACAATGACCTCGAACGTCTGTCCGGTTGAGCCAAATGCCGAGCCGTTAAGATTCACACGGTCTTCGCCATAGTCAGTCAAAAGAGTAAAATCAACCACCTCCGTGAAAGAACCATCCGGCTCAAAAGAAGCGGCGAAGCCTTGCGTGACGCTGTCACCAACAAGCGATTTCAAAGTAACTTGCTGGCTGCCTTCCTGCATACTGAGGTTCACATTGCCGGAATAAGAACCCGCCCACCACAAGCGGCTATTGACTGCGTCCCATGAGATACGGAAGTGAGACCCAAATGACGGGAACGGACTTTGAATTGGGCTTTTCACCCATTGGTATTCAAAGTCAGTGTTCAATTTGGCGACATAGGCCTCTTCAGCAGTGCTGGAGAACCTAGTATACTCCTCACCGCCACTGTTAAAGGAGGTGATCCCATTGGTCGCATAACCTGTAATATAAAGATTGTCTGAGGCATCTGCAGCCAAATTAAATTTAAAGCTGCGGTCATCATTATCAAGATTTAGATTCACATAATCAGTGTTCCTGATGTAAAATTCGCTGTCAGCCGCGGCTGAAAGTGAAGCATCCGTGGTCGCAAAACGCGATACCGCGTATGAGTTCTCAGATCCAGTAGCATTAACACCACCACCGACATACAACCAGCCATTATTAAACAAGACATTATCAATATCTAGATATTCAATACGTTTGTTCAGAACTACAGTATTGTTCATTTTGAACTTAAAGATATACCCCTTGTTTGCCCCTCCAGCCAAATCTCCACTGGGACTGCCTGAAACCTCCCCGACGACATACACATTACCGACATCGTCGACTGTCGCGGCGCGAACCCACGATCCATCGCCGGCACTGCCACCGACACCGGCTGATTCCACCGCAGTCACCTCTGGGGCGGACGTCGCAGTGAGGTTCGCGTTACGACGTATAATACGAGGCCAGCGAGAACCCGGATTTTGTGCGACTGCGACAATCTCGCCACGCTGCGGAACATACACCACATCCCTGAAAAACATATCAGGTAAGTTGACTTGCGATATTTGAAAGGTTGTAGCCTCTTGGAGTAAGTTTTCTAAATCAAGCCGCACGATTTGCTTATTGCCTGCAACATAAAGAAAGTTGCCACCAACCGTCATTGCAACCGGGTTGGCGGCACCGGTGAGGGCTACTGTCTTATCGAGAATACCGGCAGAGTTATAACGTTTGACCGCCGCTTGCCCTTGACTCGCTCCGAGGATATAAGAATTCCCCTCACTATCATGCGTGACATCAATGGTGTTGAACTCCGCATCCACACGCTTTAAGAAGATTTCGGTATCCTGAGCAAAACCAGGGAGGACCAAGAGAAAAAGGAGGGCTAGGCTAGTAAAAGCGTTTTTCATGAGAAAGTAGCGTTCGGTGTTGATGAACACGGGTAACTAAAAATTAAGCGTATCGACAAATGTTAGGCGGTTGAGCGTGAAGCTACCGGAAGTCTTCAGGCCAATGTCCTTCTGAGGCCCTAATAGTTTGTGTAGGCCGAAGATCTCTTCGGAATACGTCCCCGAAAGCTGACTCACGCCATATCCGGCTTGCACATAGTTACCGCCACCATCAACCGTATCGACGGTCATAGAAATAAGACGTGTAATGGGAAAGCCTTCCGTATGATCCGGATGTAAGCGGTGCAAGAAAGGATTCGACGGAGCCAAGGCAGGTAAATAGATCTCACCGGTTAATGCACCACCCGCGGCGAGACTACCGTCTAGCTTAGCCGAATAGATCGGCAAAGCAGCCGCATCGTTACGTATCGCTGCCAAAGCTTTTGAGACTTTTTCCGCGACTAGAAGACGCATATCCGCTTCATCTGAGGAACCAATCGAAGGGTCGTCGAGGCCGTTATCGAATTGGAAATGGGCTTCATTCACCGCAGTTTGCGCAGCGGTGAGTGCAGCCTCAGAGTAATCCTCATCACGGACAAAGTCAGAATACAACTCACTCGGAGCCGTTGGTAAAATCGGAGATGTTTGCACAGCTGCAAGGGCATTGCCTAGCGCGATATTAGCGACCTCAGTCAAACCAATCAATTCTGCATCGATCAATACCTGAGCAGCGACGGCAGTCGCAGTCTCAGCAATCAATGCATTCAGCACTAACTGAGCGCGCGTATCACTGTTTAAGGACTCCGCGAAAACCGTAGCCGCTTCCGTATAGGCCGCTTGGGCAGCTTCCAATAATTTATCTTCAACGTCTGATATGATATCAGCCTCGAGGCTGCTGCGTCCCAAAGCCACAACTGCTTCCGCAGCAGCGATCGGTGGCAAAATATCCTCCAAGGATGCATATGCAGATCCGGCCAAGAAACGATTATAAGCTTGAGTCAAATCAGCTGCGTTATGCCAAGCTGCTTCAGCCGCAGCGAACGCATTGGCCTGCTTCTCGAGTAAATCTGCTCCGGTCGACGCATTGGCCGCAGCCACGAGTATATTGACGACTGCATCAACTCCGCGTGTGTCTCCATAAAACGAAGCTGTTACGAGCGCTACCGCAGCATCTCTTACAGTATCGAACTCACTACTAGTAGGGGGAATCGGCGATAAAGGTGCAGGGCTCAGCGCAAAAGGCGCATAAGGAGTGCTTGCATCATACTCATATTCATAAGCTGATGGATCAGTGCCTGCGTCAACGCTCTCGGCCACCGCGTCTGAAAGCAATAGGACCTGTGCCAAGTCAAAGAAATCATCAGTTATAAAAGACGCCGAATCACTACGATCAAGGTAAGCAGTTTGAACATCAGCATTGTTTACAATCACATCAAGCAAACCATCCTGATTCGTTTCATCAACCAAATCTTCGAGTGTCACTGCTGAGTCAATTCCAGCAAAAACATCCGCCACTGCTTTATCCACAGACGTATCAATCAATAGCTGAACAGCATATACGGAAAAAGGATCTCCAAAGTCGTAGAATGCAGAGGCAATGCGGCGAGCAATACCGGGATAATTTGAATACAAAGCAGGATTCGTGATCAGCAATATATCAGACTCACCATAGGTATCCGTCGAATTCTCATACAAGGCGACACTCTTGAGAAGCTCAGCCTGGCCTGCGCCATTAACATGCACAATCAAACGAAGAAATGCCGTATCTGAGGTGGATGTGGCAATTTCGGGGTCGGTAAACTCATATGTATTTGAGTCACCAACCGCGCCGGTAGCTTCATTGACTGCATTAAGTGCAACCTCACCAACCCACAAGCCACGAGAAGGGTGAGCGGCCCAGCTGGTCACGCTAGTGGAGAGTAACAACAGGGTAGACAGATTTGGTATAATAGAGCGATTCATAGCTTAATTTTGAGCAAAATTATTCAGCAGCGAGGTCTGAGCGAATATACACAACGGGAACATCTGCACGCTGCCCAGCATCGGTTACAATTTTTAGATTTGAGATAGTAATTGGTGAACTCACATCGCTTTGCACCATGCGTAGATCTAGAGCAAAGGACTTCCCTGGCTCTAAAGGACCAATCGAGAGCGACTCTTGAAATGGAATCACTAAGTTGTCCATAGGCTTCTCATCGGTGTTAATCGCAAGCACCTCGTAAGCGAGTGGCACTTGGCCCGTGCTCCCCGCTTCTAGCGTTAGAGTCAATTCGAGCGGATAAGTCGCCGTGTTCTTAACGATCAACGTCTCGCTAGTATCATTACTAGTAAATACGAAGCCACCGGAAGAACTCGAAGAAAACTCAAGCTCGAGTGGGCCACTAAAATCTGATGCACCTTCGCTATATGCCCAATATGCCACGCCCTGCTCCATTAGAGTCGACTCAGGTTGATCGATCAACGCCCAGCGGCCTTGAATCATACGATAGATTTGAATTGGCGCATGCGCGTCAGCTCCTGAGAAAAAGTTTGAGACAGTGGGCGCAGTGGCAGTATCCACAAAAAAGCCTACAAGATTGTGAGCATTTGGATGCCACTTTGTTTTAGCAAAATATGGAATTCCGGTTAATTCCCAAGTATAAGCCTCCTCCACATGTATCAAGTAGGCATGATGCGCCTGAATGGCAAAGAGGTCAGTCAAGAGCGCGTCCGCACGCTCTGGTGCATACCACACATTCCAGCCCTTACGGTCCGAAATAACTTCGTTGGGACTATCAATAAACTCCATGCCAGTGACAGGACGGAAATAGGATGCCACAATCTCAATCGGGCTACCTGCGAACAATGCAGTCGGATCCGTTTCGACAGGCTCCACTTCCAAATAGACGGCATTCCAGCCAGCCTCCAACTCAATCACCTGTGTGCGGGAAAAGCCAACGTCAACCTGCCCGTGCAATCGCATGCCTGCACAGAAGAATAATAGGGAAACCAAAAGAAAACAGGAGCGGGATTGGACTTTCTTCATAAGACAAAGATTCAAATTGCGTAAAAACGGAATAAACTAACCAGCATTTCTCTAGCCATAATCATACAATGATCGGTTTAACACTAGACACTGAGCAACACAAAGCACCGCCAGTGAAGACGCCAAAGTAAGATAATAGAAAAGGGGACAACGTTCTTTGAGAACAGAGACAGGTCGGAGATTAAGTATAAATACTGCCCAAACTAAGTAGATAAGGTAAACTAGAAGAGAGCTTAATCTCTACTAATCCGGCCAGATTACGACTAAAAAAACTCCAGCAGCTGTTTTATTACAAAAAACAGAAAAAGACTAACGTACATTTTAATGATCCAAAATGCGATAAACCACGAAAGCCGCCCCAATCTAAACTCCGATGGATTCAACAAAAAGCACAGCACAGATATAGTTTGTCTTTCCCTCCGCCTCTTCAGCTGTAGGTTCTGTGCCTGATTTCCATTTTCATACATCCGCAGATCGCAAGACACGACCCATGCAGACCCAATTCATTGATCAAATCGCCGAAGAGCTAAACCTCAATACGGCACAAGTGACCGCCACTGCAGCTCTGATCGCCGACGGCGGCACCGTGCCCTTCATCGCCCGCTACCGCAAAGAGCAAACCGGCGAACTCGACGAAGTGCAGATCATGAACATCCGTGATCGGCTCCAGCAGCTCGCCGACCTCGCCGCCCGCCGCGAGTCAATCAAGAGTTCCCTCATGGAGCGCAACCTGCTATCCGACGAGCTCGACGGCAAGATCGACGCCGCAGCCACACTCGCCAAGCTCGAAGACATCTACCTGCCGTTCCGCCCCAAGCGCCGCACCAAAGCGATGATCGCTCGCGAGCGCGGCCTCGAGCCACTCGCCACGCACCTGTTCGAGAACCAAGACGCCAGCGACACCGCCGAACAAGCACTCACCTACGTCGATGCCGAACAGGAAGTGGCCGACGCCGATGCTGCGCTCGAAGGTGCGCGCCACATCATCGCCGAATGGATCAGTGACGACGCCGACGCCCGCGAGTCTCTGCGCAAGCTCTTTTGGGAGCACGGCACGCTCGTCTCCGAAGGCTTTCCGGGCAAAGAAACCGAAGGCGCGAAATACAGCGACTACTTCGAGTGGCAAGAGCCGATCAAAAACGCTCCCTCCCACCGCGTGCTGGCCATTCGCCGTGGCGAAAAAGAAGGCTTCCTGTTCCACCGCATCACCCCCGAGGAAGAATCCGCAATCCTCATTCTTGAGCGGCAATTCCTTAACGGCCGCGGCTCGGCTGCTGGCGAAGTCAAAAAAGCCATCGGCGACTGCTATAAGCGCCTGCTCGCTCCCTCGATGGAAACCGAAGTGCGCCTACGCGCCAAAAAGCAGGCCGACGTGGCCGCGATCCAAGTCTTTGCCGACAACGCCCGCGAACTCCTGCTTGCCTCCCCGCTCGGCCAAAAGCGCATGATGGCAGTCGACCCCGGCTTCCGTACTGGTTGCAAAACCGTGATCCTCGACGCGCAAGGCCAGCTCCTGTTCAACCACGTGCTGTTCTGCACCGGTGGCGCTGGGCAAATCGACCGCGCCAAGGTCGAAGCCAAAGCACTGATCGAGCGCTACGACATCGAAGCCATCGCCGTCGGCAACGGCACCGCAGGCCGCGAGACCGAAGCCTTCTTCCGCGAACTCGGACTCTCCAAAAGCATCGTTATCGTCAGCGTCAACGAATCGGGCGCATCGATCTACTCAGCCTCCGAAGTCGCCCGCGAAGAATTCCCCACCGAAGACATCACCGTGCGCGGTGCCGTCTCCATTGGCCGCCGCCTGATGGACCCACTGGCGGAACTAGTTAAACTCGATCCGAAATCAATTGGCGTCGGCCAGTATCAACACGACGTCGATCAATACGCACTCAAGCGCACACTCGACGACACCGTGACCTCCAGCGTGAACCAGGTCGGCGTCGAAGTGAACACCGCCAGTAAGCAGCTGCTTTCCTACGTCTCAGGGCTCAACGAATCCATCGCTGGCAACATCGTTGCGCATCGCCAAGAGAACGGCCCCTTTAAGTCGCGCCAAGAATTCTCTGCAGTCAGCCGCCTCGGCCCCAAAGCCTTTGAGCAATGCGCGGGCTTCCTACGCATTCGCGATGCAGAGCACCCACTCGACCAGAGCGGCGTGCACCCCGAGCGCTATCAACTCGTCGAACAAATGGCCGCCGCAGTGGGTTGCCAACTCGCCGACCTCACCCACGACAGCAGCGCCCGCGCCAAGATCAAACTCGAGAACTTCGTATCCGACGAAGTAGGCCTGCCGACCCTACGCGACATCATGCAAGAGCTCGCCAAGCCGGGCCGCGATCCACGTAAGCAATTTGAAGTCTTCCAATTCGCCGACGGCGTCGAAAAGCCGACCGATCTCACACTCGGCATGAAGCTACCTGGGATCGTGACCAACGTCACCGCGTTTGGCGCGTTCGTCGACATCGGCGTGCACCAAGACGGCCTAGTTCACATTAGTCAACTGGCCGACAAGTTCGTCGATGATCCTAACAAAGTAGTCAAAGTCGGTGACAAGGTGCAAGTGACCGTCACCGAAGTCGACATGCAGCGCAACCGCATCGCCCTCTCCATGAAGCAGCAGCCCGAGATCGGCGGCAAAAAGGAACGCTCGGGCGCACCAGCCGCAAAGCCAGGCGGTCGCGGCAGCAATCAAGCACGCGGCAACAACGGCAACCGCGGAGGTAACAGCAATCGCGGTGGCGGCGGCAATGACTTCGGCAACAACTGGTTCGACGCCGCACTGAAAAAATAGGCAGGCGCAGCGGCTACGAACGTCATACCACAAAAAAGGCCGGAGTTCGCAGTGCGAATTCCGGCCTTTTGCTGATTCAATTAGATCGACTAGATGTGGATCGCTTCGCCGAACACGGCAGCTGCGGCTTCCATCGTGGCCTCACTCAGGGTGGGATGCGCGTGGATGGTGTGGTGAATCTCTTCCGCAGTCGCTTCGAGCTTCTTGCCCAGGCAGTATTCGCCAATCATTTCAGTGGCGTCGCCACCGACGATGTGCGCACCCAGAATTTCGCCATACTGTTCGCACACGAGAAGCTTGACGAAGCCTTCAGGAGCCCCCGATGCGACGGCCTTACCAGATGCTTGGAAGGGGAATTTGCCGACCTTGTATTTGATGCCTTCTTCTTTGAGCTTATTCTCGGTCTTACCGATCGAAGCGACTTGCGGGATGCAGTAAGTGCAGCCAGGGAAATCGGTCACTTGCTTCGCTTGACTGTGACCAAACATGCCCTGCACCGCTTGAATCGCTTCGTAGGTCGCCACATGCGCGAGCCAAGGTGGCCCAATGATGTCGCCTGCCGCGTAGATCCCCTTGACGCTGGATTCGTAGTTGCCATCGACTTTGATGTAACCGCGATCTTGCGCGAGCTTGGTGCGCGCAGACAGTAGTCCGGCGGTGTTGGCAACCACACCGATGGCGATCAGCACGCAATCCGCAGTGATCGACTCGGCCTTGCCAGCCTTGACGAGGTCCATCTTTACGTTGTTCTTGGCGACTTTGATGTTTTCGACCGCAGTGGAAGTGCGGCAGTCGATGCCCTGTTTGTTAAACTCCTTAGCAACCACGGCTGCGACTTCGTGATCTTCGACTGGCAACACTTGATCGAGCATCTCGACCAGCGTGACCTTGGTGCCGAAGGCATTGAGGAAATAGGCAAACTCCGCGCCAATCGCACCAGCGCCGACAATCACGATGGACTTCGGCTGTGTCTTCATCTCCAGCGCTTGGCGAGAGGTCATGATGCGCACACCATCGACTTCGAGGTCGGGTAGCTGACGTGGCTTACAACCAGTCGCAATGAGGGTGTTCTCGGTGACCAAGATCTTGCCCTTATCTGGACCGTCAGTGACCTCCACCATCCCGGGGACTGCGATCGTGCCGACACCCTTAATGTAATCGACCTTATTCTTCTTAAACAGAAACTCGATACCTTTGGCCATCGTGCCCGATACGTTGCGTGACCGCTGAATGATCTTAGTAAAGTCATAGCTCGCGCCCGTCACACTGATACCGAATTCTTCACAGTGCTTAATTTTATTAAACAACTCGGCACTCTTTAGCAGTGCCTTGGAAGGAATACAGCCCCAATTCAAGCAAGTGCCGCCGGGACGCTCCTGCTCAACGCAGGCGACTTTTTTACCGAGTTGCCCCGCGCGAATGGCTGCCGCATAACCAGCGGGACCACCGCCGATCACAACGAGATCGTATTTTGAGTTAGTTGACATAAATAGTTAAATTGAAGGTGCTTAAATCCGCAAACAGGTGAAATGCCCCCGGCAGAAGATTGCGAAGAAAACAGACGAGTTACGTGTCGTCAATGCCAAGGGGCCTCGGATGGTCGTATGTAAAAGGAGTGTGGGCGACTCGCCCACAGCATCAAACAATGTGGCCGAGTCGCCCTCAGCATCAAACAATGAGGGCGAGTCGCCCTCACTCCATTAAAACACAGCAATACTTTTGCGTCTAAATATCGATTACATCGGCATCATCTTCGATGACTCGCTTTGGCTGGCGCGGTTGACTGGAGCCACGCGTTTGCGGCCCAGCGCTTGGCGTCGGCCCGACACGGCCGACATTGATATTCACACCCCGACGTGAATTCGGACTACCAAACAGTAGAGTTGCCACGCCACTGGTAATACTGACCACGAGTGCGCCCCAAAGCGCACTGCCAAAACTATCGATATGGAAGCCACTCACGAGCGCCGCAACGAACAGGAACAGCAACGCGTTGATCACCCAGATGCCAATGCCGAATGTCAGAATAATGAAGGGCAGCGAGAAAAGCATGAGTAATGGCTTGAGAAAGACATTACAGGCACTGAGCAGTATCACCACGATGATCAGTGCTTCGCGGCTATCATAATGTATACCAGAGGCAGTGTTGGAGGCGATCAGGACGCCGAACGCGACGATCACCCAGCTTTTGAACAGTTGCTTTAAATCCATAGTTTCTTAGTCGGTCGAAGTCGAATTCGGTTCGCCACTTTCGATCGGGGCGTCCATCGACATCAGATAACGGAACGTGTGTACCTCACCGGCTCCGCCCTCTGACTGTTTTAAGTACAGCACCACATTAAAAAAATGCGGCGGGCGGACGATCCCCTCGCCGCCTAAGCCAGCTGCAGCGCTGATTGGCTGCAAGTTAAAATAAGATCGTATTTTTGGTTTACCGTTGAGGCGCACATTGCCAGCAGACGATTCTGGCGGTGCAATTAAACCATCTGCATCGATCCAATAGATCCGTATTTTATTAGCCACAATCCGGAAATTGATCGAGGTCTGCCCTGGGCGCTCGATGTAATAGCCCTGCTGCGAAGGCAGTTGGCCGACCTGATACGGCGGCTCGGAAATCTCGGTAGGGATCAGCTTATCCTCCACTTCTGCCGGCACGAGCTGTTGTGCAGAAATCGATAACGACAATGCACCCAAAGCAAAGCATATGACTGGAATTGTTAATTTCATAGCGCTCACTATAGCCACAAAGGTGCAGAGATCAATCCTGCGCAGAAGCATCTCGCTGCTGCATGCCAGCTTTAAGCTTTTTTAACTGTTCGAGCCGTTGTGCCGTGGCAGCTTCCGCGCCGCAATGGCCCGGCACATAAAACTGCTGTGGTGACAACATAAACTCCTGGCCAGAAATCCCAGAGGGATAATCATGACTATACAAATAGCCCTTACCGTGGCCGAGCGCCTTATTGGTCTTGGTATGCGCATCACGTAACCATAGCGGCACGGCTTGTACGGGTTCATCTCGGAGCGATTTTTTAACTGCATGCATCGCCCGCGTCACCGAGTTGCTCTTTGGCGAGGTCGCTAAATAAAGCACTGCGTGCGCTAAGTGATATTCACACTCTGGCATGCCGATTTTTTCGCAGGCCTCAAATGCGGCAATCGCCACCGTCAGTGCATGCGAATTGGCCAAGCCGACATCTTCAGAAGCCAAAATAGTCAAGCGCCGCGCGATATAGCGTGGATCTTCGCCACCCTGCAGCATCTTAAAGGTCCAATACAGCGCGGCATCGGGATCTGAACCGCGGATGCTCTTAATCATCGCCGAAGCATGATCGTAATGCTCATCCTCATCGCGATCGTAGCGGATCTGCCGCTCGCGGGCGAACACCTCGACCGCCTGCGCATCGACATGCGCGCCCAAGGGCTGACTCAGCACTAGTGTTTCCAAGGCATTGAGCGCACGGCGCAAATCACCACCGGAAAAATCGGCCACGGCTTGAAACACCGCCGGCTCTGCAGTGCAACGATGTGCACCGAGGCCGCGAGCCACATCCGTCAAAGCACGCGCCAGTACAATCGCGACGGACTCGACATCGACCGGCTCCAACCGAAACAGGTGGCTGCGGCTCAACAGCGGCGGATTCACATAAAACCCGGGATTGTGCGTGGTCGCGCCAATCAGACGAATATTGCCTGCCTCCACATCCGGCAGCAGTAGATCCTGCTGTGACTTATTAAACCGATGGATCTCATCGATAAACAGGATGGTGCGCTTATCTGGCTCGTAACGTGCCAAGCGTAGGATATCGCGCACCTCGGCCACATTCGACAGCACCGCATTGATCCGCACGAACTTACTCTGCGTCTCCGCCGCAATCACCTCCGCCATCGAAGTCTTACCGCAGCCAGGTGGGCCATAAAAAATTAGACTGCCAAAATTATCTGCCTGAATCAGCCGCGGCAACAGACAGCCCTCACCGACGATGTGATCCTGGCCAATGATCTCGCCCAAGTGCTGCGGTCGCATACGTACCGCCAACGGCCGCACCACGGAGCCGGTCGAAGCGTCCTGCTCGGCATCAAAAATGCCAGCCTGTTCGATATTTTCAGACATCGGAGTTAACATCGGAGGCGCGATGCAGTGTTGCAAGATAGAACGCAACGACGCCGACTTACACTAACGCTTTATGGTAAAAGCGGAACCGCCACTCGATGACCGCAACGACCCAAGCCCGCGCCCCAATTCTATCGTTACTGTTAGGACTATTGCTCGGACTGATTCTAGCCCGCCACTACAGTGCGCCTCTGCCCCTGCTGCTGTCTGTCGCATGCATTGGTAGCGTCGCAGCGCTTCGACTGGCAGGCAACGAAAGGCTGCAGTGGCAATGGATGCTGTGTTTCTTAATCAGCACAACGCACTGCTGCTGGGCTTATGGGCAAATTCGACTACCCACGGCGCCACAGGCATACAACCTGACACTGCCAGCGCGGGAGGCGCAGTTAGCGATCGAAATACAACGCGTCATGCAGCCTGGGGAACGTTACGGCAAGCCCAGCGGACTCGCCCGTGTCCTCGACGCACCCACCACCAGCCGCATACATCCCGGCGAACAAATCTACTTTAAACTGACGCTTCCTTCCGTAGTAGCAGAGCAGACCGCGGTGCTAAACATCCAACGTGGCCTGCAACTGCAGACCACTGGCGTGCTCACTCCGATCCTGCCGCCGGCAACCACCAGTGACGCAAACGATTTCGAAGCCTATCTACAAAGTATCGGCGTACACTATCGCTTCGACCGCAGTGGCCCGCTGCAAATACTGCGCGCGCCGCGCGCCTTTGATCAGTTTTGCGCGGCGATGAACCAGCGATTCCAAGCAACTTTGCGGTTGGGAGCAGCGCCAAACTCGGAACTTGCCAATGTGTACGTCGCGATGTTGCTGGGCCGTAAGATCGAACTGAGCAAAGCACAAATCGAGCGCTATCGGATGACTGGCACCATGCACTTTTTCGCGATCAGTGGCCTACATATTGGCGTAATCGCAACTGTAATTGCCCAATTCCTCTTGCTCATCCGTGTGCCACGAGCAGTGGCCCCATGGATCGGACTGCCGCTGTTGTATTTGTATGTCGAAATAACCGGCGGCTCGCCCTCCGCCATACGCGCGTTTCTGATGGCGGCTTTTTTCTGGTCGAGCTTTGCCTGCCAACGCCAACGCTCGCCGTTCTCTGCGCTGATGTGCTCCGCCATCTTAGTGCTGATTATCGATCCCAATCAACTATGGAGCCTAGGCTTTCAGCTCTCCTACACGGTGGTACTGAGCATATTATTATTCGGCTTACCATTGCACCAAGTCTTAACACGCCGATGCCAACCCTACCAGTGGCTGCCGGAACATGACTGGAACGCTCGGCAGCGCGCCTGTGCCTGGTCACTCGACAAAGTTTTACTACTGTTTGCCATCAGCTTCTCCGCCTGGCTCGCGAGCACCCCGCTCAGCGCGGGACTGTTCGAGTTCGTCGCGCCCGGTGCGATTTTACTCAACATGCTGTTGGTCTATTTAGTCGCGATCGTCATCAGCGGCGGCGTCATCTCTCTGGCCTGCACCAGCGCCCTGCTCAGTGGCCTCGCGGGATTCGTCAACCACTCGGCCTGGACGGTGATTTACCTAATGGATCAGATGATCATCTGCTGTGCACAACTGCCAGGTGCCATTCTGCCCAGTGAGGGCTTCTCAAACGCTCTCAGCTATAGTGCGCTGTGCCTTTATTTTGCCACACTATTGTGGCTGCATCGCAGCGCAGCGCGATTACAGGGCCATGCCATGTGGCTGCCACCACTGGTCATCATTAGTAGCGTTACGGCTGGGCTGGCGCTGATTGATTGAAGCACAGCAACATCAACTACCTAGCAGCGACACGCAAGGCGCTAAGCGCTTGAGCTGAGTGGAACCAACGCGACTCGTATCGCTGCGACCAATTCAGACAATAAAAGAGTCATTGTCGGTTCGTGCGAAAGGGTAAAGGAGGGAGGGCGACTCGCCCTCCTTTGCCGCAACACAAAATGAATGTGGGCGACTCGCCCTCCTTGGCAGCCACACAGGATGAATGTGGGCGAGTCGCCCTCCTTTGCAGCCACACAGAATAAATGTGGGCGACTCGCCCACACTCCTATTGCGGTTTATTATACTCGCAGAGTGCAATGGGTCAAACAAGCCACCAAAAAGCAGCGAGCCGTTGCCTCTCAGATGCAACGGTCAGTCGTTGCAATCGAGACTTTCCCACTAATGCTACGCCATCTCCGGCAGACCTCCGTCGGCGATGAACCCAAAAAAAAGCCCACTGCTATGCGCAGCGGGCTTTGTTGGAAATGCGATCTGAAGTCAGCCCGCGTCTTAGCGACGGCGAGTGAACTTGTTTTGGAACTTCTCGACGCGACCAGCGGTATCGACGAAACGCTTCTCACCGGTAAAGGCGGGGTGCGAATCAGCAGTAATATCGCAAATTACCACTTGGTAATCAACGCCATCGATTGTTTCAGTCTTGCTACCACGCATGGTGGAGCGAGTCAGATATTTAGTGCCAGTCGAAACATCGACGAAGGCAATAGGGTTGAGCTTTGGATGAATATCAGCTTTCACAGTAGTGTCCTTTCGGAGGTTTCGAGCTATCCCTGACGCGCTTTAAAGCGAGGGTTAGACTTGCAGATTACGTAAACGCGTCCCTTGCGGCGAACTACCTGGCAGTCCGGATGACGGTTTTTGAGAGATTTAAGAGAAGATACAACTTTCATAACAAGAAAAGATAGAATTGGTGAAAGAATGGTCGAGCCCCCCCCCTGTCAATGGCAAAGACGGAAATAAACCGCCTAATTTTAGTTCATTGAAAGGTCGTCGGGTTCCTCGGCGAGTAACTGCATCCCAGGCCCCTGCTGAGCAAGCATCGCGCGCCACATAGCCAAGCCCTCAAGCAACTCTAGATCAGGACTTAAGGGACACACCAGCCACGCATCCACCTCGATCTCGCCCTCCAGTTGACCGTCGCCCCAAGCGGAATGACCGATAAAGCCGCGCAACTCGAATTCGGGGTCATCTTTTAGGATTTGGCGGGCTTTATCCTCATCAATCCCGAAATAGAGCTTAAAGCTGCCATCGGCGCTAGACCACTTCCACGCCACTAAGATCATTTGATCACTGCCCACCGGACCGCCTTCATAGAGTGGTACTGCGGCAAACTCGGTGCCTGCCAACTCCGAATCATACTGCCCTAGCGTCTGATTCAGTGGCCGATTGACGATTACCCCCAATGAGCCCTCTTCCGCCGAATGAGCGGTCATCAACACCACCGTGCGCTTAAAATGTGAATCCAACAGCGATGGATGCGCCACCAACAAAGAGCCCGCGAGGTGCAAGTCTTCATCATCCTGACCACGATCTGGTATCAAACGCATAGCAAAATCCAATTATAACCGCTCTAAGCTGACTCCACTCTCAGTGAGTATCTCCTTCACCAGCGCATCATTACGATAATCACGATGATATTTGATACACCCAATCCCTGCCGCCGCCAAAATTTTGGCGCAATTAATACATGGAAAGTGTGTCACATATACCGTGGTGCCTTCGAGCGAAACGCCACGCCGCGCCGCATCGCAAATCGCATTTTGCTCGGCATGCACCGTCGCCTGCTCATGCCCATCTCGTACGCGCGAGGCATGCGGCGCACCCGGCAAAAAGCCATTATAACCCGCCGCGATGATCCGGTTTTTTTGTGAACCTCCGGAGACGATCACACAGCCCACATGCAAGCGATCGCAACTGGAGCGCGACGCCATCAGCAAGGCCGTCGCCATGAAATAGGTATCCCAAGACGGGCGCTCCCCCCACGACTCGGTCAAGCTCTCGAGCTGGTTCAACATAGTCGTATCGCTCAATGCAGCAGCGACCGGTGACTGAGATTCGTTACTCATAATAGATTCATTTATTGCTCGGATCGTCGCGTTCGCAATCGTGAAGTTAGCCCACGCTGCTAGCTACCAAGGAAATACTTTAATCGAAAGATAGCCCTGCGGCAACTGACCAAGCACCTCTGGGCGGCGCAACCACTCATCCGTAGCACGATCGAAGTCCGCATTACCAGAGGATTGACCCAGCGTCGGGGCAGATAATGTCAGCCCACTGCCGGAGGCACGTACATAATACAACACCGGTCGCTCCACGGAGGACGAAGTGGTGTAGCTCAACTCCGCTGGGATTGACAAGCGCCGCGCGGCCAGTTGCCCCACAATCGACACTTCCGCGATCGGCGTGACATCGGGGAATTCCGCGACCGGCCGCGGCGATTCCGCAAAACCTGCGAAAAAGCGCCAAAAGCGCGACGCCAATAAATCGAGCGGCTTATTCACCGCTATGTTCTGAGGCACTAAAAAACTCGACGGTTGCAGTTCACTGAGCAACTGAATCTCCGGCTCAAACTCGGGAAACTGTCCCTGCATTCGATCTCTCGGATCAAGCTCCATGACTTGTGAGGCATTCCAACGAGTCGGGATAAACAAAGGTGCGGAGTCAAACAACGCGGCCAACTCTTCCAGTTCACGATCATTGGCGAGCGAACCTGCCGAAACGTACTCCACATAAGGACGAGTGGCGACTCGGTCTGGTAACGGACTGGAAACCACTCGAAAAATCAAAAACCCAGCCAGATGCAGCGCCACGCCGAGCAACAAGCTCACGCGCAACAGTGGCGAAATCATTTCTGGTGAGCGCTGTGTCGCGGGCTCAGACAGCTGGGGAGTGGTCGACATTACAATACCGGCAAGAATGCGTTACTACCTGATTGCGGTGCATCCCCAGGAATCAGCTCGAGTACTTCTGGCACTTGATCCCCCGCAATCTGCACCTCAGTAAATCCAGCACTTTGCGCCATGCGGCACAAATTCAAAAAAAGTTGCAGCTCCATCGAAGCCTGCGCCTTGACCAACAAAACGGCATTCTGCTCGGTGCGATCCTTTAGATGTCGACCAAACGCCTGCTCCAACGAAGCATGCTCATACACGCTTCCGTCAAAAAACAACATCCCGCCATTACCGATCGTCAACACTGCCACTTCAGCAGCATCGTGCTGCAGACGTAGGTCTGTCTCAGGTAAATTCACCCGCACGCCCGGCAACATCACAAATCGTGTAAACAGTAGACTGATCAATAGCGCCAATACCAATAAATCCAACACTGCAATCGCATCGATCTTGATCTCAGGACGCTTCAATCGCTCCAACAAACCGAACGACGCGGTAAACTCAGCGGTCGGTGCAGTTAAATTACCAGCGGACTTTTGTTCAGGCGCACTCATTGGCTAACCCTCTCCCTTCTCGTTCGGCGCTGCGACTGTTGCCGCTCCGACCGTCAGAAATTCATGAATGTTATGCCCTACCCATTCAAAATCGTGCACCAATGCACGCACACGCCCACAGAGGAAGTGGTGCGCCAAAGTCGCCATGACCGCAATCGCCAAGCCAGACGCTGAAGTAATCAAAGCCTCCGCTAGCAACCGACTAAACTCGCCACTATTACCACTGGAGGCTTCGAGTTGATACAGCGCTTGCAACGCCGCAATGACCGTACCGAGGAAGCCCAACAAAGGCGCCGCCCGAGCCAACGCCGCAATGGTGCCAATGCGACGCTCCAACACCGGGATCTCAATAATCGCGGCAGACTGAATCGCGGTCCTAATACTCGCGCTCGACTCGCCATAATGCAGCAGTGCCGACTTGACGATACGTGCCATCGGTCCTGGCGTATCTTCGCACAGCGTCAAGGCCTCAACCAGACGTTTCTTGCCCACTAAATTCTTAATGCCGCTCAAGAAATCCTCGGTGCCGATCTGCCCCTTGTGCAAAAACAAGGCACGCTCAATAAATAGCACAAAGCCCAACACGCTGACGAAAAGCAGCGGATACATAACTGGCCCGCCCTGTAGAATAAATGTCTGTTGCAAGTAATCCATGGAATAATTTTTCTAAAATATAGTGTGCGAGCTACTCTTCGACAACTGGTAATCGATCCGCACGCGATTGTGCAAGTGTTCGCCCCGGTAAATTATAAGCAACCATCTTGCGATAGACTCGCCGCGCCTCGGCCAGTTGGCCCTGAGCCTCCAAGCGAGTGCCCAGTTCAAGCAGTGTCCGCGACATCCAATAGCGCCCCGTCACACCCAAGCGAATCGCATTCTCACCATCCAACAGCAAGCGGCTCGCAAGCAGAGTAAACACGACTTGGGCTTGATCGAAGGCCTCGTGCTGCAGCAATGCAAAGCCCCACTTGTAGCCGACTTCCGCCTGAAAATCGATCGGCAGGTTCGGCAAGTCGATTAAACGCTGCAACACTTGTGCGACATTTTTCAACTGCGCCACATCATTCTTGGCCAACGCTAGCATACAATCCGCCCGCGACAACTCAGCCACATAACGCCGTGGATGCTCGGGAAATAAACGAATCAAATTTTCATAAATAATTTGCGCACCCGCAAAATTATTCATTTGCCGAAGCAGATCTCCCTGCTTTAGCCGCGCCGAGAAAAACAACGTATTCTGCGGGTAGCGCTCGGTCAGATCATGGTACACGCGCACTGCATCTGCGAAATACTGTGGGCCTCGACGTTCACAATACAAAGCCGCCTCAAACAAGGCCTGCGGCGCTAGCCCACTCGATTCATACTGCGAAGCCAACTTTAGCAGCGTCTGTTGAGCCGACTCAAAGTCATCAATCGATGCATAATAATTCGCCTCAGTCAGATACGAGCGCTCTGCGGCTGAGCTCTCAGCGTAACCAGTGCGCAAGCCGCTCAACACCTCCATCCCTCCAGTCGAATCGCCTAAGCCAATCAAAATATCCCCCTGTAATAATAACACCTCTGTGCGCAATAAACGCACTTCGGCAGCACTCGGATCTGATGCCCCCGCGGGGAGTGATTCAATCCGAGCCAGCAACGCATCGACACGCGCCTGAACCGGCGCTGCAGCTCCGACCATCAGCGACAAGCGCGCCTCCAACCAACGGAAACGCAAGTCCAGCGCAATCGGCACCGAGCCGTTGCCATCTTCTGCGAGCAGTAATCGCACCCGCTTCAAGGCCGGTGCTAACTCTCCGCTTGCCTGCAGAGCCTGCGCCACATTCCACTCCGCACGCCAATGATCCGACACCGAGATACTACCACTGAAATCCGCCTCATCAATCAGCTGCAAAGCCGCTTCAATTTGTCCACCCCGCACTTCTGCAGTCACTAAGCGCAAGAAAAACTCTCCATCATGATCCACCCCCACGCCTTTAAAACGCGCAGCTTGATAAAAATCGACCGCATTGCGATAATCCGTGTTCAAGAAATAACAGTCCCCGATCAAGCGATTTAAAACTTGGCGCGCGTCGACGTCCTCTGCCTGATCACGCAACTGAATCAAAAAATCCGCGGCCGCTCGATATTGCGCAGGCGTGCGCTGCAACGCCGCATATGCGAGCAAACGATACACATTAGTAATCTCACTCAAACCAGGGAACTGCTCTAGCAAGAGTCGTGCGTCCGCCTCCGCCAACGCCGTGTCACCCACAGCCAACGCCAGTTGACTGCGAATATAATACATCTGACCCAGTAAGGGATGTGGCTCGGACTCGGCAACCATCAGATTAAGAAAATCAGTCAGTTCATCTTGTTGTAAAGGGCTGCTCGCACCTGCCAACAACTGCAATGCGACCGCCATGACCTCACGGTTTTTTCCTTCACGCAGCAAGCCACGCAACGCATCACGACCACTCGAGCTATCCACCCCATAGAGTATGCCCTTCAACAATAATAATTGCTCACGCTCGCGGCTAGCATAGCCAGACCGCACATTTGCCAACTCCCCAGCAATCAGCTCAATGGCCTCTGCATTACGCCCCTGATTATGCAGAATCACCGCATACTCGCGTACATACGGATAAGCTGCGGCAGTACCCGCCAAGCGCTCGAACTGCCCACGCACCTCCGCCGCAAGTGCATCACTCGCAGGTGCTCTCAAAATATCTTCGCGCAATATCAATCCAGTAAAGAACGCCCGCTGCGCTTCTGAAACTGCCGCCGCACGTGCTTGCTGAAAAGCAGCCGCCACCTGATCGGTTCGCCCAGCCAGCTCCGCCTGCAGCCCGCGCAGTACATACAACCAAGGCAACTCCTCTGGCTCCAACGCACTCTCAGCAACATTGCCAAGCGCCTGCGTTAAGGTCTCTTGATCGACATTGCGACCATTGCCATACGCGCTTACCCCCAGATACAGATAATACAGATCACGGCGCGCCTCCTCGGGCAGCGACTGCAAGGCCGAACGGGCCGCCACGAAACGGCGTTGTGCAATCAGCGAAGCCGCCAACTGGATCTGCAAGTCCGCCACATTGTGCGCCGCCACTCCTGGCACCGCCAGCAAATCTCGATACACGCCCTCAGCTAACACCGCCAGGCCGGCATTCAACGCACGATCCGCCGCATCCACCTGCCAGTCAAACAACAGCCGCTGCTCGGCATCCAGCACACCGGCAGCATTTGCCAACAACGGCGCTTGCCCCTGCACAGTAGGCACAAGTGCTAAGACCAAGAGCGCAGCCACAGCACCCTTTCGCATCAATCGATAAATAACAGCAAAGTTCAACAACATGTAATCCGTGAATGACAAAGCGTCTCGCCACAGGTTGCAAAAGGATTTTTGCCCGATTATGCAAATCGAGCTTCGCTGGCTACCTCTGCCGAAGTGCCCGACGATAAGCCCGCGCATAGGGGTCGTCCGAATCCGCATGCAAGCGACGCTCCCAAATGCTCCAGTCATGGCCTAGCTGGCCACATAAATACTGGGAGAACAGCATGCAAAAGCCCTCCATTGCCCAGTCGTCGACTAGCGATGGCTGCTTTAGGTGGCCGATCTCATGCGCCAACAGAAGATAAAACTCTCGATGGCTCGGCGGCACTGAAATATAGATCGCAAAGATTCCCGCCTCGGCATCGACGATTTCGGTCAGCGAAAAACCTTCGACGATCGCATAACGGTAGCCGTTGCCGTTCTTTTTGGAATGGCGTAATAAGACCTCATTCACTGAAAACTCCAGTGGCCCATGCACCCGCCGCAATAACTGTAAACCCGCATCAAGGAACTGCTGCACCTCAGGGTCCTCAATCGTTTGATACAATTGATGATATGGCACGGCAACCGGCTTCTTAGTCAGGGCGGGGCAGCCGACCAACAAGCAAGTTATACTCAGCAAAATAAAAATATAGACCCGCTGCATAACGCTCGAATAACTAACTACGCACGATACAAAGATAAGCAACTTGACGACCCAAAATAACCGCGATATTTATTTGCCCCGCAAGGAGCCTAGTCCGCAAATTACCCGTGAGTTGGCTCGTATGCGGACTCATGACAGAGGTCGGCTTTGATTGATCCGAATTGAGCAATCCACAGATTAGTTTTGCGGAGCACTAGTTTAGTCGCGCGAAGGCAGCATGGCCTCGCCCATTCTCAAAGTATTTATGACAGATGGTGAGAGTTGGGAGCGAATCGGCCGGCAGTCGGCAATCAAGGCGACGCATGCTAATTAGCAGCCATCCCAGTCGATGAAGACGCCGAACCATTCGTGCTCCTAGGTTTGCGAGGCGTCACCGCCAGTAGCCAGCGCAGCGATGTCGCAATCGATTCCATCACGATCGAGGCACCACATCCCAACACCCCGATCTGCTTTAGCACATGAATCAGCGACAATCATCCACAACCGACCTTTCCGATAGGAATAGCGCGACACACGGATCGGACTTAGACACTCGCAACGACTTCGTCGCTAAAGGCGAAATGTAGCAGTCGAATCCGATGCCGCTGTGCCGACACCCATAGTGCGGCTAAATATTCGCGCAGAATCAACGCTTAAGCGTAAACCATACGTGCGCACTGATCACAGAAATGCGGCTCACCAGCATTTTGCGCGCCGCGCGAGATCTCATTGGAGACTCGTAAATGGCAACCGCCGCACTTGTGTGCCTCGATCGGCGCCAAATACGGCGCACGTTTGACCATCTTTTTTACACGATCATATTGCTCTAGGTAATCGACATCCACGCCGACGCGTGATTCCGCGACCTCCGCTCTGGCTGCTGCCACCGATGCGTTTAAATTTCCCTCCCGCTCGGTGAGCAGAGCGATTTCTTGGCGCTGCGCTTCAATCCGCACCAGAATCACTGCTTTCTCGGCCTCAAATTCTTGTTTGGCAGTGTCGATATCCAGCATCAATTCGATCTCGCGCTCTTCGAGCGTCGAAATATCCGCCTCGGTCTGCTCGATTTGATGGGTCAAGGCCTGATACTCATCGTTCTTCTTCACCTCGACCTGCTGCGTGCGAAAGCGCAGCAAGGCGCCTTCCTTGGCCTGAACATCGACATCGATTTCCTTGCGTTGGAGTTCCTTAGAAATCAGCGCCTGACGAGCGGCCTCGATATTAGCCTCCTCCGACGCGATTTCGGACTCGACCATTCCTCGCTCTATCGGAATACGAGCAAGGTCTTGCTCAATTTTTAAAAGCGATACATCGCGATGTTGAACAATAAGAAGTTTTTCGATTTGCGGGTCAGCCATAAGATGAGATAACTCTACTCAAAACGGCCTTCCGCACAGAGCAACCTAAAAGACATGACAGACGATACTTCTCTCCAAGACCAAATCGATGACGCCACCTTTGACTTCACCATCGGCGACAGTCAGGCGGCGCTCAACAAGCTAACTGCACTCAGCGCCGCACACCCGAATTCGTTCGAAACCTGGCATGCACTGACTGAAGTTTATTTTTCAGAAGGGCGCTACGACGATGCCCTCTCTGCGGGAGAGCAAGCGCATGCGCTCAAACCCAACGACATTCACATCAATACCAGCCTCTCTCGTATCTGGGTCGAGCGCGGCGATAAAGATAAAGCGGAACATTACGGCGCGCAGGCGCGGATGCTTGGCTGGAAAGACGAACTACAATCTCCCCCCGAAAAGGATACTATTTAGCGGCATTGACAGCCGATAAATCGCTCCTCTAAATCGATCTCAACATGGAAGACGTAACTTACACGCTTGAATTTGAAAAACCTCTGCGCGAGCTAGAGAAACAACTGATTACACTCAACCAGGTATCGCAAGAGTCCAAGGTCGATGTGAGCAACGAAATCGAAGCGATCGAAAAGAAGATCGAGAAAATCAAGGCCGATATTTACTCGGACCTGACTGCGTGGCAACGCGTGCAACTCTCGCGCCACCCGAAACGCCCCTACTCGCTCGACTACATTGAACGTGTATTTACCGACTTCGAAGAGCTTCACGGCGATCGTCGCTTTCGCGAAGACGCGGCCATCGTCGGCGGCCCCGCATTTATCGACGGCAAACCCGTGATGGTGATCGGTCAACAAAAAGGTCGTAACACCAAGGAAAATTTACTTCGCAACTTCGGTTGCCCACATCCGGAAGGCTACCGCAAAGCCATGCGCCTAATGCAGATGGCTGAGAAATTCGACATGCCAGTCATCACACTGGTTGATACTCCGGGTGCCTACCCTGGTATCGGTGCAGAAGAACGCCACGTTGCCGAGGCGATTGCCGTAAACATCCGCGATATGAGCGCACTGAAGGTACCAATCATCACCATCGTCATCGGTGAAGGTGGCTCTGGGGGAGCGCTTGGCATCGCGGTAGCGGACGAAGTCATGATCTTTGAAAACGGCTACTACTCGGTCATCTCTCCCGAAGGCTGTGCGGCCATTCTCTGGAAAGATCGTGCGGCCGCACCGATGGCAGCCGAAGCGTTAAAATTCAGCCCGACGCACCTCATCGGCTTTGGCGTCGTGGATCGGGTCCTGCCCGAGCCTACTGGCGGCGCACACCGCGATCACGATGCCGCGGCAATTACGATGAAAGCAGCTATCCTCGACTCACTTAAAGTACTTGAAAAGAAGAGTCTTCAGCAGCTGCTCGATGACCGTTATGCCAAGTTTCGCAATCTTGGCCAATACGCAGACTCAGCCGCTTCATAGCAGCTGTTGTCAGTAAATAAAAATCCCCGTCAGTAATCTGCCGGGGATTTTTTTTTAATTTACCGTTACTTGCAGAGAGCTGCAGCACAGTCGTAGGCGACAGTAGACAACTCTGGCAGTCACTCGCCACGCATTTGCAGCCGAGTCCATCGACCGCGACGCCCTCGATACTTAAAATACGCTAGCGTTTCCAGCCATCGCCGATGCTACGCTTTTGGTTCAAGCACGGACAGCTACCAACTCACTCGGAGGCCATCGTAGGCGAGCCGAATATTGTCCGGCAAGCTTGCCTCAGTCGTCTCGTGATCGACCCGATAAGTCATGTGCGTCAGAAACGAGAGGCTCGCATCCATCTCTTGTGCAGTCTGAGTCGCTTCAGCCACAGTCATGTGCGAAGGATGCGGCTCTGGACGAAGGCCATCCAAAATAACGACATCGGCACCCTCGGCAAGTAAACGCGCCTCCTCACCGACCTCTTTGCAATCGGTATAATAAGCACATGTTTTACCCGTTTCGGCTTCTGTAAAGATCAGCCCTAACACCCGCATCGGACCATGCGGAAGATAAACCGACTCAATACTACCACCGGCGACTTCAAGCACCTGCGGCATCTCCTCGAGCTTAAATGCAGGGTAGCCCTTAATCGTTGGCTTATCTAAAATTGCATACGGGAAAATCTCACGTATCCGCTGCAAGCCTTCCACACTACTATAAACAGGCAACGCAGTGCCGCCGTTTAGATCGCAGAAGCGGCGTAGGTCATCCATCCCCAAAATATGGTCTGCGTGTGAATGTGTTAAAATAAAGGTATCAATCTGCGTCACCTCATTCTGGATACATTGCATACGAAACTCCGGAGCCGCATCGACTTGGATGTGGTGCCCGCCCATCTCAACATGAATCGAGGTGCGCGTGCGCCAGTTAAGTGGATTATTCAGATCACAACCACCTTCTGGGTGCGCAATCATCGGAACCCCCTGTGACGTCCCTGTGCCTAAAAATAGAATTTCCATAAAAATTAAATACTGCGGCACTTATTGCCCGCTGGCAACCGAGTATCTCAGCGACACACAGGAATTTAAGTCACACTAATCGGTGCTCTCTAGCTTAGGCCCAGGCTCGGCAAGATCGAGATACACCATACGATGGTCACTGCCGAACAAGACGCCTGGGATGTCAACGATATGGCCTTCGCCAGCGACCACCTCTGGCATCAGTGTCCCCGAAACCACAAATCCATCGACCAAAGAGTAGACGACCTGCTTATGGTAAAAATACGTCCACTGCTCGCCACGCGAATCTGAGGCTGGCAGCAAAGCACCAATATCAAAATCACCCTTCCGATAAAAACGCCGCAATGTGGCACTTGCCGGATGATCATTAAAATCCCCGACGACCACGAAGTCCGTCACACCCAGATCATAACTGCGCTCGATAATTCGATTGCGGCATGCTTCGGCCTCGCGCGAGCGCCGCTGCTGCGATTCCGGGTCTGCCTTCACATTCGTCCAACGACTTTTCAAATGCACCACAAAGAGCTTAAAAACACTCCCGTCTGAGCGCTCAAAAGAGAGTTCAAGCATTCCGCGTTTTACGCGTTTACGGCCATTTTGATATTTAAAGTCCAGATCCTTGTGCTTGACCACCGCCGCGGGTGCCAGCTTTGAGAGCACCGCCAGATGCCGCACCTGATCCACACCCGCTAAATGTATGGCGTATGGATAATGCACGTCCTGTTGGGCTAAATCGGCTCGCAGTTCTTCTAGAAACGGCAGTGTCCCAATCTCCTGCACTGCCAAGATGTCTGGCAACGCCTGCTTTATCACTTGGCGGATAATCGTCTTATCCGCTTCAGGCTTGGGATAGGATGGGCGCCACACTGCGCCGACATGTCGATCCATCACCAAGTAGTTATTCAGATTATACGTGGCCAGACGAATCGACTTTGCATGCGCGGACTGCTGACAAAAGACCGCCACAAGTAAAAGACAGCATCGACTTAACACGAATCGCATAAGCCTAAAAAGGTAGCACTTAACTAACTATTATTCAATGAGCTTTCTCGTTCTAATAAAGTCGGGTGTGAATAATAGAAACGGCTATAAATCGGATGCGGCGTCAAGTTACTCAAATTCTCCTTGTGCAACTTACGCAGTGCGCGAATCAAAGGCTCGGAGGAGTCCATCGCATCGCGGGCAAAGGCATCCGCTTCGTACTCATGCTTGCGCGACCACAGGCTGCTAAAAGGCGATAGCCAAAAAGTGAGCAAACCACTCAACAGCATAAATAGCAGCAACACTGGCACAAATTCCCCCGCCACACCCACACTAAAGTGAAAAGCCTCAGCCAACCAAGTGCCTCTCTCCAACCATCCAAGCAACGCAAACATACCGAACGTCATCACACCAGAGAGCGTAATCATTTTTGGAATATGGCCCATTTTGTAATGTCCGATTTCGTGAGCGAGTACCGCCTCCAGCTCTTCGTGGCTCATTTGCTCGATTAATGTATCATACAGTACGATACGGCGAAAACGCCCGAATCCGGCAAAAAACGCATTCGAATGGCCAGAGCGCTTACTCCCATCGATCACTAGAATCGTTTGGGCCTTAAAGCCAGTCCGCTCGGCCAAAGCAAAGAGACGATCCTTTAACTCCCCTGCTGCCATCGGCTCCATCTTATTAAATAAAGGCATAATAAACATCGGATACGCCACCACCATCACCAGTTGGAACAAGAAGAAAACCGTAAAACCCCAGACCCACCAAAGATCTCCAGCACTCGTGACGAGGAAGATCAATAACGCGAGTAGCGGATAGCCGATGCCAAACCCAAGCACAAACCCCTTCACTTTATCGACGACCCAAAGTTTCTGCGTACTTTTATTAAAACCGAAACGCTCCTCGATTCGAAAAGTGCTCCACCACTCGAAAGGCATGCCGGGCAGCCCCAAGATCACCGCAATCAGAAACAACACTAATGCCTGCCCCCAGATACCAAAGCCGAAGGTTGCGCTCAAGCTGGTATATAACCACGGCAGCAGGCCAGACAGCACGACAACAGCCAGAATGATCGAGTCGTAAAAATCACTGACAAGGCCGAAGCGCGTCTTCGCCTCCGTGTACTGAATCGACTTCTGATAGGTCGGCAGATCAATAAAGTCACTAAAGCCCATTGGCACCGCCGCAGATTGGCGCTTCACATAGCGCAAATTAAGCACATCCAGCAACGTGCTGGTAGCGTATTTAAGAATAAGAAGGGAAATAAACGCAATTAGGATAGTAGTCATCGAAGTGCCAACAACACAGACTTTGCGGCAAGGGGTAAAGCAAATCCTTAGATGCTTTCAGAAGATCCGCCTGGCCAATAAAAAACCCGCGACACTACGGTCGCGGGTTCTTGAAAAGTTCGATTGGTATCGGATCAACCCGTGAGTTGCTTAATGATCTCAACGATGGGTAGGAACAGCGCGATGACGATGAAACCGACCACGACCGCGAGGAACACGATCATCACAGGCTCGATGATCGATGTAATACCGGCCACCGCATTATCCACGTCTTCGTCGTAATTATCTGCGACACGGTTCAACATCTGAGACAGCTCGCCGGTCTCCTCACCCACATCGATCATGCTGGTCACCATATCTGGGAAGACTTTCTCACGGCCCATCGGCGCCGAGAGCGATTCACCGTCCCGCACACTGTCATGGATACGAGTCAGCGCATTGGTGTAGAATATATTACCAGTAATATCTTTCGTAATCGTAATCGCTTGAAGAATCGGAACACCACTGGAAAGTAGCGTGCCGAAAGTGCGTGTAATACGAGCGATATTCACCTTGCTGACCAGATCACCAATCTTCGGCAGGTTGATCGCACACCAGTTAAAGGCCTTCGAGCCGATATCAGTGCGCAGGGCAAACTTAACCGCAAAAACAAGTGCGGCGATCAAGCCCAATGAAATGAAAATATTATCGCGCAGGAAGTTACTGATTCCCACCACCAATTGAGTCGGGCCAGGCAATGCTGCGCCATCGAGCATGTCATCGAAAATCGTTTGGAACTTAGGGACCACCACGACCATTAGGAGGACGACGATCGAAACAGCCACACCGACCACCACGATCGGATACACCATTGCAGACTTTACCTTCTTTTTGGTGCGTTGCGCCTTCTCCATGAACCCCGCTAGACGAGAGAGCACCACATCGAGCACACCACCCGCCTCACCGGCTTTAATCATATTTACAAATAGGCGGTCAAAGATCTTAGGATGTTGAAGTAAGCCATCAGAGAATGTGTTACCAGACTTCACCTGATCGGCAATTTGCTCCAGACACTCCTTAAAGCGCAAGTTCTTCTCCTGGCGAATCATCACCTCGATCGCGCGCAGCAGCGGCAAGCCGGCTTGTAACAAAGTCGCCAATTGGCGTGTAAAAGTCGTCAGCTCTTCTGGCTTAATGACCTTGCCGAAGTTCATACCACCAGACTTGCCTTTAGCCTTAGCGACCTTTTTTGTTTTCGCAGACGATCCGCCGCCTGCGGCAATATTTGTCGGCATCAAGCCCATTGCGCTCACCTTGGAGCTCGCGTCATCTTGACTCTCAGCATCAATAGAACCGGTCTTTTGCTTACCGTTTTGATCAATCGCAGTGTATTTAAATTTAGCCATGGGGATATGTAGAGGGTTATAGATTAAGTATATTTTAGAACTTCTTCGATTGTAGAATTGCCGTCGAAAATGGCACGCAGCCCATCATCGCGCAAGCTGCGCATACCCTGCTCCAGAGCTTTCTGCTTGATCGCAAGAGTCGGCGCACGGTTATTAATTAATTCGCGAATTGCATCGGAAGCGATGATCATCTCAAACAGTCCGACACGACCACGATAGCCAGTATCACTACATTCCGGACAACCTCCACCGTAGAAGAAGTCTTTCTCAGCAATTTCAAGCGGATCGACGTCGAGCATCTCAATCAAATCATGTCCCGGCTCATACGCGGTACGGCATTTTTTGCAAATGCGGCGCACCAGACGTTGCGCTAGAATCGCCTCAAGTGAGGCTGATATTAGAAACGGCTCGAGGCCCATATCAATCAAACGCGTCACTGCACCCGATGCATCATTGGTGTGTAGTGTGCTCAATACCACGTGACCTGTAAGCGATGCTTGCACCGCAATCTGCGCAGTCTCGAGGTCGCGAATTTCACCGATCATAATCTTGTCTGGATCTTGACGCAAGAAGGCCCGCAGCGCGCGTGAAAAGTCCAGCCCTACCTGATGGTTCACCGCAACCTGCATGATGCCATCAATCTCATACTCGACCGGATCTTCTGCAGTGAGGATCTTAGTTTCGACACTGTTCACCTCGCGTAGTGCGCTGTAAAGTGTGGTCGTCTTACCCGAACCAGTCGGACCTGTGACAATAAAAATACCGTTTGGACGGTTTACCAGATCACGAATCGTTTGCAGGATATCATCTGGCAAACTCAAGGCTTCGAGGTCGAGATTCACAACAGACTTATCCAAAACACGCAGTACCACACTCTCACCAAATTGGGTCGGCAGGGTCGAAACACGTAAATCAACGGGACGTCCAGCAATAGTCATTTTAATGCGACCATCCTGTGGAATACGCGATTCCGAGATGTTCATATTAGACAGCACTTTAATCCGCGAAATAACTGGAATCGCGAGGCTCTTGGGCGGCGGCGCCATTTCATAGAGCGCACCATCGATACGATAACGAATCCGGAATTGATCTTCAAATGGCTCAAAGTGCACGTCCGATGCCTGATCCTTAATCGCCTGCTGCAAGACTAAATTCACAAAGCGAATGATCGGCGTCTGATTCGCCATATCGGTCAGATCCAAGTCGGACAAATCATTTTGCGCTTCCTCAAAACTGTCACCTAGGTCACCAAGAATGTCATCGATTGAAGAATCTTCTTCGCCGTATGTCTCAACAATAAGCGCATCCATCAGCTCCGGATCGCAGACCACAATCTGAATATCCTTATTCAAGGAGAAGGTCAGATCGTCAATGATACTGGGATTGAACGGGTCTTTTGCCAGCAAAGAGATCGATGTCTCATCTGCAGAAAAAGGCACCACGGCATACATACGGGCGGTGCTGGCTTTCACCACAGAGGCCACTTCTTCGGAAATCGAACTAGGCACCTCCTGCTCATAGGCATAGCCCAGAAAGTCGGCGACCGCGGTCAAAAAAGCACTGCGCTCAACCACGCCTGAGTCAATCACAGCATCAGCTAGTGATTTACCAGTGTGTAAGTGCGACTCATTCAGCTCATCAAGTTGCACGAGATCGAGCAACTCTGCGGACTTAATAATTTCGTATACGGTATCGTTATGATCTTCGAACATCGGGGGTATCTGCGCCGCAATTGTGCGGCTTACTTATGAATTTATAAATTGGGCGCCATTCTCGACAAGCTTGTCGCGCATGGCATCGGGGAGTTGTGATTTTGCCAGAGCCTCATCTGCACTAATCAAATCGCGATTATACAGACTGAGTAAGTGCGCATCCAAACCAATCATACCATGAGCAGCACCGGTTTGGATGTCAGAATTAATACGGTAAGTTTTGTTCTCGCGAATCAGCTGAGCAATCGAGTTGGTCGTGACCATGATCTCGAACGAAGCGATACGCCCACCACCGATCTTCTTACACAACACCTGCGAGATCACCGCAACCACAGACGACGCTAGCTGCGTGCGAATCTGATCCTTCGTCTCTGCTGGAAACGCGTCGACGATACGGTCAACGGTGCGCGCAGCACCGGTCGTATGCAAAGTCGCAAATACCAAGTGACCTGTTTCCGCCGCGCTAACTGCCGCTTCGATCGTTTCAAGGTCACGCATTTCGCCAACCAGAATCACGTCTGGATCTTGTCGCAGTGCACCGCGAATCGCGCTGGAAAAGGAGGCCACATCGTTGCCCACCTCGCGCTGAGTCACGATACATTTTTTATGCTCATGGAAATACTCGATCGGATCTTCAATCGTAATGATATGCCCATCATGATTCAGATTAATCCAATTCACCATCGAAGCCAAGGTCGTCGACTTACCCGAACCTGTTGGCCCGGTGACTAAGATCATACCTCTGGGACGGCTAATTAGCTCTTTAATCTGATCCGGTAGGCCAATCTCACTGAGGGTAAATAAATCATTTGGAATCTGACGCAGCACTATACCGAAAGCGCCCTTGGCACGTAGCACACTGACACGAAAGCGGGCCCGCTCCATATAAGCAAAACCAAAGTCACAACCACCCGTCGTCTTCAACTGCTCCTGATTAGTCGATGAGGTGATCGCCTTCATCAAGTCTTCAGTATCTTGAGGTGTCAGCTTCTCACCCTCAACCGGCACCATACTACCAGACATGCGCAACGTTGGCGCCTGATTAACCTGTAAATGAAGGTCAGATGCACCTTGATCCACCATCAGCTCTAACAAATCATTCATTTCATAACTCATAGCGTTATCTTAATTAGGTTTATGGTTGGCAGGGGGAAATTGAATTAAACAGGCTCAGCGACCGTCGAATGCAGGACTTCCTCTGGGGTGGTGACACCTGCAATGACCTTACGGATACCGTCTTCACGCATCGTGCGCATACCCATCTCTTTGGATTTGTTGCGCAGCGCTACGAGGCTGGCATTTTCATAGACCATTTGTTGCAACTCCTCACTCATCGTAAACATCTCGAAGACGCCCACACGGCCGCGGAATCCAGTCGAATTACATTTCGGGCACCCCTTGCCCAACATAAAGTTTGCATCCAATGCCTGATCAGAGCGAATCCCCAGAGAGCTCAAAAGCTTTTCATCCGGAGTGTGCGCTTGCTTACAATTCGGGCAAATGCGGCGCACCAAACGCTGCGCAAGTACCGCGCGTAAAGCAGCGGCGACAAGGAAAGGCTTAATACCAATATCCACCAAGCGGCTAATCGCACTCGGCGCATCATTGGTATGCAGCGTGCTAAACACCATGTGCCCAGTCAGCGCCGCATTAATCGCGATTTCAGCAGTCTCTTTATCACGAATTTCCCCGACCATGATGATATTCGGCGCCTGACGTAGCATCGAACGCAATGCCGCAGAGAAGGTCATACCCACATCGCGACGCACTTGCACCTGATTCACTCCAGGCATCTCATACTCGACCGGATCTTCGACAGTGATGATTTTACGGTCGGGGTGGTTGATGCAGTTCAGCGCAGAATAAAGTGTGGTGGATTTACCAGAACCGGTTGGTCCAGTCACCAAGAACACACCGTCTGGCATCGCAATAATACGCTCAAAAGTGGCTTGATCATCGCTAAAGAACCCGAGCTCTGGCAAACCTAAGTTCAGTCCTTCTTTGTCCAAAATACGCATCACAATACTCTCACCAAACGCAGTTGGCAGGGTCGAAACACGTAAATCGATCACCTTTGGCCCGACTTTAATATTAATACGACCGTCCAAGGGCACGCGCTTTTCCGCGATGCTCACATCGGCCATCAGTTTGATACGTGAAACAATCGAAGGCTGTAAACGCTTGGGTGGATTTTCCACCTCGTGCAAAACACCATCAATACGATAGCGCACTCGAAAACGTTTTTCCAACGGCTCCATATGGATATCCGAAGCACGACGCTTCAACGCCTCCGAAATCACCATATGCACATAACGAATGATTGGCGCTTCGTCTTCCCCGACATCGCCTTCCTCTCCTGTCGGCAAGTCAAGCTCGTCAGCGGCCACTTCTTCTAGCCCAGAGAACATGCTGTCCACTTTACCAGCCTGCGCCCCATCATAATACTGATGAATCGCTTTTTCGATATCTTCAAGCGGTGCCACCCGACAGGTAATCGAACGCTGAATGACGTGACTGATACTATCAATCGCATCCATATCGAGCGGATCACACACTGCCACCTCAACTTCGTTATCGTCGGCTTCGAGCGGAAAGACCTTATAGCGACTCGCCAACTCGTAGGGCAACAGCTCCAACGCTTCAGCGGAAACACGCACATCCGCGAGATCCACAACATCCATGTTAAACTCCTCTGCGAGCGCTTGAGCGATCTGCAGTTGAGTCACAGCATGCTCAGCAACCAACAGTTCCAGGGTATCCGTATCCAGATTACCTTCGCTCGGTTGCTCAGCTGCCTTAGTGCGCGCTGCTTCGATTGCAGCGGAATCAACGATGCCTTTATCAATTAGTAGTTGGAGAACAAATTCGTCAGCGGAAGTCACAGAGTTTAAATGGGGAAGAGGTGGGGATTAAAGTAAAAAACTATCGAGAAACACTCATCAAAAACTCGGCATTGGTGCTGGTCTTCTTAATGCGCTGAATGAGCATTTCCATAGCATCGGTGGACGGTAAGCCTTTCATTGCTCTACGCAATGAATAAATTTTAAGTATTTCATCGGGATGATAAAGCAATTCTTCCTTACGCGTGCCGCTCTTATCCATGCTTAGTGCAGGGAAAATACGCTTATCAGAAAGACCACGATCCAAATGCAGCTCCATATTACCAGTGCCCTTGAACTCTTCGAAAATCACTTCATCCATCTTACTGCCGGTTTCGACCAGCGCGGTAGCGATAATTGTCAGGCTGCCGCCACCTTCGATATTACGCGCAGAACCAAAGAACCGCTTCGGTTTTTGCAAGGCATTGGCCTCCACTCCTCCAGACAGAATTTTCCCACTACTTGGCATCGTGGTGTTGTAGGCACGGGCTAAACGCGTGATTGAATCGAGTAGAATCACAACATCACGGCCCACTTCGACCATACGACGCGCCTTTTCGATCACCATTTCGGCGCAGTGGACATGGCTCTCAGCTGTCTCATCAAAGGTAGAGCTGATCACCTCGCCGGAGACTTGACGGCGAAAATCGGTTACTTCCTCCGGTCGCTCATCAATCAACAGGATAATCAAATGTGAATCAGGATAGTTCTTCTGGATCGAATTTGCCATGCCTTGCATCAGCACTGTTTTACCTGTGCGCGGCGGCGCCACAATCAGACCACGCTGACCAAAGCCAACTGGCGTCAAGCAATCGACCACCCGCATCGACAGGTTGTCCGACTTCGATTCCGTGTCCGATTCCATCAATATACGTTCAAGCGGATAATAAGGGACACCCTCCGTGAAGGGCACGATCTCGCTCAGCGTCTTAGGGTCACGCCCCATCACATCATTCACGCAAACCACAAACGGGCAGGACTCATTCTCACGATGCGGATGCAATTGAGCAGTAATAATATGACCACGCTGCAAGCCGTAATGCTCGACAAAGACCTGCGGCACATAGGCACAGAGCGCCTTGACGCGATAGCTATCACGTTCATACACCAGCAAACCACCTTCGTTATCTTCCATCGGCTCAAAGATACCAACCGACGAAATGCAGACCTTTTGCTCACCCGCCTTAGCAATCAGCGCATTCAACAACTGATCACGATTCGGCGCATACGGCGTTTCCAACGCTGCGGCTGCGACCTCGTCGCGAAGCTCCGGCAGACCTAGGTCATAAATACGATTAAAATCGAGCCCCTCGCCCTCGCCCGAGCGCAAATTGGTCGCCAGTTGCAGCGTCTCGTCGAAGTTCTTTAGCACTTCAAATTCGAGCAATTCACCGAATTCGATTGGAGAGTCTTCCTCGCGAGCACGCTTCTTTTTATCCTGCCAACGGCCCTTGCCCTTTTTTTTCTGATTCGGCTGCCCACCTTGAGCGCCGCCCTTATTTTTAAACTTACCATTTCGGCTCGGACGCTCGCCGCGGTCATTCGGACGCTCGCCACGGTCATTCGAACGCTCGCCACGGTCATTCTTACGTTCGCCGCGGTCATTCTTACGTTCGCCGCGGTCATTGCGATCACGTCGTTGATTACGGCCACCTGATTCATTGCGATGCCCACGTGATTTGCCGTCTTGAGGCTTGTCCTCATTCGGCTTTTCGCCGCCTTGCGAGGACGCTTTACCCGAAGACAGTTCGCCCTGAGCATTGTCCGAGGCAGATTCCCGTGGTGATTCCTTGGGCGATTCCTTGGGCGGCTCGGCATCATCCGAGGACCAAACAACTGCAGTCTTGCGCGCACTGCCCGCAGGCACCTCTGATGGCACAAATGCTTGCTCCACACGTGGCGCAGGCGACTCAACGCGAGGAGCCGAGGCCGCGGCAAACATGTCTGGCTGCTGCGGCTGTTTATCGGCAGCTGGCTTCGCGACTTTGCGAGCGGTTTTTTTGGTGGCCTTCTTAGCCGCTTTTTTGACCGCCTTTTTCGCGGCAGTTTTCTTCACTGCACGCTTAACTGCACGCTTAGCCGCGGGTTTAGCTGCCGGCTTTGACGCATCCTCGAAGGATGCATTGGCAGTAACAGATGGTTTAATTTCGTCTTCAGAGCTCATGGGCTAATAGTGCGCACTTAGTGCGGGTTCTTTGATAACAGGCGACGCTTAGCATTCAGCCGATATGCGGCAACGAACTAATGCGTAGGGGTCTGTGCGATTAATCGCTTTGTTTGTTGTTTTAAAAATTCAAGGCTGCCTGCATTTGAAATCACACAATCAGCGCGTCGGGCTTTCTCCTCGAGGGGCATTTGGCGGTGACGACGTTGTGCAATCTCATCTCCCGAGTAACCTCTATGAACCATACGGCGTTCAACTACATCAGGAGGACTGGTAACACAGACAATCAAATTAAACCCAGTTTCAAGCCTTTTTTCAAACAGCAAAGGAATCTCCACTAGCCAATCAGCCTCTGGCGCCCGCGCAATCGCCCCCTCCCAGG